>Ga0184615_10000513_pt1 | contig 21401 bp, 22 predicted proteins | sample PLM4_65_coex_FD_133134 | JGI IMG/M metagenome (GOLD analysis project Ga0184615, IMG submission 133134) | Groundwater sediment microbial communities from an aquifer in East River, Colorado, USA - PLM4_65_coex | ecosystem: Environmental > Terrestrial > Soil > Riparian zone | place: USA: East...
CGGGGCATCTGGCCTTGAAACCCAATGACACATCTAAACAAAAAGGGCTAATCCTGACTTCATCAGGATGTCCTTTTCATCCCAGCAGCAGAGCTGCTGGGTATTTCAGGACGCTTTTATAAAGATCAAGACGTTCTTTGACACTGATTTGCACTGATTTTCTATGATGATGAAATACCAAGCATGGCAGCATCAGCCTCTATCATAAGAGATCGGCCCTTATCTGTGTCCAAAAGGTTTTTCATGAAAAAAGCTTTTCCCTATATAGCCGTGGGGCTGCTTGCACTGGTTCCCCTCCTGGGGCTGAACAGCTACCTCATGCATATCCTGATCCTGGTCATCATGTGGTCCGTGATCGGAATGGCCTGGAACCTGCTCGGCGGATACTGCGGCCAGGTCTCCTTCGGCCATGCAGCCTTCTTCGGCGTCGGGGCCTATACAGCAGGGATGCTGTACAGCAAGCTGGGCATCTCCAGCTGGTGGGGTTTTCCGGCAAGCGTGTTCGTCGTCACCCTCTTTGCCTTGGGCATCGGCTGGATCTGCCTGAGGCTGCGCGGCCCCTACTTCGCGCTGGCAACGCTGGCACTCGGAGTGATCTTCCGGATCGTGGCCGAGAACCTCGTCGGCGTCACCGGCGGCGACTTGGGTATCATGCTGCGGGAGCGCACTTGGATCGACAAGACCTGGTACTTCTACATCATCCTGATCGTTGCGGCGGGAAGCTATTACCTCGTCCGAAAGGTCATCGAATCCAAGCTCGGCTACTACTTCGTCGCAATCCGCGAGGACCAGGACGCGGCTGAGTCCCTGGGGATCAACACCACGAAGTATAAGACCATCGCGCTCATCCTGAGCGCCGTTATCACCGGCTTTGCCGGCGTCTTCTACACCAACTACATGGGCTACATCGACCCCAAGGTCGTCTTTGCCCTCCATGATATCTCGATCATCACCATCATGGTTGTGATGGTCGGCGGCGTGGCTACGTATTGGGGTCCGACCGTTGGCGCCATCATCATGGTGCTCCTGTCCGAAATAATCCGCTCCATCCCCAAACTCGGCACGGCGCACCACACTTTTTTTGGCATTCTGTTGATCGTCATCATCATATTCCTTCCCAACGGCATCGTGGGGGACTTCTCGAAGATCCGAAAGCTCTTCGGGTCGCGGGGGGCCAAACCATGAGCCTGCTTCAGGTCAACAAGGTTTCCCGTTTCTTCGGCGGACTCGCGGCCGTCAAGGACGTTTCCTACGAAGTCAACAAGGGTGAGATCGTGGGGCTCATCGGCCCGAATGGCGCGGGCAAGACGACGCTGTTCAATGTGGTCAACGGCTTCTACGCGCCGTCACGCGGCGAGGTCTTCTTCCGGGGCGCGCGCATTTCCGGCCTGAAACCGCACCAGATCTGCCAGCAGGGCATAGCCAGGACATTCCAGGTTGTGAAACCCCTCCAGCGGATGAGCGTGCTGGACAATGTCGTGGCCTCTGCGTTCCTGCGGGCAAAGGACCGCGCCGATGCCGTATCCATCGCCGAGGAAATGCTCCGCTTCACCGGCCTGTTCGAAGACCGCGCGGTAATTTCCAAGGGACTCCCCCTCGGCAAGCGGAAACGGCTCGAGATCGCCCGTGCCCTCGCCACGCAACCCGAGCTGCTGCTCCTGGACGAGTCTTTCGCCGGCCTGAACCCTTCCGAGCTGGACGAGTCCATCGGCATCATACGGAAGATCAAGGATAGGGGCATCACGATCATGATCATCGAACACCACATGAAGGTCATCATGGCCATATCCGACCGGATCGTAGTCCTGAACTACGGGGAGAAGATCGCCGAGGGCACCCCGTTGGAGATCCGAAACAATCCCCTCGTTGTCGAGGCGTACCTGGGAGAGGCGCAGAGTGCTTGAGATTCGGAACATAGACGTCTTCTACGGCGATGTCCAGGTGCTTTGGGATGTTTCCTTTGAGGTGCAACAGGGCGAGGTCGTCGCGTTGATCGGCGCGAACGGGGCGGGTAAATCGACGACACTGAAGACCATATCCGGGCTTCTCCGGCCCCGCAAGGGCGGGATATCGTTCAACGACACACCGATCCATACCGTCGATGCGTTCAGGCTCGTCGAGCTCGGGATCGCCCACTGCCCCGAGGCACGACGGCTCTTTGTCGAGATGACGGTCGAGGAAAACCTGGACATGGGATCACTCCGGGGCGAGGCGAGGCAGCAGCGCGCGAAGACCAAGGAGCTGGTATTCGGTCTCTTTCCCCGGCTCAGCGAACGCAGAAGACAGCCTGCAGGGCTGCTGTCGGGCGGCGAGCAGCAGATGGTGGCGATCGGCAGAGGGCTTATGGCGATACCGAAACTTCTCATGTTCGATGAACCATCGTTGGGGCTGGCGCCGATCCTGGTGCGCGAGATCTTCGACATCATCAAAAAGATCCGGGAGCAGGGGACCACGGTCCTGATCGTGGAGCAGAATGTGAAGCAGACCCTGGCGATCGCCGATCGCGCCTATGTGCTGGAAAGCGGCAGAGTGGTGATGCAGGGAACCGGTGCGGCCTTGCTGAACGATGAACATGTAAAGACGGCGTATCTGGGTGTATAGCCGGACACCTTGCGCCCGGAAAGCTCAAGCACCACATGACAAATCTCAAATAAATTCCAGATACCGATCACCCAATTGAATTTTTGGTCATTGGATATTATTTGGGATTTAAGATTTCAGATTTGAAATTTGTATTATCCCGGAGGTGGCCATGTACGTGTCCGATTGGATGACGAAAAAGGTCTTTACCGTAGAGACCGATGATTATCTTTCCACTGCTTTATCAGTGATGAAGGAAAAGGGCGTCAAGCACCTACCTGTTGTCAAGGGCAACAGGCTGAAAGGCCTCGTCTCGGACCGCGACATCAGGGAGTATAGCCCTTCTAAGGCCACATCACTTGACATCTACGAACTCCACTACCTCCTGGCAAATACCAGGATCAAGGAGATCATGCGTACAAAGCTCGTAACCACTACACCCGAAACACCCGTGGAAGAAGCGGCGATGCTCATGCTGGACCAGAATATCGGATGCCTCCCGGTGCAGGATAATGGGAACCTCGTCGGCATCATTTCCGACAAGGACATCTTTCATGCCCTGGTGGATATCACTGGGGTCAGACATGGCGGCAACAGGGTCTGCGTGACCATCGAGGACAGGCCGGGCTCCATACGGGAGGTTGCAGACATCATTCGAGAATACGGCTTCCACCTCCAGGGGATACTCACCTCCTACGAGGGAGTGAAGGACGGCTATCGCAAGGTTGTCATCAGAACAAGCGGTAAGGGAGATTTCACCGGTCTCAAATCGGAGATCGAGGGTGCTTTCAAGACCTGCCAGATCAGCAAGGGATAGCAGCGAGAAGGTCATCAGTACCGGCTTATGCCCGTTCAGGCAAGATGTACGGGCAGGTATCGATCAAAACAACGCTAGGAGGAGGTTTAAAATGGAAACAAAGAAATATATTTTTATCATGTCCCATGCAACTACAAACCCCATGGAATTAATCGTACTCTTCAAGATTGCCTCTAATATGAAGGCATTTGACGACACCATAACGCTGGATTTCTTCCTTATCGGAGAAGGGGTGCAGCTTGCGAAAAAAGGGGTGGCCAAAACCATATCAATGGAGCTGGAAGGCAAGCAGGTCAATGTCGGTGAATTGCTGGAAATGATCAGTGAGTTTGGGGTGAAATTTTACGTCTGCCACGCATTCATGCCGGACTTTGGTGTTACAAAAGAAGATCTTATCGAAAATGCAGAAGTAAAGTCGAGTTCATATCTCGGCGAACTGCTCCTGCATGGCTACATCCCTTTTTCGCTTGCCATGTAATAATCGAACGCTCCCTCAAGGCTATTTCTGATGCGTCTTTTTCCTGCGTGGAAGGATCGTCCGGATCAGCTGTATTACGTGATGTTGCTCTCCAATATATCAACCTGCCCTATATGTAAAAAAGCCGGGAACGCGATCCCGGCTTTTATCTTTTTTGCATCCTCTCCGGCTAAAACATCGCATCTTCCCGCCGCTTGCTTTACGTTCCGTACTCGAACCTTTTTTTCAGAAAATACTCTAAATGATATTGTATCGCAAAGAAATGAAATGATCGAGTGGAACAAGGTGTTGGCATGAAGTGTCGACAAAATTGGGCGCAGGCTAAATAAGATAAGGGCAGTATAAACAAAATATTTATTCAATATCAAGTGACCGCGTTGTTTCACTAACCTTCCAGAGGACCTCGAAATTGCAGATGATGACGTCCGGTTCGCCGGCCTTATCCTTCATGATTTCACCCTGGGAGTCTATCGCGATAAGCAGGTCGTTGGGTTTCAAGAGCGACCCGTCATATCCGGCCACGCGCAGCCGCGCCTTGAACTTTTCGAGCAACAGACCGAATTGCGTGTCGGTCATGATTTTTTTTCGAACTGCCTTGACCAGGTCCACGGGTGTGAGCAACGTACCCTCGTGTTTCGATACCCATTCATCCGGGCCGTTGTAATAGCCGCGGATCGTTATATAGTTGTGGTCCTCCGACAGGATGGGTTTGCCGTCGCTGTCCAGGATCGTTTTGTGGGACTCATACTTCCGGCGGTCGATGGACGGCTCCTCCTTTGCGCTGCCGGTCATGTAGATCGCCCGCACGTAGGCCGCATGGATGCCCTGCTCATTGAGCGCCTGGGAGATGGCGAACTCCTCAAAAGGGCTGTTGATTCCGTAGAGCCTGATCTTCTCGATCTCGTCGGCGCTGAACTTTTGGTCATCCGGGATCTCGCCGACACGGGACGTCTCCCAGACGAGATGGATGTTGTCCTTCGTGACCGTGTAATACACTTCGTTAGCTTCGGACAGGCTCAGCGAGGGGGTCTTCCGCCATCGCTCCGGCAGAAAATAATCGAACAGACGCGAATTCCGGCCGACGACCCACATGCGACCGCCGGTGCTTTCAGCGCGGCCGAAGATATACGGCACGCCGAAGATCTCCGTGCGGGTCAGATGCGGCGGAAGCGGGATCGGATTGAGCCGGTCACGCATGTCGTCGAGATACGAGTGACGTCTCGATGCCTTGACCTGATCCTCGTGCTCCGGTGTGCGGAACAAGAGCTCGTAGTCGATGACCGAATATTTCCCGGCATTCAGCAGGCGATAGACCAGGTCCACCTGCAGCGTTGCACCGGCGTCCCCGTCCCCCCCCACCTGCTCGATCCGTCTGCAGTCGTCTTCATCGAGGATCACATGCTCCGGCTTCATGTCCGCCATGTGATATCCTTTTTTGCTCAGATCGTCGAACGCCTTTTTCTGCATGGTCTTCAGGTGATAAACGACGTCGGGAATCGCAAGCTTGAGATGCTCAAAGATCTCAATAAGGTTTTTGCCCCGGATCCATTCATAGACCAGCTTGTACTGTTTCAGGATGTCGATGTCAATCCCCGGATGACGCGCATGGATGCGGTTGATCCGGGAGCGGGACCGTCCGCTCTGCCACAACTGCATTCTCTGGGGCGGGACGTAGATAGCGAGGGGCCGCTGAACCTTGATCCATTCGAGCCGCTGGCCGATCTGCTTGTCGCCCATCTCCATGACCAGGGCGAACTCCTCCCAGGGGCTGTTGAACTCGGCGCTCACGAACTCTTCGAGCGTATGGGTGTTTATGGGAACGTCCTCTCCCACGCGGCAGTTCTTCACGACCAGGTCCAGATTTGTGCCATGAACGCGACGCGTGGGGACCCGGTACACGGAACTCGTCCCGAGCAGCCGGACACGGTGTTTCGAGAACCACCCTTCCTCGAACCAATTCTTGATTTCGAGATGTTCCTGGTGCGGCTCGGCAAACCGGGTGAGATAGAGATCTCCCCCGTCCTCGGTTTTCGTATGAAGGTATACGACGCCGAGCACGTTTACCAGGGCTTTCTGTTGGGCGGTCTTTTTCATATCGAATGTTTATAGTAGACCATGCCGCTTATAGAAGCAAGTCGGCATGATATAAAACCTTCTTGGTAGTGAACACCGACGTGAGGGGCGCCGGTTTTCGCGACCCTCTCGACGGAGACGTTAGCATTTTAGTTCGTATTCAAGAGCCCACGCCGTGCCCCCGCTTCATTTCGTGATCTATCATCGCTGTTTGCCGTATCTCTTCATTACTAAATAAATCGAGAAACAAATGATAAACGCTATAAGATTAAACAAAAAACCCGCTGATTTCGGGAAAGTCAGAAACATTGTAAAAACAATATTTGGTGAGAGTTCTGGCGATAGTATAAAAAAAATGAAAATGCGATAAGGAAATAAACGAGAAATAGAAGAGCCTTATATTTCCCTCGAATTTTAAATGTAAAAATAACAACGGAGAGGGCAAGGGATATTCCAAAAGTGTATAAAAATGGAAGTACTTGTTCCCCATGCGCTAATACAGGAGTCGGACTTAGGAAGTAAGAGAGAATTGCAAGGGAATAAAGCAGTTTATTGTTTTTCATTTATCACCTTGGCTAACGTCGCGGGTCACGCGCCGCCTTTTGGCGCGTCGCTGTGGGCCCACCTCTTTAGAATCATCGTCGGGTTTCGCTTTGTTCTACTCGACCTACCGATCTTTCCTGATATAGCGTTATCACAGCAGGGTCAGGTGGTGCACAGCTTGCACCCACATTTTCTGCGGTCAGAAGCAGTAAAGCGGCTACAGTTATAAATATTGGATTCATTCTATGCATTTTCTCTTCAAGTTGTTATATGAACGGAAACCGTTCCGATAATACCGAAAATCAGATATTAGTGGAAAGAAGGATCCCCGAGACAATATCTCAGTGAGCACAACTTGTGACAGCATTATGAATATATTCGTTGACTGCTTAATTGTCAAAGGGTTTTAATACTATTGCAAGGTAAGAAAATGCCCTCTTCCCAAAAGGGAGAGGGCATGACAATATTTCCCGAATGAGTGGGGAGGGGAGAAATTACGGTTCATTCGTATAAAAGTTGAAGGACAAGCAATACACTAAGAACTGGATTCCCGCTTTCGCGGGAATGACGATAAAACGAGCAATAAGGAATGTCGTCCCCGTGAAAACGGGGATCCAGAGGTTCTTTTCAACTTGAATACGAATGAGGCGAAATTAAACTACCCCAGCCGCTTCCTGAACTCCTCCAGCTGCTTTTTGAGCCGCGCAGGAAGACGGCTGCCGAACAGCGCGAAGTGCTGCTCAATATCCGGTATCTCCGCACGCCATGCCGGCAGGTCAATGGCCATGAGCGCCTTCATGGTCTCCGACGGGATGTCGAGACCCGCGAGGTCCAGGTCCCCATCCTTCGGCATCAGGCCGATGGGCGTTTCCCTGGCGCCGACCTTGCCGTCCACGCGCTCGCACATCCATTTGAGCACACGGCTGTTGTCGCTGAACCCGGGCCACAGGAACCTGCCTTCCGGGCTCTTCCGGAACCAGTTGACGTAGAATATCCTGGGCGCCTTGGCGCCAAGTCGGTCGCCCATCGCAAGCCAGTGCTGGAAATAATCTCCCATGTGATAGGACAAAAAGGGTTTCATGGCAAAGGGGTCCCGTCGCAGATTGCCGACCGCGCCGATGTTCGCGGACGTGGTCTCGGACGCCGCGGTAGCGCCAAGGAACACGCCGTGGTCCCAGGAAAACGCCTCGGCGACAAGGGGTATAACGCTGCTTCTGCGGCCGCCGAAAATAAAGATGTCAATGGGCACGCCCTCGGGGTTCTCCCAGTCAGGGCTGATGACCGGGCATTGCGAGGCAGGCGCGGTAAATCGCGCGTTCGGATGGGCGGCATCTTCCTTGCTCGTCGGCGGCCAGTCGCGGCCCTTCCAGTCAATAAGATGCGACGGCAATTCATCGGTCATGCCCTCCCACCAGACATCGCCGTCATCGGTGAGCGCGCAGTTCGTGAAGATGATGTTCTTCTTCAGCGTGTCCATGGCCATGGGATTCGTGTCATAGGACGTTCCGGGCGCAACGCCGAAAAAGCCGCTCTCGGGGTTGATGGCATGAAGCCTGCCGTCGCCCCGCACCTTCATCCACGCGATGTCGTCGCCGATGCATTCGCACTTCCATCCTTTGATCGACGGCACCATCATGGAGAGATTCGTCTTGCCGCACGCCGAGGGGAACGCAGCCGCAATGTGATAGCGCCTGCCTTCGGGACTGATCAACCGCAGGATCAGCATGTGCTCCGCCATCCAGCCTTCTTTTCTCGCCATGTTCGAGGCGATCCGGAGCGCGAGGCACTTCTTCCCGAGCAGGGCGTTGCCGCCGTACCCGGAACCGTAGGACCAGATCAGGTTCTCCTCGGGAAAATGGCTGATATATTTCTTCTCGATCGGCGCGCACGGCCACACGGAATCCTTCTGGCCGGGAGCAAGGGGCGCGCCAATCGAATGAAGACAGGGAATGAACCCCCCGTTTTCGCCAAGCACCTCGAGCACCCTGGTGCCGACGCGGGTCATGATGTGCATATTGCAGACAACATACGGGCTGTCGGTCAGTTCGACCCCGATCTTCGAAATGGGAGAGCCAACGGGCCCCATGGAAAACGGGATGACGAACATCGTGCGCCCCTTCATGCAGCCTCGGTAAAATCCGCGCATGGTCTTCTTGAGCTCGTCCGGGTGGACCCAGTTGTTGGTGGGGCCGGCCTCTTCCGAAGAGTGTGTGCTGATGTAGGTGCGGTCCTCCACACGGGCCACATCGCTCGGATCGGTGAGGAACAGATGGCTGTTGGGCCGTTTCTTGAGCGGGATCGCCATGCCGCGTTGCTGCATGAGCGACATCATCCGGTCATACTCATCCTTTGATCCGTCGCACCAGGTGATCGAATCAGGTTGACAGAGATCGGCAACCTCCTTCACCCAGGCGTTCAGTTTTTCGTGCCCTGCTCCATTCTTCATAGTGAATCTCCTCGATATCATGATCGTTTTCCGGCCCGCTCTCCGGATAGCCGCGGGCCGTCTTCACCCGTTCAAGGTTGGTGTCATTGAACAGGTATTATGCATAATCAATGAAAAAAGTAAAGGGACAACCGGATCTGAATAAAAAAAAGCCCCGCACGAGAACGGGGCCGAAGAAACCTGTTAAGAACATCCCCTGCTCAGCGCTGCATGCTCGCGTTTTCCATGATAACCCCATATTTATATCCGGCGCCGAAGTCTTTATCTTTATAGATCGTGCCCTTCATCGTCACAATGTCTCCGACTGCCGGCAGGTCCTGTGATGTCGTGACCAGTTTGTTGGTTTGAGTGGCGGCATCACCCGTGCCGTCCTTCAAATGGATCCAGTTCTTGCCCATGATGCCCGCAGAAACCTTGACTACCTTTCCCTTGACCATAGCGGTTTTCTCGTTCAGTGTTGCCGCTTTTTCATAGATTTCGCCCACCGTATAGGCATCGGGACCCGAGGCCTTGTCAACGCTGATCTTCTCGTTCGCCATCGGAGGCACGACCGGTTTGTCGCCATGCTGCGAACTTGACGGCTTATTGGCAGCCGCCGACCCCGGTTGAGAGGCAAGACCAGGGGAGAAGATGATGCTTTCAAATGTCCGATTGAGCGTTTTGCTTGTGAAGTTCCTCATCTCTGCGCCAGGCTGGTACGTCACCTTCTGCCCGACTTTGACCTCAGTCACCGGTATGGCAACCCAGGTCTTCTTCCCATTCTTCTCAACAACAGAGATGTAGGTGTAACCGCCGGCATTCATAGTCTCCACCACCTTTCCCGAGAGGGAAGATGAATCGGGAGACTCCGCTTTTTTCATTTTCATCTCCGGCGGCGGTACGGGTGAAGGTTTATCCGTCACAGCAAAAGCAGAGACGGCAGATAAGATCATCGAGGAGATAATTACCGCTGGTACTGCATGTCCAAAAAATCGTTTCATTTTTTCGCTCCCTGTAATTGAGGTGATTTGATTCTGGCCTTTGTCGGGTGAATCATGATATAAGCAATAGGCACCTTACCGCTTTTGGCGCAAATAATCAAGCGGGTTTTTCGATAGCCGGCTTCTCCCGGCGAAACGTATTGCACAAGGAATACGCAGGCACCCATGAAATCAATTCGTGCCATACATCAATTTCGTGATATTCGTGATACTGCCTTGATACTTTTCTCGCCTTGGGTGCGTTCGATCAGAGCTTGTACCCGATCCTTCGCAGAAATTCCTTCCGCTGCGTCTTGTCAGCCGGCGTTTCCACTCCCTTAGGGGAGAAACCATCGATCACGCCAAGTATGCCCTTGCCCTGGGGAGACGCTGCAACTACCACTTCGAGCGGGTTCGCCGTGGCGCAAAAGATGCGGCAGACCTCGGGACAGTTCTTGATCGGGGTGAGGACATTGACGGGGAATGCGTTCTTGAGATAGATGCAGAAGACATGGCCCGCACCAATGGATTGGAGCGTTTTCACGCAGGAATTGATAAGTTCCTCGTCGTTCCCTTCCGTGCGGATGAGGCAGGGACCCGACGCCTCGGTAAAGGCAATGCCGAACTTCGCCTGTGGGACGGTCGTGACGATGATCTCATACAGGTCTTCTGCGGTCTTGATGAAGTGGGTCTGACCGAGGATGATATTGCAGCCTTCGGGAATATCAACTTTTACGATATGCCTGTCCATATGCGCACCTCCCTGCTCGGATTGATAACAGATCGGTTATGATTCGAGAGAAAGAATTGACACGCAATGGAAGAGTGTCGAATGCGGAATCCTGCGTGCGATCAGAGCGGGTTCTTGTTCAGCACCGCGGATTCAGTGCCGTTTTGGAGCAATTCAAGCATACGGGCCAGGGATTCTTCGTGGAGTTCCTGAATGAGCTCCTTGTCCACTCCCCGCTTTCTCTTCTTGTTCAGGAAGGAAAGAAAGACCATGCTTTTGTAGATCCGCTTGTTGGTCTTAAAGGAAAAAATGTAACTGTCCAGCGAGTTTTCGAGCAGCAGATCGCTCCGCTTCCGGACCGCCTTACTGATCATGACGGTCTGGAGCCAGTAGGTCTTATCGATCAGGCTGTCAGCCTTCATCTCGACCCACGTATGTCCCATGTTCCCCTTCTCATCCGTCAGGGTCTCATGGGCCACGGTATCGGCGGCAAGATGGGACAGATAGCCGTAGGCAAACGCCCGCTCGGGCCAGGTCTTTGCCTGGTCCAGCAGCTTCAGACCCACATCCCAGGAGTGTGAACTCTTGTCGTCGGGGAGATATTTTTTGCCGAGGATGATATCGGCCATGAGGTTGCCGTAGAGGAAATCCTGACGGTGTTTTTTGAGAAGCGCGAGTATGCCGGCAGGGATGAGCGGCGCACAGTTCAGCAGCTCATTGCCGAGATACATATGGGTCAGGGGACCCCAGGCAAAAGCAAAAGAAGGAACAAGAATGAAACCGGCTGCAAGGAATAAAATAAATGACATGTGCTCTTTTTCTGGCTCGTATAAAAAAATGACCGGAACAACAAACCTAACTATAATAACTCTTCTGTACCCTCTACGTCAATACAAAATTTGCATCAAAACAGTTTCTCATGGGTGCGGATATGGCCATGTCAACACAAGTTGCTGAGATTGCATCCGAAGCCTGGATACGTTGGTTCGGTTAAAATCTCTTTTATATCACGATGCGATTACTTGCACCCTGCGCAGGATGAGGAAGAACAGCCGCCGCAGCCGGAACTTCTGCCGGAAGAAGCTGATGACGAACTGCCTGAAGACCTGCCCATGCCGAAGCGTGACATGAGCTTCTCCGTCTTCTGAGAGCCGCACTTTTCGCAGGATACCTCTGGATGTGATCCAAAGACGAGCTTCTCGAAATCAGCGTTGCAGTTATTGCAGTGATATTCGTAGATGGGCATAGTATTATTTTAATCCTAAAAAAGCGTTTAGGCCCGGAAAAATCGGATTTACCCTATGATAAGCGCTTCTTCCAGCAGCTGTACCGGGTGCACCACTCCAATCTCCGAACCATGCCGCTCCAGCGCATCAGTAATCTGCATACAACAGCCCGGACAGCCCGTGGCTACTACCGTAGCGCGGGTCGCGATAATATTGTTTACTTTGTCCACGGCAATACCATCGGAAAGCTCCCGGTGGGTTATCCGCATCACCCCGCCAAACCCGCAGCAGCGGTCCGGGTCCTTCATCTCCGCGAGGGTAAGGCCGGGTATGGTCTGAAGCAGGTCTCGCACGGTCCGCGACAGTCCTTGACCTCTGCCGAGGTGGCATGGGTCATGAACGGTTACGCTCTTGCTGACCGGGTTGAGCTTGATCCCTGCGATCCGGCCAGCAAGAAACTCATGGATGTCGAGCACAACCGGCGCCTTCGCACCGGGCTGAAGCAGTTTAGGGTAATCCTTTTTAAACGTCAGGCCGCAAGAGGCGCAGGAGGTGATGATTGCTTCCACCTCAAGCGCTTCGAAGAGCGCGGCGTTATGCGCGGCAAGCTCTTGCGCTGCCTGTCGGTCGCCGAGCGAAAGAAGCGGCCTGCCGCAGCATTTCAGGTCGTCAGGCACGATCACGTCGTATCCGATCGTATTCACCACGCGTATCGTCGCGGCTCCAATGTCATGCTGAACATGCCCAATCGCACACCCCGGGAAAAAAGCAACCCTGCCGCGTCTCCCGGTTTTCTTTGAACTTTGAACGAAGCCTGCCCTCGAATGTTTTAATCGCGGTAACGTTGAACTTTTTCTCCGTCCCGGTGCCCCCTCTGAACCCTGGACCCTGTCCCCCGGACCCTGCCTGGAATAATGAAGTGCAACCGGGGCAAACCGGGCGGCAACGCGAAACAGTGCGGGCCGTTTCACCATGCCGGCGATGAGGCTGCTGACGATACCCCTGCCGGAATCCGCGACCACCTGCTCTTTTGCAGCCTGGATGATCTCCGTCACCGGCACGTTGCTCGGGCAGGCCGCCTCGCAGGCCAGGCATGTCGTGCATGTCGCAAGACGTTCTTTATATATCCCGGAGACCGCAAGCCGTCCGTTTAATACCGCGTGAATGAGTGCCATCCTGCCTCGAGCCGAGTAGGATTCGTTTCGTTCATGCAGATACGTTGGACAGACCCCGGCGCAGGACCCGCACTTTACGCAGTGTGCAATCTCCTCCCGGTAGGTCTGGAGAAGCGGGTACCGCGGGGTTGTTTCAGGCCGGATGCGCTTCATGGCAGGATCGTTACCGGGGTGCCGAGCGACACTACGCGGTAAACCTCGTCTACATCGGCGTTGTCGAGGGCGATGCAACCGTCGGTCCAGTTTATATCGGCGGACAGTCGACGCGCATCCTCGGCACCGAGCATTCTGCCATGGATACCCACGGCCCCGCCGAGCCGCGTCTCCCACGGCGGCAACGACCGTTCCTCGATCGCCTTCTTGATCATCGCATACTCATACGGAGCGATCATCCCGGAGCGGAGCCCCTCTTCCGCATGTTTCAAACCCGGATAGCTGAGGCCCATGAACTTGTAGAACCGCTTGCTGTGGTTCTTGGTACAAATATAGAACTCCCCTTCCGGCGTCCGCCGGTCGCCCATCCTTTGTTTATCGCCGTCCCCATAGCCCCTGCCGAATACGGACTGGTACGTCTTGACGGGAGTCTCACCCTTGGAGAGGATCATGGTATATCTCGATTTTTGGATAACAAGCTTGACGGTGCCGTCAAGTGAGGAAAGCAGTGTTTCAAAGGCATCCGTATGGCGGGCGGGCGTCTCAGGCAGCGGCGAAATGCAGGTCAGCAGCAGGAACGCGGCAAGGGGTATGAGTACACGGCTGCTATTTCTCTGATTCAGCGCCATTCGTCTGCCCGCGGTCACGCGCGGTTCTTTTCCTCGTACTGTCTGGCACAGGCCTCGCTGCAGAAGTAAGTAAGCGTGCCCCGAATGCGCCGTGCAACGGCGCGGTTCTTTACCACATAGGTACGGCATTCAGGATCGAGCACCATTTCATCTCCTATGACCCGCCTGCTGCGCTGTTTTTCATCATCGTGGTAGGACTTGACCGCCGACCGGACCACGGTCTTGACCGCGAAATAGATCACAAAAATGGCGAGGAAAAACAGCAAGCCCCTCATCGTGGAGACTCCTTGTTGTGCGCTTTTTTCAATGTCATAGTCGTGGACCTCAATGCCTGAAATGCCGCATCCCGGTCATGACCATGGCAATGCCATGCTCGTTCGCCGCCTTGATCACCTCTTCGTCCTTGAGCGACCCGCCGGGCTGGATGACAGCGGTGGCGCCAGCCTTCGCCGCCTCGTCGAGTCCGTCGCGGAAGGGGAAGAAGGCGTCCGAGGCAAGCACGGTCCCCGTAAGCGGGAACTGCGCCTTCATCACGGCGATACGCACCGAATCAAGACGGCTCATCTGGCCGGCCCCGATGCCGATGGTCCGGTCATTTGTGGTAAAGATGATGGCATTCGACTTCACATGTTTGCAGACCTTCCAGGCGAAGGCAAGGGCTTCGTATTCGTCATCAGTGGGTTTCCGCGCGGTCGCGATGGTCAGTTTCCTGATGTCTGTGATCCGGCCGAGGTCGCGGTCCTGATAGATAAGCCCGCCCACGATTTTTTTCATATCCATGCCCTCGGGCTCGCCCGTCACCGTGGGACCGACGTCGAGCAGCCTCAGGTCCTTTTTCCGCCTGAGTTCTTCGAGTGCGTCAGGCGCGTACTCGGGCGCAACCACCACTTCCACGAAGGTGGACGTGAGTTCTTTTGCCGTATCAAAATCCACCATGCGGTTAAAGGCGATCACCCCGCCGAAGGCCGCGATTGGGTCGCAATCACGCGCCTTACGATAGGCCTCCACGGGCGTTGCTGCCGTGGCCACGCCGCAGGGATTGTTGTGCTTCACGATGATCGCTGCGGTCTGGTCGTATTCCTTCGCAAGCTCGAGCGCGCTGTTCGCATCAAGGAAATTGTTGAAGGACATCTCTTTACCCTGCAGCTGTCTCGCATGGGCAACGCACGGCTCCCTGCGCCCGAATTCCCTGTAGAACGCCCCCTGCTGATGGGGATTCTCGCCGTAGCGCAGGTTCTGCACCTTCTCAAGTTGAAGCGTGAGGATATTGGGGAATCGGGTCTTCTCTTCTGCCGGCACCTGGCTGTCGAGCCAGGCCGAGATCGCGCTATCGTAGCGGGCGGTATGGAGAAAGACCGTGCGGCAAAGCTCAAAGCGGGTCTTTGCCGAGACCTCACCGTGCTTCTGAAGCTCTGCGAGCACGCGGTCGTAGTCGCGGGGCGAAACCACCACGGCCACGTCGGCGTAATTCTTGGCCGCGGAACGCAGCATGGTCGGGCCGCCGATATCGATGTTCTCGATCGCGTCCTCGAGGGTGCACCCCGGTTTAGCCACCGTCTGCTCAAAGGGGTAGAGGTTCACGACCACAAGATCGATGGGCTCGATGCCGTGCTGCTTCATCTGTCTCACATGCTCGGGATTGCCGCGCCTGCCGAGGATCCCGCCATGCACCTTGGGATGCAGGGTCTTGACCCTGCCGTCGAGCATCTCGGGGAATCCCGTGAACTCTGACACATCCTTCACCTTGACGCCGGCATCGCGGAGCATCTTTGCCGTCCCCCCTGTGGACAGGATCTCAATGCCGAGTTTCTCGATCCCCTTGGCGAAATCGAGAATGCCTTCCTTGTGTGAAACACTGATGAGTGCGCGCGTCACTTTGGCCACCGGGTGAACCTCCAGGATAAAGATTGACAGGAAACCGCAGCAGAACGTGCAGAATTGTAACCGATAGGGCGATGAAAGTCAATTTATGATGAACCGGTCAAGCGAGGACTTTCACCACGGAGGCATGGAGGACACAAAGAATAAATCCATGGGCGTCATCCTGCTTCCCTCCGTGACTCAGTGTCTCCGTGGTGAATTTTGTCTATTTGTTATGGATATAACCCTTCTCTTATTTCACCAGACCCGTCCGGAAGGCATCGAGCCACCTGATATGGCTTTTCTCCTCGTTGATGACCTCGTCGACCACTTCCTTCTCTTTTACGAGGGACCTGAGCTCATAAAAGTAGAGGAGTGTCTCTTTTTCGAAACCCAGCGCAAACGTAACGGCATCCTGTACGGTCTTCAACTGGTCCATGGACGGAAGGGCCTTTCCCCTGCCGAGGAAGAATTCGGATTCGACAAAGGCACGCATATAATTGCTCACTTCTTCCCACTCGACCGGCTCGGCCCCCTGCTTCGCAACCTTCGCTTTTAGATCGGTAAAGGTCTTCTCGTGCACTTTTTCCTTTGACGCCAGGGTGCTAAACAGCTTGACCAGGCCGTTGTCCTTTTTGAACTTTTCCGCCATGTTCGTATAGAACTGATACCCGAGCGTTTCCGTTCGTACTGCCATCTCCATGATCTCATTGATCGAATATTTATTCATGCCTGTCTCCCTTAAAATAAATAGATAATGTCCGTTGCATACTGTCTACCCGGCGCCTGAAAATAATAGCGTGTTACCGTGAAGGTGTCAATCGAATTTTATTCCGTTCGTGGCGGCTTTCCTGTCAGCCCCGATACATCGACCCAGATGCCGTGGCGCAGAAACACCGGGCCGGCATGCCCATCAAAATAGCTGCCAATACGCAGGCTCTCCCTACCGCTGTTTCGTGGTTGACAAGTTCGATCTGTTTTGCTACATTTGCGCGGGACTTGAAACCAAGGGTCAGACGTCAACGAAAACAAATTTTCGGACGATCAGGAGGCGATCATGGGAGAAAAGCTTGCAATAGTCATCGGCGGGGGCCCGGCACCGGGGATTAACGGGGTGATCGCCGCAGTCACCTTCGAGGCCATCAAGGAGGGACTGGAGGTCATCGGCATCTATGATGGATTCAAGTGGCTTTCCAAAGGGGACACGGCGCATACCGTCCGTCTTGATAAGGGGGAGATCTCGCGCATTCATCTTCGCGGCGGGTCGATCCTGCGCACGTCGCGCGACAACCCGACGAAAAGCCCCGAAAAGATGGCCAACGTGGTCAGGTCCCTGAACAACCTCGGGGTCAGGTATCTGGTTACCATCGGTGGAGACGACACGGCCTTCACATCCACCCGGGTTGAGAAGGAAGCGGGAGGCAAGATATCGGTCTGCCACGTGCCCAAGACCATTGACAACGATCTTCCGCTTCCGCACGGCATCCCGACCTTCGGGTTTGAGACCGCGCGTCAGCTTGGGACGCAACTGGTCGAGAACATTATGGAGGATGCCCGCACCGCCAGCAGGTGGTATTTCGTGATCGCTATGGGCCGCTCGGCCGGGTTTCTGGCGCTCGGCATGGGCATGGGCGCCGGCGCAACACTTACCCTGATCCCGGAGGAACTGGGTGATAAAATATCATTGAACAAGGTGGTCGCCATTCTCTCCGGCGCAATCATCAAGCGTCTTGATTACGGGAGGAACCATGGCGTAGCGGTGATCGCCGAAGGCGTGGCCACGCGGTTCGATCCGGAAGAGCTGACCTTCCTCAAAGACGTGCCGCGGGACGATCATGGCAACATCCGCCTGGCCGAGATCCCACTCGGCGACATGCTGAAGCAGCGAGTGATGGCGGATCTGGAAACACTGGGAATCAAGACCACCGTAATCGCCAAGGACATCGGCTACGAGCTTCGCTGTCATCCGCCCATCTCCTACGACCGTGAATACTCGCGTTACCTGGGCTACAGCGCGGTGAAGTTCCTCACCTCGGGCGGCAGCGGCGCCATGATCATGCTGAAGGACGGCAAATGCCTCCCGATCAAATTCGCTGACCTTATAGACCCCAAGACCGGTAAAACGCGCATCCGCATCGTGGACATCAATTCCGATGACTACCACATGGCACGCCGATACATGATCCGTCTTGAAAAGGAAGATATGGAGGGCGAGAAGCTAAAAAAACTTGCGGCAACGGCGAAAATGAGCCCCGAGGATTTCAAAAGAAAGTTCGCGGTGGCGGTGGAATAGATGGTTCAGTGAAACGTGAATCGTGAAACGTGAGAAGTCGGCAAAAGGTATTCCCGATTACATTATAACGTTTCACCCTTCACGATTCACGTTCTTACAGCGGAATTCTTTTCTCCCGAGCGATGTTTCTGAGGACGATCATGGCATTGTGCAGGCGCTGAAGCTTCATGTTCCGTGTTCTCAGGACAGCCTGATCGGTAAAGTCCGTCTTTTCATTCCTCGTGAGGGTCAGCGCCTTGTTCAGGTGATCGTACAGTTCCTTGACCATGTCCTTGTCGAATTTTTTCAAAAAGAGCGGATTTACCGAGACATAGCCTTCGGCCACATCGAGGGCGACGACTCTCATGCTCTTGCCTCTAAATCCACCCTCCGCCATAATAACCGCCCCTACCTTTTTTCACCGGTTGTGATCGCTTTTTCCAGGAGTTCCTGCATGGTGCGCAGGCCCTCGACGAGTTTCTGAATTTCCTCCTGGTCCGCGCCTTGCCGGACTTTTTCCCGGAGCGCTTCGATGGCCGCAAAAAGGTCCTGGGAGGCTTCTCGGATCAGCATTTGGGAGTTCCTGCTGTTCTCACATAACTGGCTGACTGCCGTGCCCAGGTCCTTCAGCACGGGATCGTCCGAACCCCTCAGTCGCAGGCAAACGTTGGTATCTCCGTCCGCAAGATGCTCGACGATCCTGCGTATCCGCTGCATGGGACCAACGAAGGTGTGGGAATACATCGTGCCGGCCATGCCGACGAAGACCAGGATGGTGATCAGCCCGATGGGGAGAAAAACGGGGAGTTGCACGATCTCGGCGAGTTTCTGGAAAACCTTCAACAGAAAGGTGTAGGCGCCCAGGACAACGATAAGAAAGATGATAAACCGGTACTGCGAGCCTACTGCGTTCATATGGCCCGTGCCCCTGCCTAACAGTTGTCTCTTCCCGGTTTTCGGCATAACCTCTCTGCACCTTATCAAAACTGCACTACACGCGTGATATTTCAGTTAGGTCACGCCGTTCGCAGTATAACCCTCATTTGATTATACTGGTAACGGGACGGCCGGTCAAGGTCATATTTGCCGGCTCACCGGCTTGCACGAAATACCGCTTGAAGATCGCTCGGCACTATGGTAAAGTTTCTTCATGCCGCTCTACGACACGCATAAACGGCGTATAGACTATCTTCGAATATCTGTCACTGACCGGTGTAACCTCTCCTGCTTCTACTGCAAGCCCCGAGCCGGGATGAAGATGCTGCCCCACCGCGAGATACTCTCCTATGAAGAGATCCTCCGGCTCGTGGACCTTGCCCTGCCGCTCGGGATCTCCCGCGTGCGCGTGACCGGCGGCGAACCCCTGGTCAGGCGCGGGCTCGTCAATTTCATCGCATCGCTGAATACGCTCAAGGGATTACAGGACATCAGCATCACCACGAACGGCGTGCTGCTCGAGGAGATGGCGGACGGCCTTATCAAGGCAGGGAAACCGCGACTCAACATCAGCCTTGATTCGCTCAATCCGCACAAGTTCAGGGAGATCTCCGGCAGCGACAATTATGAGCAGGTATGGCGCGGGATCAATCGGGCAGAGGAACTCGGATTTTCCCCGATCAAGATCAACATGGTTCCGATCAGGGGCATGAACGATGTCGAGGTGGCCGACTTTGCGCGCCTCACGCTCGACCGGAAGCTGCACGTACGGTTCATCGAATACATGCCCATCGGCGCGGATCACCGCTGGCACAGGGAGGATTGCGTTCCCTCCGACGAGATCTGGGCGGTCATCGAACGCGAGGTCGGTCCGCTCAAGCCATTCTGCTCGGGGAATTCCGCGGGCCCTTCGGATAACTACCAGCTCCCTGATGCCCGCGGAGTGATCGGGTTCATCAGCCCCATCACGAGGCATTTTTGCAAATCCTGCAGGCGCCTCCGCCTCACGGCGGACGGGAAGATCAGACCTTGCCTGCTTTCAGACACGGAGATCGACGTGAAGTCGCCTATCCGAAGCGGGTGTGATGATGCGGAGCTGGAACGGCTGTTCAGGCTCGCGCTCGAGATCAAGCCGGACAGGCATTATATCAATGAAACCGGACCTGGCTGCTTCCAACGAACCATGTCGCGAATAGGAGGATGATTTAAAAGCAATCCCGAAATCCGGAAATCTAATATCTAAACAAATATAAATTGTCAAAAGCTTGAATAAACCTTCATTGATGCCACGAACATAGTTTAGAATTTCGAAATTCGAATTTCATATTTGACAAAACCTATGTCTAAACTAACTCATTTCGATAAAGAAGGCGCCGCGCGAATGGTGGACGTAACCGCCAAAGATGAAACAGCCCGGGAGGCTGTGGCAGAAGGCCGCGTCTTCATGCAACCCGAGACACTTGCGCTTATCCTCGACCGCAGGGTCGTCAAAGGAGATGTTTTTTCAGTGGCGCGCATTGGGGGGATCATGGCCGCCAAACGGACCCCCGAACTCATTCCCCTCTGCCATCCGCTGAACGTGTCGTCCGTCAACATCGACTTCGAACCGGACAAGGAACGATCCTGCGTCCTGGTCCGCGCTACGGTCAGGATCTTCGCGCGAACCGGTGTGGAGATGGAGGCGCTCACTGCCGTCGCCGTAGCGGGCCTCACGGTCTACGACATGTGCAAGTCAACGGATCGCACTATGACCATTTCCGACATCCGGCTGATGAAGAAATCCGGCGGCAAGACAGGGACCTTTGAAAGAGTAAAATAACAAGTTCTTGTTGATAACCCATCTGAATGATTCAGTTTCCCAAGCATTGTTGATTGCTCTTCTTTATTCCAGAATATTCGTCTCTGAAAGCACATCTCCCTTTACGCCGACGATGATCTCTGTCATGGGGATCTGTCTCCCCGAGCGGTTGATCGCTTCCTTCAATACCGCCGTCATGCCGCCGCAACAGGGCACTTCCATCCTGAGGCAGGTCAACTTTCTGATCGGTGTGGTGCCGAAGATCTCTGTGAACTTCGCCAGATACTGCGTAGCGTCATCGAGCTTGGGACAGCCGATCAGCACCTTCTTGCCGGGCAGGAACTTCTCATGGAATCCCGGCGTGGCAAAAGCGGTGCAGTCCGCCGCCACGAGCAGGTCAGCGTCCTTCAGAAAGGGCGCTGACGTGCCGATGAGCTTGATCTGGATCGGCCACTGCGTGAGCCGGACATCCCTGTCGTTCGTTGCTGGAGCGGCCTTGATCGCAGAACAGGATGGACAATCGAGAGTATGATTAATCATGGGACACCTCCTTTTAGGTTGATTCATTGTACAGAAAAGAGGGACCGCTTTTTATGATGCTCATCATACTCGATATTTGCTGACAATTGCGGATTCTTACTTCTTATCAAGACCATCATGAGGACCTTGGATCATGGCATGCGGAAGCAGCAGGAGGCAAGCCTGAATGAGGACACCTTTGGGGAC
>Ga0184615_10000514_pt1 | contig 21399 bp, 38 predicted proteins | sample PLM4_65_coex_FD_133134 | JGI IMG/M metagenome (GOLD analysis project Ga0184615, IMG submission 133134) | Groundwater sediment microbial communities from an aquifer in East River, Colorado, USA - PLM4_65_coex | ecosystem: Environmental > Terrestrial > Soil > Riparian zone | place: USA: East...
GGCCTGACCGAACAAGCCGCGATCACCGATCTGCTGGAGAAGCTGCGTGGATAACGAACAGCAGTTCTACGCGTACGTGCTTTGCATGGGCGATTCAGTTCCCGGCCAATCTCCGTGCGGCGTTGTCGGCCTTACGCCCGGGCAGTACGAATTACAGATGAATCGGCCGGACTCACTGTGGTTCTGCCCTCACTGCGGCTCGACTGCGCAATACGACGACGCTCGATCCGAAGAAGCGCAGGGCCTCAACGAGGAGGATAACCCGCTGAAGACCGCGCTGGAGCGGCTGGTCTATACGCACGGCACCGACGACATTCGCAAGATGCTCGAGGTGATCGAAGACGAGGCACGCCATGCGTGACGCGCTCCCCACACAAGACCGCCTGACCCAGATTCGCCGCAGCCACGCGAGCGCACGACCAAGTGCGGAGAATCCAGCGTGGTGTCACACGCACGCGGACCTCACGTTCGCGCTGGCGGAAATCGACCGGCTGTGCGCGGTACTGGCCCGGACTGAGCAGAGGCTCTTCGCGCTGGCATCCGGCATCGAGGGCGAACTTCAGCGTTCCTCTGTCAAGCGCGCAGGAGCGCTCCATGGATAAGGCCCTCATTATTGCGTCCCGTCGCCATCATCAGTGCCGCGTTTTGGAATGTGAGAACGAGCCAGTCGTGTGCGGCGAGTGCTTCGATGATGGCGTGCGCCAATGCAGCGAGGCTGAGAAGAAAGAATTACGGCAGGAGATCGGGCGGCTAGAGCAGTGCCACCGCGAGGGATGGCGCTACGCCAAGGAAATCGAAGACGAGTACCGCAAGCGAACCGGCCATGGCTTCGCTGTCGAGCATGGGAGATGAGCATGGATAAGGCCCTCATTCTCGCCGGCATCCTCGCGATCAGCGCCCTGCTGTTCGCGTGGCTGGACTACCGCCGGTTTCTTCGCAAGCGGGACTTGTCGCGCTACCTGACGCGTCCCGATGAGCGCGTGAGCGCCAATCGCTTCCCGAAGTGGCAGAAGTGAACAGGAGATTTGAATGAGCACCATCGAACACGAAGTAGCCACTGTCGAGCAGTCGCACGCGGTCACCGTATCGAATCCGCTCGATATGGACATCGCCGTGTTCAGCGCGGCTCTGTCTCGCCGTGGAGAGAATCGTCGCGCTCTGATGCAGTGGGTGCGGGAATCGCTCGTCGAAGGCGTGGACTACGGCCGCATCCACACGATGAGCAAGCGCTATCGGGAGGGCCGCGAGCACTGTCAGGACAGGAACTGCACGTACGAGAAGAATCCGCACCACTGGTCGAAGCACTGCTTGTACAAGCCTGGATCGGAAAAGATCGTCGGCATGCTCGGCTGCACGGCGACGTTCCCCACGCTCGGCGATTACGAGAAAGCCGCGCTCACTGGCGTCGAGCTGAAGCAACTGATTCTACGCTGTCACATGCTGGACCCGGCGGGCCGCATCGTCTCCGACGGGATTGGAGCTCGCTCGCTGGATCAGGACTACGGCGACATCAACAAGGCACTGAAGATGGCCGCGAAGTCCGCGATGATCGACGCGACGCTGCGCATGGCCGGACTGTCCGAGGTGTTCACGCAAGACCTCGACGTGATGCAGGCCGAGAAGGAGGCGCGCGAAGCTAAAGGGCAGACCCCCGCCGAAGCGGCGGCAGACAAACCGCCCGAGAGCGCTCCCGACCCGAACCTCGTGCCCGCCGGCAAGCATCGCGGCAAGAAGTGGATCGAGGTGGCTGAGGACTATCTGAACTGGTGCGTCAATGCTGGCAAGGCGCCCGAAGCCCTGAAGGCTGGCGCTCAGAAGGAACTCGAGCGTCGCGACTTCGAGCGCACCAAGGGCATCGACGGTGACGAGAAAATTCCACACTGATATGGCTTGCCAGCATCCCGAATCAGTGAAGCGACGGCGTAGGCGTCTCAACCGAGACGGCTACCCGTACGAGGCTGTCGTGTGCCGCATCTGCGCGAACGCCGTTGCCTTGCGTGGATATCACCGCCGCAAGCTCCTGAGACGAGTGTGGCGTTTGCTGGCAACCATGCCACGGCCCTGCCTATGAGCGGCCTATCCAACGAGGATTGCGATGCGGCGCTGGAGTTCCTGCAAGACTCCTGCGAGGCGATTGCGGCCAGCAAGGGCGAGCTGGAGCGCTCCGAGATTCTGCGCAAGCGTGCCCGCAAGCGAATCTTTCTCGGCGCGCCCGATGGTCCCGTGGCTCAGCGCGAGGCATACGCGGAAGTTAACGAGGAAGTCATCGCAGCAGACGAGCGTCACATCGAAGCCGTGGTGGCCTATGAATCTCTGCGGGCGAAGCGGGAGCTGCGGGTGATTCAGACCGAGGTATACCGCACACAGGAAGCCAGCCGGCGGCAGGTGAGGCCGTGAACCCCAAGGCTCGCGAACATCGCTATACCCGTCTGCGCGAAATGCTGTGCATCGCCTGCACCCTTGAGGGCATGCCGCAACCGATGTTCCCCGAGATCCACCACCTCAACGGTGGCGGGCATGCTGGACAGAAGAGGCGTGGCGATGAATTCACGATTCCGCTATGCCCATGGCACCACCAAGGCAGGCCACCTGATCCGATGACGACGATTGCCGGCGCGTACATCGAGTACGGTCCGTCGCTGAAGCATCACTCTCGACAGTTCCGCGAGAAGTACGGAAGCGATGACTACTTGCTTACGTGCGTGAACATCGAGATCGAACACCGCGACCGAATCGCACGGAGAACCGCATGCTCCTAAGCCGCCCCGCCCGCAATCGCATCAGCGCCATTGCAAACTTTCTGGACCGCTGCGCGCTGCGACTTCGCAGAGTAGTCCGGGATAGTACGCCGCGCAGAAAGCGCGGGGCGAAGGCTGAAGCGGAGCGCATCGAATGAATTGGTTCTCTGCATTTCTGGAACTGCTGTTCATTGCCGTCTACGTAGCCACGACTGCCGCGCTCGACTGGCTGTTCAGCACAGACACTAAGCCGCTGACGCTGCTCTTCGGGTTGGTGTGCGTGAACGCGTTCCGCAACGGGCTTTTCAAGCCAAAGCGCAACATCCCATGACCCCTTCTTCCGCACTTCAAGGAGGACGTATGAGCCCGCGTGAGAATCTGCTGGATCAGCGATGATCCGCTATCACGGCCTGCCAATGACGCCGATCGACACGATGATCAATGCATTGGTCAGTAAGAACGCCATGGTCAGCTACGCCAATCCTGAACAGATGGAAGTCGCGTGCCAGAAGTGCTCGTCGGTTGCGATCGATTGCGGAACGTATACCGCCTACGTGGCCGGCGAGAAGTACAACCCAGAGGGGTACCTTGAGTTTGTAACGCTCTGGCTACGTCATCCCTGCGTTGTGTGGGCCACCATTCCGGACATCATCGACGGGACCGAAGAAGAAAACGATGCTCTGATCGATGCTTGGCCACATGACAAGGCGCTTTCAGTTCCCGTCTATCACCTGCACGAGGATCTGTCGCGGCTGGAGCGGTTGATCAAGGAATACCCCCGCATCGGATTTGGCTCATCCGGAGTGTTCAGCGATCCGAACTCGCCACCATGGTGGAAACGGATGCGCGAAGTCATGAAGGTCGCCTGTGACTCCGAAGGCTACCCACTACGCAAGTACCACGGCTTCCGGATGCTCGATACCGGCATCTTCTCGCGTATCCCGCTCGCATCTGCCGACTCAACGAACGTCGCGCGAAACATCGGTTTCGATACTCGATGGAGTGGCACCTATGTTCCCCGGTCAAAGACCGCGCGGGCTCTCGTGCTGATCAGCAACATTGATCACCACATAGCAGCCGATCGCTGGAACTTCGACGAGGACGGCCTCCAGAACTTCGAGTTACTCGGATGACAGTTGTAACCGACGACCTGATCGAAGCGCACCGTCGCTTCGCAATGCTGGAAGCTCTCGCGAATCACCTACGGTACTGCAAGGTATGTGCGCAGAACGATGTCGAAAACTGCGAACTGGGAAAGCAACTGTGGCTAGCTTCTGGCCACGAACTGGTTCCGTTCACATGACCCCTTCTTCCGCACTTCAAGGAGGACGTATGAGCCCGCGTGAGAATCTGCTGGACGCATCCTGTCGCCTGACGATGCAGGCGCATCGGGCGAACGAGCACGGCGACCGCGAGGAAGGCATGCGCTGCGGCTGGATGGCGATGTACCTCGACGCGAGGGCTAGGGGACATTCCAAGCACAACGCCAGCATGCGGGCGAACGTGTACGAGCGGCGGGGGGATTTGTAGTGGCCGCAAAGCGCTTGATCGAGTGGCACGGCATCACCCTCGGGATCGCAGAGTGGGCGAGGAAGCTTGGGATACTTCCCGCCACGATGTCGGCTCGCTTGCTCTCAATGCCAGTCGAGAAAGCCTTTACGATGCCCACGCAGGCTTGCGGCGGCAGCGTGAAGCGTATCGAACCGTCGCCAATGTTCGGCGAGTACACCGCCGAAGAAGCGGCTCTCTACGGACTAGTGGACGCTGATGAATACCTCGCGCTGTACGAGCGGCAATCAAGGAATCGCAAGTGAAACTCCTCCTCCTGTGCCTGCTGCTATCCGGCTGCACACTTCACGCGAAGGCGCGCGAGTGTCGTGCCTTGGGCCACGAGGTCATGCCGATCGTGGATGAGAGCGGACGCACGGTGGATGTGCGATGCCTTTACCGGTAGGAGCGGACAGTGTTTAAGGTCTACGAAACAAAATGCGATCAATGCCTTTTCTCGAAGGACAGGATCGTCAGCAACAGCCGGCGGGTGGAAGTCTTAGCCGAATGCAAACGGCGGGACTCGCACTTCATCTGCCACAAGGCGACGCTCTTGAATCAGGACGTGTGCTGCCGCGGATTCTTCGATACGCAGACCTCGCAGCTAATCCGCATCGCCGGACGGCTCGGCGCTATCGAGTTCGTACCGTTACCTCCACAGAGATGACGTGAGCACCCTCGGCCTGCAACAAGCTGCCCGCCTGCTGCGCATCAGTGAGGATGCGTTGATGCGCAAGGCGCGCGCGGAGTCGGAATGACCACGTGGACCGACAAGATGAAGCGCGAGCTGGCGGACGTGCAGATTCTGCCGCTTGAGCAATTGCGCGCGCTGCCGGCAGAGTTCGGCGACTACGACGGCGGGATTTACTTTCTGTGGCTCGGCGAGGAGCTGCAGTACATCGGCAAGTCGCGGCAACTCTGTAACCGCCTGAACTATCACAAGGTGAAGTTCGACCGCTGCACCCTCCTGCTAATCGTCAGCGACGAGCGTATCCACGACTTCTCGAAAGACCCCGAAATGCAGCGGCTGGAACGTGCCTACATCGCGCACTACCAGCCGCCGCACAACTGCCTGCATCAGAATCCTGGAACATGAGCGAGCTGAACGAAAACGACTACTTCACCGTGCGACAGGCTGCCGAGTACGCGCGCTGCTCGTATAGTCATTGGCGTTCGCGCATTCAGCCGCACTTCCCGCCGGGCGAGTTCTTCGGCAGACTCCTGTATCGCAAGGCCGACGTTCAACTCTTCGTCGAGACAAAAACCAGATGGCCACAATCAACTGGCGACGCGGGAAGGCGGGCGAGTTCGCGCAGCTCAACTGGTCCGAGAACGGATGCCAGCACCGAGTCACCCTCGGTCGGATCTCGCCGCATGACGCGGAGCTCCGGCGCAAGGCCAAGGAAGTTGAGCTTGGTACCGGAGAGCCGATCTTCGTCCCCTCCATGCGATTCATCGACCACCGCAGGGACTACCTGACGTGGCACGAATCAGAGTTCCCGGACAGTCACTTCCGGGTGAGGCAGATCCTCGAACAGTGCTGCGCGACCTTCGAGCCGAAGGCGCTCGCGCAGGTGACGAAACGCGACGTGGAGGGGTGGAAGGCTACACGGGTCAGCCGGATCGGCGTGAATCGCCGCAAGGAACGCGCGAAGGTCTCACGCAGTACGGCCGGCAAGGAATTCCGAACGGTGAAGGCGTGCTTCTCGAAGGCGGTGGATTGGGAACGGCTTCGCAAGAGCCCATTCGATGGAGTGGAGGAACCGAAGAACCTCAAGAGCGCGCCACCGCACTGGTACCGGAAACCGGAACTCGCACAGCTCTACGCCTGCGAGTCGTACGGGGATACCTGGCGAGTGATTGCGAACGGCGGACTGCGCCGCGCCGAGGCATTGCAGCTCCGACCGGAGGATGTGGACTTCGCCGGCAAGGCGATCCATGTGCTCTCCACCGAGGACGATCGGACGAAATCCGGCGAGTGGAGATTGGTGCCTCTGTCCAGAACCGCCGCTGCGGCCCTACGCCGGCTCATCAAAGCGGGCGGCAGATCGGCCTACGTGATCCCGCATGTCACCGGCCCGAGCCTGTCGCGGGCCTTCGCGCGCGATGTGGAGCGACTCGGGCTGAAGGGGTCGCTTCACTCACTGCGGCACAGCTACGGGGCGCATATGGTGATGGCCGGCGTTCCCTTGCGAACGCTGCAGAAGCTGATGGGTCACGCCAACTTCGAGACCACGGAGCGCTACGCCCACGTGGCCGACGACCACATGAAAAAGCAGGCCCGAGCGGTCAGTTTTTAGCACTCGGAATAGCACACGGAGCCGCAAGTGATTGTTCCACGTGAAACAGTGATAGCCCTCTCAAGGCTGGAACACCGGTTCAAATCCGGTTGGGAGCGCCATGGTTTCAGAGGCTTAGGCGAATCTTGCCTAACGCCTCTCGGCTCATCCACGCCAAGAAACGCCACTGTGTGCTACGAAAACAGCACACAAGCACGCGCCATGTCGCCTCCCTCCCGCCGCGTCCACACAGGAGCCCTGACATGAATGACCTCGAGCCTCTCGCCCTGTTCGGCCGTATCGTGCTGGAGGAATCGCGCGACTGCTGCGACCTCGACGGCGGCTGGCTGCGAGAAAAGGCAGTGGAGTGCGGACTGTTGGAAGCGTTTGCGGTAACCGAGCCGTGCAATCCCAAAGACTGCCGCTGTGCTGAGTGGGACGGCTTCCCCGCGACGTGCTACCGACTGACAGCCGCCGCGCGCGTGGTGAAGGTGACCGTCAATGAGTGAGTCCACGACTACCCATGAGCAGCTCCCGGACGACTATTTCGATGACGAGTACGAGCCGGACGAATGGGAAGAGGAAATGGCCGACTGTTACGGACACTTTGAAAGTCAGTCGCCTAATGCGGTCTTCTTATGCGGCGCGGTTGGCTCTGAAGATTGCGACGAGTGTCCCTGCTATGCATGGCTCGGCCTCACCAATCAACAGATCGATGCGCTCGACACTTTCGAGGGGGACATCCTGTGAGCGCTCCCCCTGAACCCGAAACCCTCGTCGACCGCCTGCTTCAAGCAGCGCCAACATGCCGTGGATGGGTTGAGTGCCACTTACTGCGAGAAGCCGCCGCACACATCGACTGGCTTCACGAACGGCTGGAGGTGCGCGGCAGGGACAGCCATGGAGGTATGGTGTGGCTCGGCATTGGTGATTACGACGGCATCGCGTGCCGAGACGAGACGATCAGGAAGCTTGACGATGTGATAGCGAGGATCAGGTGAGCGCAGATCGGCAGTGCAATTGGCTGGTCCACTTCGCGCAGTCCATGGCGCTGCGGCTATTCGGTGCCAAGCGATGGCTGTGGCATTGCGAACGCTGTGGCAGGAGGGTTTCGTGACCGAGGCATCAACCTGCTACGCCTGCGGGCGGGATAAGGACGAGGGCGACCGGCTGCGCGCCATAATCGCGGAACTTGAAGGCAAGCGCATTCCCTGGCGTTGCGGCGTGTGCGATTACCTCAACGGACCCAACAGCCCCAATTGCCTGTACTGCCTGCATGCACGGGGCAATGCGTTAACGCCAGAGGAGCTGAAGTGAAGCCGCGCCGAATTGTGAAGATCACGCACACCCATCCACTTGACGCCCTTGTCGATAGCGTCATGCGCTGCACAGTCTGTGGCGCCAAGATGGGCGAATGCGACTGCTGGACGCGCTGCGGATGCGGGTGGAGCTACCGCAAGGGCACGAGCTGCAACAATCCAGCCTGCGATCCGTCAGCGCAGCCATGATGAGCGAAGCCGACCAGCGCCGTGCGTGGCGCTACGCCGATGAGCTGCGCAAGTACGTCGCGCTCAACGCGGAGCCCACGAGCGGGCTGCTGCTGGGCGTGGCGGCGTTGTTGGAGCGACTCGTTTCACCACAACCTGCGGAGCCACGATGATCCTCGACGCATGGCAATTACTCGCTCGGCGCATGGCTTACCGTCGCTGGCGCCAAGGCAGATGGGTCCAACTGGCTGACGGCCGATGGCTGCGAACGATGCAACGGTATGGCCTGAGGTACGACGCATGCGAATGGTACACCGACATATGAAGTGCCCCCGAACGGAGCCGAAGTGAGCTGGGCCGTCGAACGCGACAATGCTGGCAGGCCGGTGCGGCTGATCTGGCTGGGCCGTGATGATCGGTGCGAGCCGAAGGAACCGCGGCAGCTCGTCCACGGGTGTCCCGGCTGCGGCTTTCACTTCGGATGGCACAAGATGGGATGCAAGCTGAAGGCTACCAAGTGAAGCGCCTATCCCTCGCGCTGCGTTCCCTGCGCGCCTCCGTGGCGTGGCTCAACACGCACCCGCGCATCGATATAGCCCCGACCCGCAAGGAGGCTGCGCGCGTGAGCTACCAGCTTGGGTTTCGAGCGGGGTATCGTGCGCGAGGGCGTGGATCAGCAGGTGATGCATGAGCCAGGAAGTCAGCATGATGAACTACTACGCCGGGCGCTTCGAGGCGCTAGAGAGGCGCGTCTCTGACCTTGAAAACGAACTGCGTCAGGCGCGACTACTCATTGAAGCGCTGTGCTCTGGAAATACCTACCCGGCATCCGGCGCTCTTCCGTGAAGGGTGAATCAGTGATGACCAAGATCGACCTCGCATCCCTGCGCGTGTACGCCGTGCTCGACGGTGAGCGACTAGCGGCGCTGTGGGCGGAGATAGAGCGGCTGCAAAGCCTATGCGAATCCTTGGCTGATAACGTAGAGCGGCTGGCGAAAGAGAATGCCGGCCTCGTTGCCGACTTGAACAACAGTTTGCCTGAGCGTTGGAGATGAATCATGAGCATTGAGTTCCACGTTGATCCAGACCTTTGGGCTGTCTTCAAGGCTGTCACTGTCCAGAAGGACGCTCTCTCGGATGAGAACGCCGCCCTTCGTGCGCGTGTTGCGCAACTTGAAGAAGAAGCGCGGCTCCTGCCGTTCTGGCGCAGACGCGCAAAGCACGCGACCAAACTCTTGCTCGCCCCGAAAGGCTGCAACTGCGCCACCCTCGGCGGCTGCAGCAAGTGCTACACCGGCCCTGTCACTGACTTACGCGCTCTGAGAACCACATGAAGATCGAGAAACTTGAGCAGATTGACGAGCTGCTGCGGGCTGGTGGCGAGCTGGCAATCTCTGGCTACTCAGATGTCCTGCGCATCACGGAACAGCCCCGGAAGTTCCATGCGCGGATATGGAAGCGTGGCCGGCCGGAGTCCTCGCACAACTACATCGGCGACAACGCCGTGGACACGCTGGCTGGCCTTGAGAACTATCTCGTGCAACACGCTGGCCGGTCACGTGATGCTGGCGCTTAAAGTCGTCGGGATATTCCTGCTGGTGGCAGCGGTCGGCTATGCCTTTATCCTGCTGCTTACTGACAGTTGAGAACCGCATGAAAGTCTTTGCAAGCAGCGCGCTGATTGCAGCGTGCGCATTGGCCATCTTCATGGCTGGCCTATACATTCTGTTGCGCCTGTTCTTGTGGCGACAGGCTCGGCGTCGATCACTGTGAGTCCCAATCTGCAAGAATTGCGGAAAGGAGGAGACGGCCCCCCGGTCACTGATCGCCCTTTCGGGAGTGCAACCTTTCAGCTGCTCGTGATGGTCCGGCGCATGACCGTCTCACGCGAATGGTACGCCGTTAAACCCCCGTAAAAACCCCCGTTCCGACGGGGGAGAAATGTCATGTTCGATGCCCAGTGAGTAACTGTATGGATGAATTCGAGCGCGGTGTGGCCATAGGCAAAGCCGTAGAGTCGGCAGAGGGTTGCATTTGCCGTGGCAATTGGCGAGCTATCGTGAAGGAAAGCCAGCCGCTGATCGACAAGCGCTTCACGGACCATCGCGGACACGAATTCAGCTTCTTCGGAGTCGTCCATGGTGGCGACGATTTCTACTACGGCATGTGGAGCAAGGAGCACGGAATGCGATTGCTATCGTGCGTGGGCTCGCTCGAAGCCCATGGATTTACTATGAGCACCACATGACATCGTTCGTCCGCGTACTGAACACCGGAGCGGTGATCGTGGACCTTGCCGGCTGGCTGCGTACACCGGCAGGATTGGCACAGCTTGCTGCGATCAGTCGTCTGAGGGATCGCCTTCGTGACGCCACGAAAGGGATATGAGGGTAGTTCACAGGTGAGAACCGCATGTTAGTCGGCCCGGTCATGGGAAGCGTTTGGGGCGTTCGCACGATGAAGCCGGTGGGACCGACCTCTCGCCGTCGTTGCTTCTGCGGTTGCGGCAAGCGCGCCACGCACCTCGGTCTAGGGGATGGGGTTGGCCTTGTTACCGCCTGCGAACTCTACATCCGCCGGTGGGTTCGTGACGGTGTCAAGACTTCGCGACTCGCCGTGTGTCGAACAAAGCTGAGCACCACATGAAATCCGTGATGGGGATACACACCGAACCGACGAACGAAGAATTCTACGACAGCGAGATCGCGCCGAAGTTGCTTGAACTAGCGAACCAGTGCGGTGATCGCGGGATGTCGTTTGTGTCGGTTGTCGAATACGCTCCCGGCGAGCGCTCCACGACGAAGCGATTGATGACCGACGCGGGGCTGGCGATGGTCATGCTGGCGCACTGCGCGAAGATGGGCGAGAACGTGGACGGCTACATTATGGGGCTGATGCGCTACTGCCGCGAGAAGAGTATCGACATTAGCGCAAGCATCATTCTCAGCAAGTTCACCGGATAGCGGAACAGCTACTCGCTGACCAGATCTGAGAACCACCACAACAATAAAAAGGGACGACACCATGATATGGGACAGGATCAAGGGATCAATACGCGCGATGATTCGGGAGGAACTGAAGGCGCAGGAGTATCGCCAGGCACGCAGCATCGACTACGGCCTGCGCATGAACGCCATCATGGACTCCGCGCGCTTCGTAGAGCAGAACATCCCGCTTTCCAAGCGTTTCTCGTCAGAGGATCTGCGCAGGCAGGCGATCCAGACGGCACCGCCCGGGATGATGCTCGAGTTCGGGGTGTGGAAAGGCGACTGGATCACGCGGATGTCGCAGATGGCGCCGAGCTTGCACTGGTACGGCTTCGATTCGTTCGAGGGGTTGCCGGAGGCGTGGTCGATTCGGCAGGCGGGATTCTTCGCGCTCGATGCGCTACCGGCGGTGCCGGCGAACGTCACGCTCGTGAAGGGCTGGTTCAAGGACACGCTGCCGAAGTTTCTGGACGAGCATTCCGGGCCGCTTGGCTTCAGTCACATCGACGGGGACCTCTACTCATCGACGATCGAGGTATTGGATCTGCTGGCCGAACGGCTGCAGGTGGGAACGACGCTGGTGCTGGATGACTTTCTCGTCGAGCCAGGCTGGCAGCGCGAAGAGCATCGGGCGTGGTTTGAATTTCTCGGCAAGAACCCGCGAATCCGGTGGGAGTACCTCGGCTACCAGCCGGATCTCTTCGGGTCGGTTGGGGTTAGGATCACGGGGGTCTGAGACGGCGTCGGAGAAGAGAGCCATGAGTTTTACAGGCTGGGAAGGCAACACGGCGAGCGGTAGTGCAGGCGAAGAACTTAACGTCAGACCAAGCCATCGAAGTGTTGCGCGCCGCGCTGCTCAAGGCGAAGCGCTCGCACTATTTCTGCGAAGACTGTTGGTATACCTGTCCAATGCACCCGGAAGGTTCTTGCAACGAGCGCAAGGCGAAGAAGTGCGACTGCGGCGCCGGTGAGTTTAACGCGGAGATTGACCGCGTTTTGCTCTGCGTCAAGGAGCGGAGCTATGAAAATTTGGGCGCTGCAGTCTGGCGGAAGTGACGGAGACGTCATCGTCGGCCACGTCATCCTGCCGGACGGACTAAACATTCGGGCCGAGCTAATCGAATACAGAGCGTGGTATCGCGATGTGTATTGTGCGAAGGGTGCGCGCGTACAGTATCAGACGTTTCAACGCTGGCTTACGGATCGTGGCGCGCGAGAGCCCACGCCGGACGAGCTAGAAGTTCTTGAAGAATACTGAGGCGCTGGCAGGGCCTGAACTTAGCGTCCCTCTGACACCAGCCCGCCATTCATAAGCGCGGCTTGCTTGCGATACCACGAAACCCAGCCCGCTAATCGTTCAGCGTCTCGCTCGCACCGTCGAGCAGTATCACTAAGGCTTGCTGAAGCTCGCTCGATGCGTTCGTCGCTTCCGGTGGACTCAGGAGCGAGGCTGGGGCTTCCGGGAACCGCGGGCATTTGGCCACCGTTGCGATTGGCGTTGTACTGGCGCAGGAGGTGAGCGTAGCGGCGCTGATAATCAGCAGCGCGAGAGTCAATGGCCTTGAGTGCTTCGGCATGACGGGCTTCCTGTTCGGCGGTGAGACGTTCTGATGCAGTCTCTAGAGTACGGGTGCGTTCCTCGGCTCGGGCCTTGGCGAGCGCGGCGGCAAGAATGAGCGGCTTGTAGTGGCCTTCTGTCGCCTCTACACCGCGTTCGTAGGACCAGTGGTAGGCCGCGAGCAGCACGAGGCCGACGATGAGGACTCCGGCAAGCGGCTTCCAGAATTTCAGCGCGAGCGGTAGGAATGGAATCACGGCTGCGGCTCCGACTGTCGCGAATTGAAGTACCCGCGCCATGCGGTGAGCAGGCCGGATGCGAGCAGAATCCACTTGAGCGCTTTGTCCGTGAATACCCCATCGGCCACCGCGAGCACGCCTACGGTGACCTGCGAGAAACCAATCGCCTTCGTGCCGTGCGAACGGAAAAAGTCATAGATGGTTTTCAATGCCGTCATCATCGGGCCCCCGTTGCGAGTTGTTTTGCGACGGCCTTGGCCCTCACCGGTGTCTGCTTGGCCCATAGGCTATCGAGAGCTTCGGACTCGGCTTCCGTCCATACCTTGGCACGTATGGCGATCAGCATCTTCTTGAAGCCGCGCAGGCGGTCCATGCCCATCTGGTAGGCCATTTCGATCAGCGCCTCGCGCCGCATTTCGTCCAGGTCCGGCCAGAAGTCGAATACCCGCGCGCATTCCAGTTCAGTCGCCTCAAGCTGCTTCGTCATCAGCCAGTCGGCACCGACGACGGAGATCGACACGGTGAGCATGTGATTGTCGAGCAGGAACTTCCATTCCGCTGGCGACAAGGGATTCGTTTCAAGACAACGCCCCTTGGCGAACGTCCACAACCCTTCCGTGTCCTTGTAGGGATTGGTACGGAATCCCTCGTGACCGGATACCGATTCGAACAGGCTCATCGTTCATCTCCCCGCTGTCCGTTGAACACCTTTGCGTCGAGCTTGTTCAGGCGGCGTTCGTGCTCTTCTACCGCGCGCGGCAGATATTTATCGACCACGAGATGCTTCCAGTCGCGCATACCCTGCTGATCCTTCTCCAGCGTCTTTACCTGCTGTAGCAGCGGCCACAGTTCCTTGTTGATGGCGGTGATAGTGTTCACGTACTCCGCGTCGCGATCCTTGGCGCGCTGCTCGAAGCGGCCCTCCAGCTTCGTAAGGGACGAAGCAATGGCAGCAATTCTGTGTTGCAGGAGCGCCCAGACCACCCCGACGAGCGCCAGAACAATCGGCAGCCCAACGATGAGAATGAACCTGGCATCGTCGCTCACTCAGTCCTCGTTGCAGTACGCCTGCGTTACCCGACGGGAGAGATAGCGGAACTGCTCATCGGTCCACGTCGCGCAGGCGAGGATCTGATCGACTTTCGTGCACTGGCCGGGCGTGAGATGGTCACGCACTTCTGGATCGTCCAGCATGTTGCGGAATGAATTGATGATGATGACCTGATGTGAAATGTTCGCTGCTCCTTAGTGGTCGTCAGTCTTGATACCCAAGGCTTCGATTCTGGCGCGCATGATCTGCGCGTCGTACTGCGCAAGGCGCGCTTCACGCTCGGCGAGCTGCGCGAGCACGACGGCGAGAATGGCAAGCCCTACGCCAAGCGTTCCGAGCACGATGGCGATGATGGATAGCGTGCGCTCGGACAGTTCGATCTTCGTGACCTGCACCTGCGCACGATCACTTGCGTGAACACTATCGTCCGGGCTCTGCGTGTGGTTCACGACATCAGGGTTCACGTCCGCTCCGATAGCGCTGTCGCTCCTGAATGAGGAAGTCCACCTTCGCGCCGATGGCTTCGACCTTGCCGTTGATCGTGTAGAGAGCCTGTCCCACAGAGACGACGCCGATTGTAACCAGCGTCGCCACGATGCCGAGGACCCACCAGATGAGGCGCGTGTTGCCATTCATGTTCCCCACGCCGTACGGGTTCTCATAGCCATCGGCTCCTACTTCACGTCTCATGTGCGTATTTTCATCGCGTGCTCGCGCCAGCGCACGATGACCGACATCTCCGGCGCCATACACGACTGTTCCGCTGTCACTTCTACCCCCGTCGTCACTTATTCTGCGTGATTTTAATTGCTACGACCGCGCGCGCCAGCGAGAGGGGATGTCCCCGTCGTACCACAATGCAATTCCAGTATTGGCACCGAGCGTTACAGCGATGCAGATGTCTGCTAACCTCGCCGCATGCAGATATTCCGGATCTACCGTGTCCCGCCAGAGCGGCGGGCGAATGTGGATAAGGCCCTGCAAGAACTGCAGGCTGATCGAGACCGCAGGTGTACGACCTGCGAGACGACCTTTGCGGTGATCCTGCTGGTTCTCTTCGTGCTGTTATGGTTCGGCTTTGGGATACCGACGCCGATATCCCTCGCCTAGACGAATCACGAGATTTCGCGCCGGACGCTCGTACCACCGCAGGGCAATCCACGCGATACCCATTGCCCCGACGACCGTGGCGACGATGCGTGACACTTGAGGCAGCCCTTCCGTCACCGACCATACAAACGGGTGGATGAGATAGAGCCCGTAGCTCACGTCGCCGAAGAAGCGACTGATACCCGCAAGCACCACGTTCTGTGTTGACCAGAAAAAGCCAGCGACAATCAGTACCGCGAGGCTTGTGTAGGCGACGCCCTGCCAACCCAAAAGCAAAGCGCGGTCGGGAGCACCGGGAAAGGCGAACAGTGCGATCGCGCAGGCAATCCCCAGCAGCGGCAGCCAGGTCCCGCGCGGCGCCAGCTTCGCAATCAGCATGCCGCCGAAGAAGAACACTAGAAACGCGCCGGGCTGGGTGTAGACCGCGAAGCTCCCGAACAGGTCGGCCCCGACGACCTCACTGGCAAAGGCTAACCGCAGTGAGAAGAACGCAACGAACACGAGGATCGCCGCGCGCCCGGTGAGGCCCAGCAGCACCGGAAAGAGCGCATACAGCACGCACTCAATACCGAGGCTCCATCCTCCGGTAACCGATGAGGTCTGACCCGGCGAGGCAAAGCCAAAGAGCATCGAGAGATTCAAGAACTCCCGTGCGCTATCCCAATCACGTCCAACAAGAGTCGGCGCGAGCGCACATGCAACATAGAGGGGCGCAAGGCGTGCGAAGCGCCGCAGCAGGAACTGCGGGATTGAAAGGTCCTTCCCGAGCCGCCCGGCATATATGTGATAGAGCACCGCGCCGGAGATCGTGAAGAAGACGTAGACCCCGTAGAGTCCCCATTCACGGAAATGGGCAATCCCGCTCCACCATAGACAATGGTAGAGCGCCACCAGCAATGCGCACAACCCCCGCAGCAGCTCGAGCCCGAGTAGTTTCTTCGGCACCGCTCAAGTGTAGCTTCACATCGTGTTGGTAGCATGGTCCATGATCGCGACGTACACCACGATAGTCATGTCGTTGGACCCATCCGGCAGGAATCCGGCATCCGTCGTGTACTGGCATCGCAGCGAGCCCCCGGAGGCAATCTTGTTCCCGTCCTGCAGCGGCGGGACCATTGTGGAGGCGTTGCCCGCGTTCGATGAGTTGAGCGTCAGGGTCGTGGTTGCGGCAACTCCCGAAACTAGCGGCTCGATCAGCATCGTTCCTGCGGTGACGTTCGCTTCCGTTGCCACCCCGATCCCTACCACCCATGCCGTATTGGGCATGCGGTAGAACGTTGCGGCCGCATTGACTCCGGCAAGCGCTACGTCCGTCTGGCTCGCCGCGACGTTCGTGACCTGGAAATAGAACGGGACGATGCTGAGGAACGATACTCGCGTTCCCAACGCCGCGATGTTGATGCTGGCGAGTTTCAGCCCGCTGGTATTCCAGTAGTTGCGGCCGATCTCGATGTCTCGTGAGTCCGCGCCAACCGTGATCGGCGGAAGTGTCGAAAGAGATGAGAAGCGATTTCCCTCAATGACGCATCCGCGCGCGCTGTTGTAGTTGACGCACGTCCCGGTTCCGGAAGTCTGGTTCGAGCGCACGATCTCGTTGCCGGAAATGATCCCACCAAGGCATTGATCGGCAGACACCGCATCCAGGTAAATACAATCGAAGTTGCTGGCGGCGCCGGACAGCTCTCCGTGGCACCCCTGAATCACATGGTGGCGAACGTTCTTGAGCGCGATCCAGTGGGCTCCAGCGTTGCCGTGGTTGAAATACGAATCGCGCATGATAAAGCTCGATCCGTCCTGCGCCAGCACGTTTTCGTTCGTGTTGTAGTGGACTTGAGAGCCGTCGCAAATGACGAGCTGCGTCCACGCCAGTGACTGCGCGCCCTTGTCGGCATGGATGCCGCGATAGTTGCCCTCGATGACGCTCTTTCTCACGACGGTGATCTGCGTGTCGCCGCCGGAGAGGCGCAGACCCGCCTTGTCGGTCGAGGTGAAGCCGTGGATTTTCGAGTTGTCGAGCAGGATGGAATTGCCGGAAATGATCTCGATGCCGTGTCCTGTCGCGCCACTGCCTTCGAGTTCGATGTTCTGAAGCGTGAGTCCGACCCAGCTCGTGGACTGCACGCCGGTCCCGGTGATCGCATTCCCGGAGCCGGTGTAAATAAGGCGTGTCGCCGCACTCGTTGCAAACTGCTCACCGAATGCCCCGCCGATGCCACGAAGCTTGACATGTTTGTTGACCGGGATGGTGAGCCCGGTGTTGTAGGTGATGTCCCCGTCCGTAATATCCACCGTCCCACCGCCGGTCGGCAGCGCATTGATGGCGGCCTGAAGCCCGGTGGCATTGGTTGCCGCGCTGGCGGATGAGGAAACGCCTTGGCGTGCGGCCTGCCCGGGCAGATACGCATAGTTGACCGGGATGATGCCGGCGGCGCGCTCTGCGTCCGTGAGATCGCGCGAGTCATCCGCCGCGTCGAACACTTCGCCGCTCGCCGAGTCGAGTTGCTTGAGAAGCGGTGTCCGTGCCATCAGAGGATGCTCGTCCAGCCAAGATGCACAGTTACATCTGCATAGGCCGTCGCGCTCAACGAGTCAGTGACTGTGCAGCGCGCAACTCCATCCATTCGCGTGCCATCAAAGAAGCTTGTGCCTCTGAACGTCGTTGTCGCAGAGGCGGGGGAATCAATCGTGATGCCTGTACCGCCGGTCAGCCATGCCCACGCATAGGTGTATCCGGGTGTTCCGCCAGTTGGCGTCACTACCGTCGATCCGGTTACGGCCGTCTTCGGGTTCGGGGGCGGGAACCCCCCGCCTGCACTAAGATTGTCCGGCACGGCAGTGGCAGCAAGAGCGGCTGTCACAGACGAGGCTGCTGCGGCGAGCCCATCCCCGACCGGCTCCACAACACTCACTTCGCCGCTTCGCGTGAGGCGAAGCCAGTAGTAGCGCGTTGTGGTATCCGTCTTCTGAAGGAAGAGTCCAACCGCGTAGCCACTCCATGCAAGCGTTGCGCTTGCAAACGGACTTACCGAGGTGTGCTCGAAAAGCTCCACGAACCCAATCATCTTGGAGACGCTCGGCAAGGCCCACGAAAACTTGATGCCGTTTGCCTTGCCCACCGCGGTGAAATCGACCGGCTTTTCGCCGTGCTCGCCGGGGGCTTCGATGTTGGAACTCTCGCCGTCGGTCGGACCTGCGGGCTCCCACTCCGAATACAACGGTAGCCGCCCGAACTCAGGATCAATGCGCGCGCGAATCCAGTAGTAGCGCAAACCGCCAAGCGGAAGCTGATGGAAGTACGCCGAGCCCTTCACCTCTCCGGCGCTGGTTGCATTCTCGCGGTTGTTGTCGATGCTCGCCCAGACCTCGATGACGGTGTACGCATCGGAGGCTGGCGGCGTCCACGTCAGGGAATTTCCACCCTGCACGTGACTGGCGACGAGATCGGCAGGCGCGGGAGGCGTGGCGTCCTCGTCGTCTTCCGGGACTTGCGGCTCCGGGATGTACTGAATCCGAAGCGCAGCGTTCGAGTAGTCGTGACCTGAAATGACGGCCGGATCAGCGTATCCGGCGTGAGGGTTGCCGGGTCTCGCGATCGGATCGGCTATCACTGGATTCGGCGTGAGCGTCGAACTGCGATCCACCATCGCATTGCCGGACTGCGTCACGGTCCCGGTCAATGCCGAAAACTTTCCCGCCATGATCGGAAACGAAAGCTGGTTGCCATCGAGCAGCAGCAGGAAAGAGCCGGGACTGCCGGCACCACCGGCACCGGGGTGCATCTGGATATTGCCGTTGGTGATGAAGGCCGGAGCTGTCGTGCTCTCGCCGTTCAGAGTGATGCTGCCTGAGGCACCATAAGCAAAGCCACGACAGATCAGGCAGAAGCCCGCCCCCCCGGCTCCCCCGGCACCACCAGCCGCAAGAACCGAGTCGTTCTGCGAGACGATGCGGCCACCGGGCGCCCCGCCGGTCCCGCGAAGATCGGTCGGCAAGCCGAGCAGGGTACTGCCATCGACGCGCAGCTCAAGCGAGGGGAACGCATCGTTCTTTGCCTTGGTCAGTTCAGCCGGGAGCGTTCGAACTTTATGGAACCCGGTGATACCGGCGACCTCATCGACGCGAATCCCATCCCAGCCGCGTGAGTTGCCGATGAAGCCGGGATTCCCCGCGAAGGTGTCATCCCACGCGCCCGTACCCGGATCGGAAACACCAGCCTGGCCGTCGCCGGTTCCGACCAGATCGCCGTTCTTCGTCACGAAGCCGCGAATCTGAAACATCACGTTTTCGGTGATGTTGATGATTACGCCATCGAGAAAGGTCAGATCGCCGAGGTAGTAGTAGATCGCCGCGGCGTTGGCGAGGCTCGCATGCCCCGTCAGGTTGTACGTGCCGGCCTGCACGATGCCATCGACAATGGTGAGTACCGAGGTCAGCGGTGTCCCGATAGCCCCGTAGAAGTCGTCCGGGAGCGAGGCATTGACGCTATCCGAAGGCGGGAAGAGCCCCGGCCTTGCCGTGGAACCGAACAACTCCAGCGCAACATCGCCGCTCAGGAAGTCGTAGCTCTTCTGCTGGATCTCGTGCGAGCGGTTGTAGTCACCCGCCGATCCGGCAAAATCCCGCAGCACGTCCGAGGACACCGAAAGCCGCACCACATCGCCCACCTCCAACCGGTTGAGCGAGCCCAGCACTGTGCAATCAGTCGTCTGCGGAGGCGCGGCGTACGCGTCACGGATTGAATCCAGCCGCTGCGCAAGCGTCGCGTCCGTTGCCCGCTGGCCGTCCAGTCCGCGGAACTGGTAAGTCAGGAGTTTCGACTTACCGTGCGCATCGGCAGAGTCCCAGTCAATCCACCCTGTTTCCCGGATGAAGTCCTCAGCGATCGGGTCGTACGCCCACAAGATTCGAAAGTCGTTGTGAACCAGATCGTAGCGGTGCTCAAGCTCGCCGAGGGAGACGATCTCGCGCTCGGTGAGCGTCGCTACCGGAGAGGCGTCCGAGATCAGCGCGACACGTCGCCGAAGGCCCAGAGCGCCATCGGAGTACACCGGGGAATAGCACCCGAGCAGGAGGTAGATTTCCTTCTCGAGGAAAGCCTTCCCTTCCGATTGCTGCTTCAGGCCCACAAAGCGGAACACGAGTGCCGCCGTATCGTCTGTCGGGTCCCACAGATCAGGCCCGATGCCGGTGAAGTCGCTTAAACGGACAAAGGCTGTGTCGATTCCGAGGTGCCAGTGATCCGGCAACACGTTCGCGGTGCCGTAAATGATGCCGGTCATCACCGCATAGGCGAGTTTCGGCCCCGGCATCTCGAGGTAGATAAATTCCTCGACCTTCGGGCGCTTGTCCGGGGGCGTTACCGGATCTACCGCATACCCTTTCGCCACCGTGTTGTGAACACCGCGGGTACAGCCTGAAAAGCTGTCGGAGGTCTTCCCGGTATACCGGATGATCTCTTCTCCGAGCCGGAAGTACCCTACGGTCTGTCCTGGCGCATCCGAGTAGGACGTACCGTGCGCGACCATATGGAAGCGCGAGGTGTCGTAGACCGGAATGATGTCCGCAAAGGCGGACACCGAATCCCGCAACGTTGTCGAGACCGGCCGGAAGACTTCCTGCTGAAGCTCCCGCGTAATATCCGAGCAGCGAACCTCGTACCGTCCACCGCTGTAGAGACAGCGCGTAACGATCTGCGTCTGAAACAGTTGGAAGTCCGAGAAGTCCATACCTTCAGCGCCGAGGTACAGTCTCACTCGCCGACGCCTCAGTCCCGCGCCCTGCGTCTGAAGCTGCGAGCGCATCGCGATGGTGAAGGCTTGCGCCTTGTCTACCAGCGTGAAGGTGAAAGAACCTATTTCCGAGCGGCCCTCATCCGGGATAATGCGCTGAGAGATCGCCGAGGGTCGCTGCAGCATCCCTTGCAGCACATCGCCGGGAACATTCGGAATGTCGTCGTGGCTCGTGATGTACGGGGAGGCGACGTCGAACTCGATCTGTACGACGGCGCGCGGGCGCCTGCTTCGCGCCTCGTTCGCGAGCGCGAATTGGATCGGGTCGGCGCGCATCAGGCTTCGCGAACGTCGAAGCCGAACTGGATCATCCGTTCGCCATAGAGGCCCTTGATGAACAGCTCTTCCGAGGCGCCTTCGTCATCCCGAACCACGGTCATCTCAGCGAGCGGCATGTCAGGTGTGCCACGCGCATCGAAGGTGAAAGGCTGGCCGTCCGCAGTGCTGGCAAGAAACTCTCGCAGAACGGCCGCTTCCTGCTCCTGGATCGGTTCGAGCGTGATGCGCCAGATGCGCTCACGGCCGAAGTAATTGGTCTCCACCACTCCGGAAATGCTCTTCTGCTTCGTCTTCAAGTCCTTGCCGATGAATTGAAACCCGTCCCCCGTGATGA
>Ga0184615_10000515_pt1 | contig 21226 bp, 24 predicted proteins | sample PLM4_65_coex_FD_133134 | JGI IMG/M metagenome (GOLD analysis project Ga0184615, IMG submission 133134) | Groundwater sediment microbial communities from an aquifer in East River, Colorado, USA - PLM4_65_coex | ecosystem: Environmental > Terrestrial > Soil > Riparian zone | place: USA: East...
TCGGCCTGGATGGCCACGACGCTCCCTTCCAGGATGCTGCCTTCCTCCAGTTCCTTGAAGGTTTCGGCATACATCAGCTCCATCTCCGTCAATTCGGTGCCTTTTTGGAAGGGCTTCCTGACCGGCGCTTCCGATTGCGTGATGACCATACGCGTACGTCCTCTCTAGTTCGACTGCGGTGAAGGGTGAATAATCCGCCTCGCGCGCGCCTGTCGCTGCAACGCCGCGATGCTCGCCATGATGTCGTCGCTGATTCGTTGGTATCGTCGTTTCGTCACGTCGTCCTCATCTCCCCCTGCTCGGGGACCGGCCCACGTCATCGGATCGCCGAAGATCACGCTGATCGGCCGGCACCGCAACCACCACGCGCCGGGGGGCCAGGCCTCGCCCGTTCCCGCCACGTACGCCGGCACGACCGGCGCCCCGGTGCGCGCGACCAGCATCCCGATCCCGGGCTTTGCGTCCCGCAACCGCTCATCCGGGCTGCGCGTCCCTTCGGGGTACATCACCACCAGCCGTCCCTGGGCCAGCCGCCGCTGAACCTCGGCGAGCGCGGACCGGTCAAGACCCCCTCGCCGAATCGGCACGCCGCCCAACCGCCGGAACAGCCAGCCGACGAGCGGGTTGCGAAATAACTCGGCCTTCGCCAGAAAGTCCGCGCGCCTGGCGAGGGCACACCCCACAATCGGAATATCCAGGTAGCTGACGTGGTTAGCGGCGACGATGACCCCGCCCTCGGCCGGGACCTTCTCGCGCCCCACGACCTCCAGCGAGCAACACCGGCGGGCCACCACCGACAACACCGGGAGCGCGACCTCGTACAGCACCGCGTTACCGGGTGGTCGCGGCTCGTTGCCGTTCTACAGCGCCCACCATTCTATCGACCACCTCATCCAAGGTCAAGCCCGTGGAGTCGATCGCGATCGCGTCGTCCGCTTTCCGCAAGGGCGCCACCGCGCGGTTCATGTCTTTGCGGTCCCGGGCCATGATCTCGTCGATGGTGGTCTGCAGGTCGACCGCCAACCCTTTGGCAACCAGTTCCTTGTACCGCCGTTGTCCCCGCACATTGGGATCGGCGTCCAGATAAAACTTCACGTCGGCCCGGGGGAACACGACGGTGCCGATGTCCCGACCCTCCATCACCACCCCGCCGTCCTTGGCCATCGCGCGCTGGATCTTCAGCATCGGCTCGCGAACGAGCGGGTTCGACGCGATCTGCGCCGCGATCCGGCTCATCTCCGGCGTCCGGAGGTCGTCAGTCACATCGCGCTGATCCACCAAGATTCTGGCGCCGTTGGGTGTCCGCACCACCTCGATCACGGTCGTCTCGGAGAGCGTCTGCAGCGCGGCGTCGCCCGACGGATCGACGCCGCACGCGCGGACCTTCCACCCCAGCGCGCGGTAAAACGCGCCGCTCTCCACGTAGAGATAGCCGAGTCGCCGCGCGACAAGGATGGCGGCGGTGCTCTTGCCGGCCGCCGAGGGGCCGTCGATGGCGACGATCAACTCACGCACCATCGACGCATTCCCCGGTCCCGACCGACCCTGCCCGGCGTCCCTTCATTCCGCTGGTTCATCGTCTGACACGCTCCATGAGGTCGAAAAATCCAGGGAACGAGGTGCCCACGCACTCGACGTCGCGGATCGTCGTGGGGCCCTTCGCGGCAAGGGCGGCCACCGCCAGCGCCATCGCCACGCGATGGTCGCCGTGGCTGGCGCACTCCGCGCCGACCGGTTTCTGCGGCCCGACGATCCGCATGCCCGCGGGTCGTTCCTCCACCGTCACCCCCAACCGGCGCAGTTCTTCAGCCATCACCGCGATCCGATCGCTCTCCTTCACCCGCAACTCCTCCGCGCCGTCGATCACGGTCTCTCCCTCCGCAAGCGCTGCCAGCACGCACAGGATCGGAAATTCGTCGATCGTGCGCGGGATCAACTCCCCCTCGATCCTCGTCCCGCGCAGCGGGCCGGCGCGCACGATCAGGTCGGCCACCGGCTCACCCGACGCGTCCCGTAGGCCTTCGACGACCACCGACGCGCCCATCGCCCGGAGCACGTCGAGGAACCCGGTTCTCGTCGGATTCACGCCCACGCGCTCGATCACGATCTCCGACCCGGGCACCAACAGCGCGGCCGCGATGACAAACGCGGCGGACGAGAGATCGCCCGGCACCTCCACGTCGGTCGCGGCCAAGTCCACCGGCCCGCACAGCGACACGGTCGCGCCTTCGATCTCCAGCGAGACGCCGAATGCGCGCAGCATGCGTTCGGTGTGGTCGCGCGAGCGCTGCGGCTCCGTCACCGTCGTCCGCCCCTCGGCCGAGAGTCCCGCCAGGAGCAGCGCCGACTTGACCTGCGCGCTGGCGATCGACAGACGGACGGCGGCGCCTTTCAACCGACGGCCCACGACAGCCAGGGGAGCGTATCGGCCGTCCTCACGCCCGGTAATCTGGGCCCCCATCGCCCTCAAGGGCTCGACCACCCGAGCCATCGGACGCCGACGGAGGGACGCATCCCCGGTCAACACCGAAAACATCGGCCGCCCCGCCAGCAGGCCGGCCATCAGGCGAATCGTCGTGCCCGAGTTCCCACAGTCCAGCACGTCGCCTGGTTCGCGCAACGCGCCCGCTCCGTCCCCCCGGATGCGGAGCGCCGGACGCCCCGCCGCCTCGATGTCGTCGATGGCCCGTCCCATCGCGCGAAACGCCGCAACGGTCCTCAGGCAGTCATCGGACGCCAGGAACCCACGAACCACCGTCTCCCCGCGCGCGAGGCTCCCGAGGATGACGGCGCGGTGGCTGATCGACTTGTCGCCGGGCACCGTGAGGCGTCCCCGCAGCGCGGGACCGGGCGCCACCACCGCCGTCGTCATCCCGATCCCCCGCGAAGGCCCCGGCGAGCCGACTGCGCGCGGGTGAATTCGTCCAACAGCCCCGGTCCGTCCCCCCGGCCGACCAACTCCCGCAGCCGGCCAACGGCGTCGGCATACCGCGTCAGCATGCCAAGCAGCGGATCGCGATTCATCAAACAGATATCCCGCCACATCTCGGGGGAGCTCGCGGCGATCCGCGTCATGTCGCGAAACCCCCCCGCGGCGAACGCGAGCGCCGCGCCGGCCTGATCGGCCGCCGCGACCGCGTTGACCAAGGCGACGGCGGCCAGATGCGGCAGATGGCTGACCGCCGCCACCACCTCGTCGTGTTTCGCCGCATCCATCCGAACGACGGTCGCGCCCAGCCCGTTCCACAATCGCTCCACCACCTCGAGCGCCTTCGGGTCGGTCCGCGCCGTGGGGGTCAGCAAACACTGCGTGCCGTCGAACAAATCGGGAACCGCCGCCGCCGCGCCCGACCGCTCGCCGCCGGCCATCGGGTGCCCGCCGACAAATCGCGGAATCACCGATCCGACGCGTTCGACGACCCGGAGCTTCACGCTCCCGACGTCCGTGACCACGGTCTCCGGAGCAAGCCACGGAGCCAGTTCATCGGCCAGCCCCGCCACGGCCCCGACCGGCACCGCCAAGACCACGAGATCGGCGCCGCGGACCGCCGCCTCCAACCCCGCCGACCCATCGATCATGCCCGTCTCGATGGCGTACCGCACCGACGTCGGGTCGCGGTCCACGCCCACAACCTCCCGCGCCAACTCGCGCCGCTTGACGCCCCACGCCAGCGAGCCGCCGATCAGGCCCACGCCGACGACGGCGAGCCGCCCGACTAACGCCGGACCGGGTATGTCACATCTCCCGGCCCACGGCGTGGGCGACCTTGCGCAACTCGGTCATCATCGCCGCGAACTTGGCAGGCTTGAGCGACTCCTCGCCGTCTGACAACGCTTCCTCGGGATTATTATGCACTTCGATCAGCAGCCCATCGGCCCCCGCCGCCACCGCCGCCAGCGCCATCGGGGCGACCAGGTCCCACCGGCCGGTGGCATGGCTGGGATCCACCACGACCGGCAAGTGCGACAGCCCCTTGATCAGGGGCACCGCCGCGAGATCCAAGGTGTTGCGAGTCTGGGTCTCGAACGTCCGAATGCCGCGCTCGCAGAGAATCACGCGGTGATTGCCTCCCGACATGATGTACTCGGCCGACAGGAGAAACTCCTTGATCGTGGCGGAGAGGCCCCGCTTGAGCAGCACGGGCTTGTGGCATTTCCCGACCTCGGTGAGGAGCCGGAAGTTCTGCATGTTGCGCGCGCCGATCTGCAGCACGTCCGCGTACTGCGCGACCAGTTCGATGTCGCGGGGGTCCACGATCTCGGTGATCACGGGCAATCCCGTGACCTTCTTCGCCTCGGCGAGGTACTGCAGCCCCTCCTCGCCCAACCCCTGAAAGGCGTACGGTGACGTGCGGGGTTTGAACGCGCCCCCACGGAGCAAGCGCGCACCCGCGGCCTTCACGGCTTTCGCGATGCCGAGCACCTGGGCCTGCGTCTCGACCGCGCACGGCCCCGCCATGACCGGCACCTGTTTGCCTCCGATCGTGACGCCGTCGCCCAGAGGGATCACCGAGTTCTCACGCTTAAATTCCCGGCTGACCAGCTTGTACGGCGCCAGCACCGGCAGGACGCTCTCGACTCCCGGGAAGATGGACAGCGGCATGTTCTGGATCGTCCGTTCATCGCCGATCACGCCGATCAACCGACGCTCTTGGCCGGCGGAGAGGTGCGGCGTCAACCCGTGTTCCTTGATTTTCTGCGTCAGGTGGTCGATTTCCGCCTGCGTGGCCTCCGGTTTCAAGATAATGATCATGCACGACTCCTTCATCGCTCCGGCGATCGCCTCGCTCGGAGCCCTTGCCTCTATCCGTCCGGCCCCTCGTTCAGCCGTCCGTCAATACCCTCTCGAGCGCCGCCATGCACCGTTGATTCTCCTCGGGCAGCCCGATCGTGATCCGCAGCCGCGTCCCCTCGAGATGGCGAACGATCACGCCGTGCCGCAACAGCCGCTCGAACACGGCCCGGCCGTCCCGACCGACATCCACGTACAGAAAATTCGCCTCGGTGGGGTCACACACCAGCCCCAACCTCGCAAACGCCTGGGTCAGATACGTCTTGCCCGCGGCGTTGACCATGCGGCTGGCCCGAACGTGCGCCTCATCCCCCAGCGCGGCGACGGCCGCGGCCTGGGCCACCGTGCTGGCGTTGAATGGCAGTCGGATGCGATTCAGCATCCCGACCAGGTCCGCGGGCCCCACCCCGTATCCGATCCGGAGCCCCGCCAATCCATAGATCTTGGAAAACGTCCGCAGCACCACCACCGGCCGGTCGCTCTCGAGCAGCGACGCGGTCTGGGGAAAATCGGCGGAGACGGCGTAGTCCTCGTAGGCGTGGTCGCACACCACCACGACCCGCTCGGGCAGCCGCTCCAGCATCGCCGTCACTTCGCGGCGGGTCATCGCCGTCCCGGTCGGGCTGTTGGGATTGCACACGACGAGCAGGCGAGTCCGCGGCGTGACCGCGGCCGCCATCGCGTCCAAATCGTGCCGCCCTGCGCGGAGCGGCACCTCGATCGGACGGCCTTGATTGGCCAGGACCGCGATTCGGTACACCCCGAACGTCGGGGTCGCCATAATCGCCTCGTCCCCGGCGGTCAGGAAGGCCTTCGCCAGCAGATCGACGACTTCGTCCGACCCGTTCCCCAGGATCACCCGGTTGGGTGCGACCTTCAATCGCGCGGCAATCGCCTCGCGCAACGCCGTCCCCGAGCCATCCGGGTAACGGTGCAGGCCGCCGAGCACCCCCCGCACCGCCTCCACCGCCGCCGGCGACGGGCCGAGCGGGTTTTCGTTCGACGCCAGCTTCACGGCCCCGGTGACGCCGAACTCGCGCTCGACCTCTTCGATCGGTTTGCCCGGCACGTAGGGGGCGATCTCGAGGATTTCTGGTCGAACGGGATATTTCATCGCGCCGCCGAGCATCGCGTCGTCATCCGGCCACCGGATACGAACCGAGGACCTTCAACACCTGACAGTGGGGGCGCAGCGCCTCCAGCGCGGCCTTCACCGGCTGGTCCTCCACGTGCCCTTCGACATCCACGTAGAACAGATACTCCCAGGCCTTGCGCTTCGACGGCCGCGATTCGATCTTGGAGAGATTCAGCTTCTGTTCGGCAAACGGCTTGAGCATGTCGTACAGCGCGCCCACGCGATCCTTGATCGAGAACATCACCGAGGTCTTGTCCCGCCCGGTGCGCTCGGGCGACACCCGGGCGATCACGAGAAACCGGGTGGAGTTTGCGGGATTGTCCTCGATCTTTTTCTCCACGACGGTCAGCCCATAGAGGCGCGCCGCGAGATCGGACGCGATGGCCGCGGCCTCCGGCTCGTCGCGGCAGAGTTCGGCGGCGCGGGCGGTGCTGTACACTTCGATGATCGGTACGTCCGGCACATGGCGCTCCAGCCAGGCTCGACACTGCGCCACCGGCTGGGGATGCGAGTAAATCCGTCTCACGTCTCCCAACTTTCCCGTCCGCGAGAGCAGATGGTGCGACACCTCTTGCAGGATTTCCCCCGTGATCTTCAGCGGCGAGTCGACGAAAAGGTCGAGGGTATGGGCCACGACGCCCTCGGTCGAATTCTCGATCGGCACCACGCCGTAATCGGCCCGTCCGCGTTCGACCTCGCTAAACACGTCCTTCACGCTGTTCACCGCCACCGCCGACGCCGACGTCCCGAACTGCTTCAAACACGCGACGTGAGTGAAGGTCCCCGGCGGGCCGAGGTACGCGACCTTGAGCGGCCCCTCGAGCGCGAGCGACGCCGACATGATTTCGCGAAAGACGGCTCGCACCGCCTCGTTGGGAAAAGGCCCGGGGTTTTGCTTCTCCAGGCGCTCGAGAATTTCCTGCTCGCGTCGAGGCGCGTGTACCTGAGCCTGTTCCCGCTTCTTAATCTGCCCCACCTCGGCGACGATCGACGCCCGACGGTTCAACAGACCGAGGATCGTGTCGTCGATTTCATCGATGCGATCGCGGAGGATTTGTAGCGCCTTATCCATGCCAAACATCCCGAAAGGTCATCTATTGCCTATGCGTCTGAGCCCGCCAGAAATGCCACATCATAAAGCATTTCAATGGCTTTTGCAATCCTACGAATCGCGCCAGACTCGGAAGGCGCGGCATGCAAACGGAGGGCAGTCTCCCCTATGACGCAGGTGGGCGGCTGCCTAACGCCTACCGCTTTCGTTAGGCAGCCGCCGTAGAACCACGGGGTTGGAGGGCTTTGGCCACATCTCGAGGGAGGGCTCCGAGCGCCAAGAGCCCCCGAAGAATGAGGTCGATCGAGACCGTGGGGTCGGCCGCCTCCATCTTTGCAATTCGGGACTGACTCGACCCCAGGCGCTTGGCAAGCGCGACTTGGGAGAGGTGCAAGGCGATACGCCGCGCCCGGAGGGCCCGACTCAGGTTAAGCCGCATCTCAACGAGGATGGCCTCCTCGGGCGAGAGTTGCAGAAACTCAGCGGTCGAACCGACCCGCCAACCGGCCCCTTCAAGCTTGCGCTGTTTCCGCTTGTCCACAATTATTTCTCCTCGCCGATGAGCCGATCATACTCCCGGAGTCGGCGCCGACAGACGTCGATCACCTGCTGTGGGGTCGTTTGGTTCTTCTTGCTAAAGACTTCCGCGATCACAATGGCATCCAAGTCGAGTCGATACACAATGCGCCATGTCACCCGCGCCGCGATGGGGCACACGGTGGGCAGCGGCACGCAGGAGAGGCACCGCGCAGCGACCAGCGGCAGACGGGTCAAGAGCGAGAACCTGACATGGTGAGTCGAAGAAATCGATGACGGGGGTTCCGGTCCGCGTACTTCGGCCCCTTGAAGCTCGGGCTGCTGCTCAAACAACACAGGCGAATCGAGGATGCTTGTGGAGATTGAAGCGCCAACTGTAACCCATGTCTCCGGACTATTCTGTTACCGATGTCCCCGATCGCTCATGGTCTACTGTGCACATCACGCACCAGTAATAAAAGCTGGCCGGAAGGTCCATACGATATAGAAATGTTCTCGATTTGCTCAACATATTTCCGGCCGGACGCGACGTCTTTGAGCGTGACGGTGTGTGGGTCACACGCTTCTATCGTGAACGGACCGTGTTCGCTGAAATCAGGCGGTAGTGGTCTTGGATCGCCTAGTCTCTTGCCGTGGGTTTGTATGAGCACGACCCGACCGCTATTTTCTACGATCTTCGCGCCAACGGAGCTGCGAGCAACTATGAAGTCGGAATAAGTGGCTTCATCCGACTTCATAGTTTGTGAGCCAATCCGACGAAATGCGTGTCCGGAGAAATGAGGTCGCTCAGCACTATAGGGGATGATGACCGCGAGCACCACCTTACCTTCGAGTTCGCGGGTCTCAAGCCGATGAGGAATCGGCGGATAGCAGTCAACTAAACAGATTCGAGAAATTGTCTTTTGAAGCGAATCTACTCCCTTGCAGCCGCGGATTTCGCTGGTTTTGTCCGCGATTCCAACGAAGAGCACGCCTTCGGAACCTTGTGGCACTGAGTTGGCAAAGGCAACTACTGTCTCCTTGAAGTCGCTGGCGCTTTCCAGCTTACGTTCGGTAAGCCCATCCTCAGGAAGCAACAAGCGAGCCCAGATTGCGGATGTTCCGTTCATGCCCGTCCCAGTAGCGCAGCCTAACGTATACCCGATAACCTGCGAAGACGGGCCGCGAAGCGGGCCAGTTTCGTCAGGTTCAGCAGCAGGTTAGGCGCCGCCCGCCTTCCCCCTTCGCTTCTTTTCATACCTAAATGGCTGCCCATCGGTGCTCGCGACTAACAGCAACGTCGACGCTACAACCTCGGAGGCCACCGTGGCGAAGGCGAATGACATGGACAAAATATGCCAGCGGGCCTCGTACGTAAATCTAGCCAGTTTCGTATCTGATCCGGAACGGTCGTAGATCTTGTCGGGCAGGAATACATTCACAGCGACACCGTTTTCACCAACCAACCTGAACGAACCGCGAGTCATCGACGATATGGACGAGTGGGCGAGAACATCCGACGGACTCGTACCCTCTTTAACCAAGATCGCGTTGTCGCTGGTAGCAAATGAACGGTGGTGAACGAGGCAGTTGCGGATGTCGATGAGGTACTGGATCCTTGGATCTGAGCGGCATTGCTCGTATATCGGACAGTTCGTCTGCCCTTCGAAAAAGTCAGTTATCGACTTAGGTAGTTGAGGAAACGGCGTTGCGAAGACAGTGTGGATATAAAACCGCAAGTTGTCGAACGTGATCCGAGCAAGAATCACCAACGCATAGAATTCGAACATCATCCGCTGCGATTCCGGCGAATACATGATGATCACATCGGCTCCGCTCTGAAGACGCTTTGACGCTTCCCCGATGAACGACCTGTAGTGGCTGTAGAAATTCTGGCAATGATATTGAATCCCTCTCACGTGCCACTCGGCTTGATGCGCCTGGAGCGCGAGCTCGGGTCTGCGATCAGCCAAAATGCGCGCCGCATCGCTAGTCGCTTTGGGCAACTGCTCAAGATCGGAGTCAACCTCCTCGACTTTACGCGCCCGTGATTCAACGCCCATTGCTTTGAACCCTTTGAAACGTGCGTGCGCCTAACGAGTCTGTAGAAAAAGCCCTTTGGGCATCGAAGCCATCACTTTTTGGGGGTGCCTTGACCCTTCCCAGGCATGCGATCGTTCAATACAGGGAATTCTACGCGGTCCGATTTTTTCTAAGTCCATCCCAAATTTTCGTTTGGGGGTTTTCCTACAGGCTCAACGACAAAGCTCAGCCGCGTCGCCGCGTCAGCGGCGACGTCGGCTGGAGCAACTTTTTAACTCTCGTCCGGCTGAAAATCCGTGGGCAAGGCATAGTTCTTAATGTCTTTGATTGCCTCCAGGAGCTTTATCGTCTCGGAGGCGTCCAATGTTTCTCCCGCGTATCGGACTTCGTACAGGCCTTGCAAGTTAGAGGGCAGCTTGACGCCATCGCGGACCAGCAAGATGAAACGTCTACCGTAAAAAGCCATAGCCGCGCCAATTTCAATGAGCACATTGGGATTCAATAGGACGTGATCCTGTCCTTCCTTATCGACGATGGTGCGGTCCGCATCGACGTGAATAATTGCAGCGCCACAACTGCGCATGTCGTCCATTACTTTTTCAGGGACGGGCTTTGAAACAGATTGTTTCTCAACCGACACGACAGCTGTCATTTCTCCATACTCAAGGAGCTTCTTGACCGGTTCTACAAGATCGCGATTCTTGCCATGTGTGACAAAAACTCTTCGGCGTCGTTGGTCATCAACTATCGCGGCGGCTAGAGGTGTTACCTGAGCAAGGGGCGCCTTAGCAGTCGTGGTTGGCGTTGCTGCTGGCGGGGCTTGAGTTGGTGTAACTGTTGTTTTGTCCTTCTCTACCTCAGAGTCTATTGCCGGAGCGCCTGCTTGGTCATCTTTCGGTTCGGTCGGATTGGCTGAACCTTGTAAGGTGACGTATTTCTTGCCTTTGATTTCTTCGAGGAAGCCAACAGTGGCGGCACTCACCTCGATACGCTCCAGGACCTCCGCAGTCTTCTCCCGAGGAACACCCATTTCTTCAAGGACGTTGAGCGCTATATCTTGCCGCGGAAATGGATGGCCGTCGTAGTTGCGCAGAAAGTCACCGAACACTCGTGGCTTTAGAACTGCTTCGCGCTTCGCCGCTAAGTCAGCATCTTCTTGCTTCGGTCTAAGAATACGGCGCGCAAGATCAGTGACGGAAATAACCGCAGCCTGAGAACCGCCCTCAATCAAACCAAAGGCGATGGCCGCACCCGAAAGGAGTTTGAGTTGCGACCCCTTCGGGTCAACGTTTAACGCCTTGGCTGTGTAGAGAGGTGACGTCGGCTTTCCAGCATAGTGGTCCAGAATTGCTTGCGGAATGCGCAGCGCTTCATCAAGCGACGCGCTCGGAACATCTGCCTGCTTCAGGTACGTCCGCTTCTGCCCCTGAGATTCAGAATCATTCTTCTTTGAAGGCTTGGCCATCGATAAACTCCCTGAGAGCTAACATACGAATTAGACGGCACCTCTGCCGTCTTTCATTGCAACGTCAGCCTACGTATTATCGGAATCTTCAGTATAGGCAATCACTTCTATCTTGATCCAGAATCGCGACATCTTTTATTACGACAAATTCTGGAGCTTTACAGAAACCGAGGCGGTCCGCCCGACACAACTACCATCGGGTCGGATCCTGACTCCTTCGCGAGGGGCCGTGCGGCGCCTCTCGGTCGTTTACCACAGCGGTTTTTGGTCGGTCCTTTGTGGGATTTCGCGGTTCAGGTGTTCAGAAAAAGGGGACAAATTTATTCTTGACCTTTCTTTTTGTTCTTTTAAAACGCATAGCAACAGCCTACCGCCCAGCGGTGAAGCGGCACGCGGTTTCAAGCGGTCCGTTTAAGCCGCTTGGTAGGCGCCGATCGGCGCTGGCGTGATGACCTTGCGGCGGAACTGGCGGCGTCAAGCAAGAGGCGCAACGCCCGATTCACTGAGTCCGCGTCGGGAAACGTCTTCGCCAGATCAGGCTCGATCAAGACGAGATTCGTCCCTGCCAGCGCCCGCTTGTAATACTTGCCGCGCACTCCTCCCTTCAGTTGGGAGAGGTCGTACTCCGGCCGAAGCTCGTCATCGATTTTCTTCGCCGATGCTCTTTTCATACTGTAATCGCTCCTTCCTGGTCGCCTTCCTGGTGCTGATTATACGGATGCGGTCACCGCGGTCGCAGTGTGCAACAAAGAGCACCCGATGCTTCGAAGAGAAACCAATCGTGACCTCGCGATCTTCCTCCCCGGAATGGTTCGGATCCGGGAAGGTGAGTGCAAGGGGATCGAGAAAAACGGACGCCGCTTCTGCGAACGATACCTTAGTGTTTGCGAAGATTTGTCGCCGCCTTCGCCGGATCCCACTCATAGATCACAGCGACAGCGTATCACAAATCTACGCCTGCTTTCGAGCGCGATCAAGAACCGAGGCTCCCCAACCGATCGGAGCACCAGAGGGTCTGACCCTGAGCCCTTAGCGAGAGTCCGTGCGGCGCCTCTCGGTCGTTTACCAGAGCGGTTTTTGATCCGACTGGGACGGCAGCGGACGATTGAGGTGCTGGTACGCCAGCGGCGTGGCGAGGCGGCCGCGGGGGGTGCGGTCGAGGTAGCCGCCCTGGAGGAGAAATGGTTCGTAGACGTCTTCGATCGTTTCTCGTTCTTCGCCGATCGCGGAGGCGAGCGTGTCGACGCCCACCGGGCCGCCGCCGAATTTATCGATGATCGCGGAGAGGAGTCGGCGGTCCATCACGTCGAAACCCTGGGCGTCGATCTCCATCATGCCCAATGCGGCGTGCGCGGCCTCCGGCGTGATCACACCCTCCCCCTTGACCTCGGCGAAATCGCGCACGCGGCGCAGAAGGCGGTTGGCGATGCGCGGCGTGCCGCGGGCCCGTCGCGCAATTTCGGCGGCCCCGGCCGGCTCGATCGGCACTTTGAGCAGACGCGAGGAGCGCAGGATGATCCGCTCCAGTTCCTCGGGCTTGTAGTATTCGAGCCGGCTGATGACCCCGAAGCGCTCCCGCAGCGGCGACGTCAAGAGGCCGGCGCGTGTGGTCGCGCCCACCAGAGTGAACGGCGGGAGGTCGAGTTTGATCGTGCGGGCGGACGGGCCCTGGCCGATGATGATGTCGAGCTGGTAGTCCTCCATGGCGGGATACAGGACTTCCTCGATCGCGGGGTGCAGGCGGTGGATCTCGTCGATGAAGAAGACGTCGCGGGGACCCAGGTTGCTCAGGATCGCGGCCAAGTCCCCGGCGTGCTCCAGCGCGGGGCCCGACGTCGCCTTGATCTGGACCCCGAGCTCCTTCGCGATGATGTGGGCGAGCGTGGTCTTGCCCAGGCCGGGCGGGCCGTAGAAGATGACGTGGTCCAGGACTTCGCCGCGCCGCCGCGCCGCCTCGATGTACACGCGCAGATTAGCCTTGATCGTTTCCTGGCCGACGTACTCGTCCAGCGAGAGCGGACGCAGGCTCGTTTCGTAGCCGCGCTCCTCCTCCCCCGCCTGGCTCGACACGGCCGATCGCCCGATGATCGACGCCGAGTCGGCCGGCCCTTCGGGAGGGATCGTCATGAGCGGGACAAGCTCCGGAGCGACTCGCGCAAGAGTTCTTCGACGGTCAACGTCCGCCCCGGCGGCGTCGACTGCGCGATGCGACGGATCGTGTCCTTCGCCGCCGCGGGATGATACCCCAAGTTGACGAGCGCCGACAGGGCGTCATCCGTCACCTCGGCCCCCGCCTCGCGCCGCCCTTCAGCGGGCAGATCCGCCGACGCCAGCGGCCCCGCTTTCTCCTGGAGCTCCAGAATCAAGCGCGCCGCGGTCTTGGTCCCCACCCCGGGAACGGCGCAGAGCCGTTTCGCGTCGCCGGAACAGATCGCCGTCCCCAACTCTCTGACGGTGAGTCCCGACAGCAACGTGAGCGCCAACCTCGGCCCGACCCCGGACACCGACAGCAGGAGCAAGAAGGCCGTCTTTTCCTCTCTGGCGAGAAACCCGTAGAGGTGGAGGGCATCCTCGCGGACGTGGGTGTGGACGTGAAAGTGGACGGTCTCTTTGAGCTCGGGAAGGTGGTAGTAGGTCTGCAGCGACGTGAACACCTCGTACCCCACACCCTGAACATCGACCACCAGCGACTGCGGGGTTTTGCTGATGAGCGTCCCGCTCAGGGCGGCGATCATACGGTCCGCGTCACGACGTCGCGCGGCCTCGCCGAGACGCGGCGCATCGTCCCCGAGTGGAGGTGGCAGATGGCGGCGGCGAGGGCGTCGGTCGCGTGGTGCGTCGTGGTGTCCACGGAAAGACGCAGGAGACGACCGACCATCTGCTGGACCTGCTCTTTCGCCGCTCCACCATACCCGGTGACGGCGATTTTGATCTCGGTGGGGGCATACTCCGAGATGGGGAGTTGGGCCAGCTCGGCCACCAACAGCGCGATGCCTTTCGCCTGGCCCAGCTTGAGGGCCACCGCAACGTTCTTGGCGAGGAAGGTGTTTTCCACCGCGACCTCGGCGGGACTATATCGGCGGCAGATCTCACCAAGGGCATCGTACAGCATCCTCAGGCGCGCCGACAAGGAGCGCGTGGCGGGGATGGCGATCGTGCCGGATGCGATGTGACGAAGGTCGCCCCGCTCGGCCTCCACGACGCCGTATCCCGTCGCCACCAGGCCGGGATCGATTCCCAAGACGCGCATGGTCGGCTCCTTCCGTCAGAGCGTGCGGGGTGGCACGTAGGGCTCCATCCCCGAGCCCTACGCGAACAACGGTGGAACGGTGCGGTTACCCCAGCACCTTTTCCATCACCTCTTGAGCGATGTCGAAATTTGCGTGGACTTTCTGGACGTCGTCGTGATCATCGAGGGCTTCCATCAGTCTGAGCATCTGCTCGGCGTCCTTCCCCTCGAGCTTGACGTAGGTTTGCGGAATCTGGGTGACCTCAGCGAGTGCGAGCGGAATTCCCTTCGCCTCCAGCGCCTTCTTCACCCGCTCCAGCTCGCCCGGCGCCGTGAAGATTTCATACTGTTCGGGATCGTCGCTCTTCATGTCGTCCACGCCCGCGTCGAGCGCGAGACTCATCAGCGTGTCCTCGTCCACCTTGCTCTTTTCGATGAGGATGTAGCCGGTCTTGTGGAACATCCAGGCCACGCAGCCCGCCTCGCCCAGATACCCGCCGTGCTTGGAGAACACATGCCGGATCTCGGCAACCGTCCGATTCTTGTTGTCGGTCATGATTTCCACGAGGATTGCCGTGCCGCCAGGACCGTAGGCCTCGTAGAGGATTTCCTCGTACGAGACACCGGGCAACTCGCCGGTCCCCTTCATAATCGCCCGCTTGATATTGTCGGCGGGCATATTCTGTTCTTTGGACTTTTGGACCGCCAGGCGGAGGCGAGGGTTGCCGTCCTGATCGCCGCCGCCCATGCGTGCCGCGACGGTAATTTCCTTGATCAACTTGGTGAAGGCCTTGCCCCGTTTGGAGTCGGCGGCGGCCTTCTTATGCTTGGTGGTGGCCCACTTCGAGTGACCCGACATGGTGACTCCAGCAGCAGCGCTCCGAACGGGAGGTCGTCGGCCGATTTGTAGCACAAGTCGATCGAACGAGTCAAACGGAGCCGCCGTGCTCGTCGGCGGGCGTTACGTGTACTTTTCGGTGTGGATTTGCGCGCGCGGGACGCCCAATTCAATGAGGAGCGGCTTGACCGCTTTGACCATCGGCACCACGCCGCAGACGTAGGCTTCCTTCTGTTCGGGAGTCGTGAGGTACTTGCGGAGAACACCCTGCACCCATCCGGTGTCCCCCGTCCACGTCTTCGGCCGACTGACCGTCGGGACAAAATGAAACGAGGCGTGTTCGGCGGCCAACCGCCGCCATTCCGCCTCGTACAAGATCTCGTCCTCGTACCGAACCCCGAAGAACAGCCAGATCGGCTCGTCGAATCCCTCGCGCTCGTACAGCCGGCGGATCATGCTGCGGATCGGCGCGATACCCGTGCCCGCCGCCACGTAGACTCGCTCACGGGGCCCCCCACGATCGACGAACGTGCCCCGCGCTTCGTAGACCGTCAGCCCCGTTCCCTCTTGGACCGCGCGATGGAAATACGTCGAGGCGTATCCCCCTTCGACGAGTTTGACGCACAGATCGATCGCGCCTCGTTGCGACGGCGAGGAGGCGATCGAGTACGCCTTCTGCATCACCGCATCGCCTTTTGGAATATCGACCATCACGTATTGGCCGGCCACAAAGTCGAACGCGGCACCCGGCGCAAAACGGAGGCGAAAGACCTTGACGGTCGGCGTAAGGATGTCGACCGACTCGACCGTCACGGGGAAGGAGGACTTAGGCACGCGACGTGTCTCCCACTCGGCTCCTGGTGCGGGGTCGACGGAAGTGCCGTCTACAGCAGAACCCCGTCCGAGAGCAAGAGGTACCGGGAAAAGGCCTCCCCGGCCATGACCATGAGGACGGCGATATACAGGAGGCCGGTCGCCGACATATTGGCCCGATAGCGGATGGTGTTGAGAATCATCGCGGCCAGCACCAGCGGCGCCGCGATGCCGATCACCACACGAATCCAGAAGAACAAGCCCAGAAAACTCTCCAGTCGAAGCGCCGCCCTGATTACCGCCCAGTCACCTCCGAGGAGAAAGCTCACCACCGTCATCGTCCCCTGCAGAATCACCGCGATGAAAAAGATCCACGCCAGAAAATTGAGATGGGAGAGCGGGAGGTGGGGGTTGGTCAAGTATCGATGCCCGAGCAACATCCCCAGCATCGCCGACCCCAGAACCAACGTCGAGAGGAGGAAGTTCATCGGGATCAGGGATGCGATGAGGCCATCCGACATCCGTTGGGCATACGACTCGGCGCTGGCCACGACCAAGCCAATTCCGAACACCGCGGCCGCGAACAACCACCGAGTGGCATGGGTCTCTTGCTTGACCCAGAAGGTCACGACGTAGGCAAAGAGACTGACCGAGTACGCGAGGGTCAAGGTCATCGTCAGCCCTGGCCAGGTGCCGAGAAAAATCCTCGCCACTTCGCTCGGGGATCCAGCGGCCGTCACCGACTCGTGCACGGGAATGCCGGGGATCGCCACTCCCATGAGCAGAAAGAAGATCAGACCGTTCAAGCGGAAAAAGCTCAGGCCCAGTTGGCGGCCCGAAATCACCGCGAGCAGGACGACCCCCCCCACAGAGAGCTGCCCGAGCAGTAAGAATAGAATTTCAGACTTTTGTCCCACCGGGCTCTTCTCTCGGTCTCCCCTCTCTTACGGGGGTCGTGATCTCGACGGCCAGCGGGCCTTCCACTCCAAGCCGCCAACGTGTGACGCCCCTCGCCGGCCCCAAAAAGAAGGAGGCCCCGCGTACACGCGGGGCCTCCCCTGACCGTGACCCAACGAACCTCGGGCTTACTTCTTTGAACCCTTCTTGAATTTCGACACCACCCAGAACTGCAAGCCAATGACAAAAATCGCGGCAAACACCGGGTAGATATAGGCTTTCTTCGGCACGGGCGGCAGGAGGATCGTGTAATACCAGGTTGAAATCGAGTTCTTCAACCCATAATCCCCGTTGTTTCCATCCCACACGAAGAACGACGTCGGAATGTACTGCCCAGTGGTGAATTGGACGTCGTGTTCCTTGTCATCAGTCGAGAGCGCGCGGGTAAACATCACCCGCCACATACCCTCTTTGAAGCTCACGACCGGCGTCTTCACGGAATCGCCTGACCTCACCTCCAACTTATCAAAACCCTGCCCGGTGTAGAGCTTGGCGGTCCCATCGGCTTCCCATTTCCACAGATCGACGGTGTTCTTCGCATCCCCGAAGACAAAGCGCGGCTTCTCCGGGAAACTCAGCGCTTCCCAATGGCTCGGAAACTGGATCGCGACCGCATCGTTGAAGACCGGATACTGCCGCATCGCAATCGGCTCCCCTTCCGGAGGAGTTTCCTTAAAATTCGCCACCTGGGCCACCGCCTCCGGCGTTCCCACGCTCTTGGTCCGGTCATCCCACTCCAAGAGGTATGCAATCTGCTGATCGTTATAGAGGGAACGGACCCACACGTCGTCGACCAAGCGAACGAAGTTCCTTGGTTTGTGCATGATCTGTGAGCCAAGGCCGACGTAGCTCGCCGACGCCTCCTGCCACTTCGGATCGTCGGGATCCGTCGGGAGATCCCCGACGACGACCCTCGACTTGATCACGAAGTCGTTGTTCGGCTTGGTGGTCAGAGGATCGATACTTTTCTTCGGGCAGAGCGAAATCACGAAGTTGGCGACATCCCACCGCTCCTCGACCGACAAGATCTCGGCGAACGACGGCATCGGCGTTCCGTTCAGCCCGGTCGAAACCTCACGGAAGATATTTTTCGGATTATAGGGGTCTCGGCGGTTCCCCCTAAAGTTCCAGCATTTGTGGAGATCTGCGGGGCGGATTGGGAATCCCCACTCATCCTTCTGAGTCGCGTTGCCGTCCCCACGCGCATCAGGCCCGTGACACTCCACACATTTGCCCTTCTCCAAATAGACTTTCCGCCCCCTCTCGATACTTTCTTTCGATGAGGCAACCTGTTTCCCGAAGCTGATCGGGGTATACGTCTCGTTCTCTTGATCGGAAAAATCACGATCCTTTACCAGCTCGGTTCGGACAAACTGAACGACCTGACGGCGTTGTTTCTCCGAGAGGATACCATCCCACGACGGCATCGCCGATCCCGGAAGCCCGTGGGTCACGGTATCGAAGAGATCTTCGATAAGCGGAAGCTCTCCGCTCCCGGTATGGCGAACCTTAAAGGTGCCTTGGTTGAAATTTCTCGGCCGCGGCCACAACCGATCGGCTCCGGGACCATCCCCAGCGCCTTCGGGACCGTGGCACCACACGCACTTCCGGAAATAGACCGCCTTACCCGCCTCCAAATCTTCCGGGCTGGCCTTTTCGGGAATCTTGGCCGTCGGTGCCGCTGCCTCTTTTTCTTCCGTTTGGGCGGTGGTCAAGATAACGGACACGCCAAGAACCGTCACCACCAAAGCGCCGCCTACGACTACCCTAGCCCATCGAGCCTTCCGAACGAGACCCTTCATCGTTGCGCTCCTCAATCTATTAGTCAGCAAAGATAACGAGATCAATCTTCCGTCGACTTAAGGATCAATCCCAGGTTCGGGGATAAAATCCCGTGTGCCAGTACTCGAACAGAATCGCCTTCCACATCTCGTCGGTCGTCAGGTGCTGTTCCCACGGAGGCATCGCCGACGCCCAAGGGAACCCTTCCCTCGGCAAACCAGGCCCACCCTTCGCAACCCGCCAGAACACGAACGTCTCCTGGAGTTGCGCAATCGTTCCCGGGTCCGAAAAGTTTGCCGGAATCGGGTTGAACGCAAAGGCGAACATGCCCCGACCGTCGAGATTGTCGCCGTGGCAGAAATGACAGTTCTGGAAGAAAATCGCCCCACCTTCTCGAACATACTGCATGTATTTCGAGGCGTTTGGATCGAACGGATTGTCGTTGATGTGTTCCTGCTGAACATCTTGCGAATACTGACCAGCCTCATCGACACGAAACGGATTCTGCGCCGTTTGAAGGGTGAAGCTCTTCCCGAGTACCTTCACCGCGGCGGGAGGCGCGGGATGCACGGTACGAAGCTCGATTGGTTCCTCAAATTTTGGAACGATATTGTTATACGTTCCGAATCCGATCAAGAGTGGTAACGCGACAAACGTGATCGTCCGCACCCCTCGATAGCCTGGAGTTTCGCCCCCCAGGGTCTTTAGGATCGGGCGTTTAAATTCTGTCCACGACTCCTCGTCCGACGAAACCAGAAGAAAAACGACGAGAATGATCAGCCCCATGTATGTCTTCATCAGAGCTGACGGGATCGGGGGATATAAGACAAACTTGAGAATTACGAATGCCGTCAGGCAGATGAGGACAGCCTGGGCAAACTTAGGGATGCTTCGCCCCTGCTTTTTGAGGAACCAGCCGCCGACAACGAACGCCAGAAATGTCGCGGTGAGAATAAGCAGCAACTGTATCGGCATCATACCGGGAATCCAGATCTTACCCAACGTAGTCCCCTCCTCGCGAAAACGAATGCATGGGACGCATGACTGCCGCCCTACCTCGATGCAATCGCATAACCGGCATGCGCGACCGCCATTGCCGCCGTGCGGTCCCCCGAATCAACCTCAGCCTTCTTCCCAGGCATCATTCCATCTTTAACGGCCGCGGCCTCATCGATACTCAGCAGGAAATCCGCGAGTTTATCGAGTGCCTCGTAGGTGAACTTCTTGCCGAAATCTGGCAGCATCGCCGACACTTCGGGATTGGATTTCTGGACGTAGTCCGGAACGATAAATGCGCTCGGATTCACGATCGACTCGATCACGTATTCCTTGACGGTCGTCGCGTGTGCCTTTCCGGCCCTGATCCGCGCCTTGTATTCTGATGACGCGATGCGCTTGGGTGCATTGGTCTTCTCGATCAGTACCGGACCGACGGCCCCGAATTTCGCCCCCGTCGTCGGGATTTTGTGACACGCCACGCAGCCCATCTTCATGATGATATCTTCGGGCTTGTCGGCACCGGTCGCGATCATCGGACCGGCCGGGGCTCCGCCGGCCGGAGCCGCCGCTTCCTTCACGGGCTCGGCGCGATCGGCCGGTGGGATAAACTTCTCGTACGCCGCCCGGATCTCCGAAACCGGAGGCACATCACCACCCTCTCGCTGGAAAAGCCAGGTATCCACGGCGATCAACTCGTCGATCGTCAACTGCGTTGGGGGTTTGTGGATCATGGGCATCGGACTCTCGCGATCGTTGCTGCCTTTGACCCCGTAACCCGCCACGACGAAGCAGTTCGGGCACGAATGGGATTCGGCGATGTACTCAACCGCCGTGGTGGCCCGCCCGCTTCCTGAAAACGCCTCGGTCTGAATGGTATCCGGCTTGAGGTACCTGGGATCTTTGACTCGTTCCCCCGCTCGAGTGGGAATGCCCATGAGGTTCGGAGCGCGCTCGCTGACGATACCCTTTTTAAATCCATGGCAAAGCGGGCACTGTCCCTTTCCCTCTGTTCCTTGCTGCGTCCCAATATTGCCGAAGATGATCATCTCGCCCTTTTCGGCCAACTTGTCCACGGGCATATCCTCGGGCTTAACCCCGGATCCAGCAGCCTCGGCGGGAGGAGGCACCTCGCCTCGAACCTGAGGGAGCCAATTCGAGTAGCTCGCGAAGATCCCGCTCATCAAGGTGAAGAACCCAACGCTCACCAAGATCATCCGGGCACGGGGGATCATATAGCCCAACCACATGACAAAAACCGCCGTAAGCAAAAGGGCCAACGCCAGGTTTAATGTCCCCCCTCCAGACGTGGCCCACCGAATGAAGGCGATACCTGCGACAGTGCCGATGGCCAGACCGACTTTTCCTAGAATCACCGTTGTTCTCCTAATCCCTGAGGGAGTCGGCCCCGAGTGGGGAGGGGCTGACCGCTAAATGAACCGCCCTACTTCGATCCACCCGCGATGACAGGCCGCCCAAGCCCGACAGGCTGGCGCTCATCGACCATCGAAGGCACCTTCCTATGGGATGAGAATTCGCCAAGCCAGAAGACAAAGAGCGTGAAGATCCAGAAGATCAGCACATTGAACGACATCACGTTCGCCGCGAA
>Ga0184615_10000516_pt1 | contig 21222 bp, 21 predicted proteins | sample PLM4_65_coex_FD_133134 | JGI IMG/M metagenome (GOLD analysis project Ga0184615, IMG submission 133134) | Groundwater sediment microbial communities from an aquifer in East River, Colorado, USA - PLM4_65_coex | ecosystem: Environmental > Terrestrial > Soil > Riparian zone | place: USA: East...
AAGTATTCTTCGTTTGAGGATCGTTCTGTTTTATCACGCAATCGCGTCCTTGCACTGCAAAAGCATAAAGACTCAGGGATTCGCGACAGGCACCCGCACCTTGCGGAAGTCCGCCCAGATGTCGACAATGCCGAGGGCGATCACGAACACGACGGACGGCAGGGCTAGGATAAGCGCGAGCAGCAATCCCCGGATAAGGGGCCTGATGCCCGCTTTCCGGAGGTAATGCTCCACGAGAGCAGTTCCCTGGGCGAGATAGAGCACCGCGTACAGGATCGCGATGTTCCATCCGATGAACCATGCCGTCTCACTGGGGACGACGATGAGGGCGAGGGCCGCGATGAGGCCCCAAACCCACGAGTCAGGCGCATGCCATTCAGCGAGTGCCTGCTGTGCCGGTAATGGTTCTGGTCCCCGTTTTCGCAGGATGATGGCGCGGGCAATGCCGTAGCAGCAGGCAGCCTGCGTCACCGAGGTGGCAATGGTGATGCTCGGGATGAGCCTTGCCAGATAATAGACAAAGTTATCCGGGATCGAGGAGACCATGTCCGCCATTTCCTTCATCCCCATGGTCGTGTAGGTCTTTGCTGAAGAGGCAATGATCTCCCGGAGATAGACCTCGACCTCCGTGATCGGGTTCTTGCCGACCCGGGCGAGATAGAGCAAAACGATCGAGCCCAACACCGCTATCGGCAGGAGGCCGCCCAGGAGCGAGGTTTGTTCGGGTTTCAAGTTCCTGCGCATGCCTTCCGAGGTGCCGATGGCCATTAAACCGAAACTGAGAAAGAGAATGGCCGCCGTCTGCCATCCGCCGCCGAGGACCGACATCATGACGCTTGACGCGACGAGCGTTGTCAGTCCTGCCAGCTTGCCGTACCGGACATAGACGAGGATGAGCGGCACGGGCGTGAACAGGGTGAATATCTGGCCCAGGGGATGGATGAATCCGGCAACAAAGAGCCCGAGTGTCTGTATTGTTGCGATGAGAATGGCGCGGTAGTTCATAGTGATCTCCACAAAATTAAGGCATGCTTTGCCACGGATGGACACGGATTGGCTGCGAAAAAATAAAATCGTTTAAATCAACCCCAGCAATTTGCCCCGTCTTTTTTGCTTTGTAAAAGCATGCGCCATTATCCGTGTATATCCATGTGTATCCGTGGTAAATTATTGTTCCTGATAATCGAATGATCCAAAAAAAAGGGAAACCCAGGGTCACTGATGAGTAACCACTGCGTTTCCCTGCTTTGTGTAGCACAAAAATGCGCTGTTTACCGATGGAGAGCGAGCTTTATTTCTCGCCCGAGAACGGCAGGAGCGCGATGTTTCTGCACCGCTGCACCGCCACGGTGACCTCGCGCTGATGTCGCGCGCAGTTGCCGGAGATGCGTCGGGGAAGGATCTTGCCACGCTCGGTGATGAAGAATCTGAGCGTCTTGATGTCCTTGTAATCAATGAACGGCGTCTTGTCAACGCAGAAGCGGCACACCTTTTTCCGGACCTGGAAACGCCTTTTGTTCGGGCCTCTGCTGTCCCTGCTGTCTCCTCCTCGACCGCCGCTTCTCGAGTCAGAAGGTCTTTCTGATGATCGTGCTGGATATGCTGCCATAGTAGTGAACTCCTCGTGTAATTAATGGTTTTTCAATGACCGGCTACTCTGCCTTAGAAGGGGATCTCTCCCTCATCCACGGGCGTTTCGGACGCGGGCTCGGACTGATTTTGACCACCGCCCTGGCCGGATGACGAGCGCTTCGGCATGAAGTGCACCGACTGCGCCGCCACTTCGACCTTGCTTCGCTTCTGGCCGGAATCCTTGTCTTCCCAGCGGCGCTGCTGCAGTCTGCCTTCAATCAACGCCCCGTCTCCCTTATTGAGGTATTGCCCGCAGGTCTCAGCCTGCTTGCCGAACACGACGATGTCGAAATAACTGACCTCTTCCTTGGTCTCTTCACCATGCTTGTATTTCCGGTTGATCGCGATGGCAAAGCTCGCAACCGCGCTGCCGTTCGGCGTGTAGCGCACTTCAGGATCGCGGGTGAGATTACCCAGCAGGATCACTTTATTGAAGCTTGTCATGGTTTACCTCGATTTTCCCGATGTCCTCATGCATTGTTTCGAGAACAGGAGGGGGATCGGACGAATGCGAACGGTGGTCAGCGGCTACGCCGCGGCATGTCCTGCCTCTGCCGCTGCCTTGGCGAGGTCCTTCTTCTTCGGCTTGGGTGCCGGCCTGGTGCGCAGTTCCTTTTCGAGCTTTACCGTCAGGAATTTTATCACCGAATCGGTGAGCTTGAATGTGCGCTCGAGCTCGCTTACCGCGACGGGCGCTGCCTTGAACTGGAAAAACACATAGTGGCCGCGCTTCTGTTTCTTGATCTCGTAGGCAAGTTTCTTTTTGCCCCAGTCCTCGAACTTGATCATTTCGCCGCCCTGCTTCGCGACCACATCCTGCATTTTCTTGATCACGTTGGCGATCTCTTCGTCGGTCTGGTTGGCATTGATGATGAAAATTGATTCATACAGATGCATTGTTGTTTGCCTCCTCATGGGTTATAGCCCCCTGCTGGAACACAGGGAGCAAGGAGTAATCCCGTTTCGTATCCTGTCCGGGAATCGACCTTACTCAGTTTTTAAAGAGATAAAACATTATCACAGGCGGGCTGATAAATCAAGCTTTTTCTTGGAGGTACTGTTTGCAAAAGGCCTTGCTGAACGTGCTTGATAAGTATTTTTTATTGACAAAAGGTACATTGTGTTTTATTATCAATTTTGCTTTAAAATCTATACTGTTAGAAAAAATTCTATGAAAAATAATGGGTTAGCGATGCATGAGCATTTCAACAGGTCAACTGCGAGTAGCAGCATCAAGTCCCTGTTGTTATCATCAACATCATCTCGGGAAAAGGGGACCAGAACTTGACCAGGAAATCAATCAACGTGGGCATTATCGGATTCGGGACGGTAGGCACGGGCACGGCGCGCATACTGATCGAGAACGCGGATATTATAAAGAGAAGGCTCGGCGCCCCTGTCATCCTGAAAAAGATATCGGATCTCGATCTTAAGCGCGACCGGGGTATCGCCTTGGGCGATGTGAAGCTCACGAACGATGCAAAAGAGCTGATCAATGATCCTGACATCGACATCGTGGTCGAACTGATCGGCGGGTACAAGCCCGCCAAGGAATTCATACTCGATGCTCTCAGGAACAAAAAGCATGTAGTGACGGCGAACAAAGCGCTCCTGGCCGTGCACGGCGAGGAAATCTATGCAGCGGCGGAGAAGGCCGGCGTCACGGTCGGGTTCGAGGCCTCGGTTGCCGGCGGTATTCCGATCCTTGCGGCCATCAGGAACGGACTCGCCGCGAACAATATAAAGTCGATTTATGGCATAGTGAACGGCACCTGCAATTATATCCTGACGCTCATGACGAACGAGGGCAGGAAGTTCGATGAGGTGCTGAAAGAGGCCCAGGCCAAGGGGTATGCCGAGGCTGATCCCACGTTCGACATTGAAGGCATCGATTCGGCGCATAAGCTCGCGGTGCTGACCATGCTTGCCTACGGCACACCGGTAACATTCAGCGATATCTATACCGAGGGCATCTCGAAGATCACGCCGCTGGATATCGATTTCGCAAAAGAGCTCGGTTACAAGATCAAGCTGCTGGCGATCACCAAGATGGTGGATGGCGAGGTCGAGGCGCGGGTGCACCCGACCATGCTTCCCGAGGAGTACCCTATTGCCCGGGTGGACGGCGTGTTTAACGCGCTTTCGATCGTGGGCGACGCGGTTGGTTCCACGATGTTTTATGGTCGGGGCGCGGGCGATATGCCTACAGGCAGCGCGGTGGTGGGAGATATCATCGACATTGGCAGGGACATCCTCTCCGGCCATGCAAACCGGTCGCCGGTCGCGGCATTCCGGGCACGATCAGTGCTCAAGATCCGCGCGATGGACGATATCACCTCCTGCTACTATTTGCGTTTCTCAGTCCTGGACAAACCCGGTGTCCTGTCGCGGGTCTCCGGCGTGCTCGGCAAGAACAACATCAGCATTTCATCGGTCATCCAGAAGGGCCGCGCCGCTGCGGAGGCTGTTCCCCTGGTGATGATGAGTCACGAGGCTGTTGAGCGGGACGTCAACAGGGCACTCACTGAGATCAATAAGATGGACTGCATAGCAGGGTCGACAATGGTGATCAGGGTTGAGGAAGGGAATCAAGGATAATTGCGGATTGCAGATTGCAGATTGCGGAATGCGGATTGAAGATTGAGGCAATGACTCGACAACGTTTATTCCGCAATCCGAAATCCGAATTCCGCAATGGGAGAGCTCATGGCTGACGACATCAAAGTAGATAAAACCATCGACCTCAAAGGCCAGGTCTGTCCGTACACCTTTGTGCGTTCAAAGCTGGCGATCGAAAAGATGAACCTCGGCGAGGTGCTGGAGATCATCTTTGATCATAAGCCGGCTACCGACAACGTGCCCAAGAGCATGACAAACGAAGGCCAGAAGGTCCTAAAGGTCGAACAGACCGGGGAAAAAGAGTGGCACGTATTCGTCCGAAAAGATAAAGAGAAAGTAAAAAAATAGTTGAGGAGTGCAAATTGCGGAATGCGGATTAAAGGATGTTAACCATTCCGAAATCCGAAATCTGCAATCCGAAATAGGAGACCATGGATTTCACCGAAGACCAGATACTGCGATACAGCAGACACATCCTGCTCCCTGAAGTCGGGGGGGAGGGCCAGGAGAAGATATTGAACGCCAGGGTGGTGCTCGTGGGCGCCGGCGGTCTCGGCTCGCCGGCCGGGTACTATCTCGCCGCGGCAGGCGTCGGCACCATCGGCGTGATAGACAACGACCACGTGGAGCTCTCGAACCTTCAGCGCCAGATCGCGCACAACACGAGCCGTATCGGGGTGCTCAAGGCCGACTCGGCAAAAGAAACGTATGAGACGCTGAACCATGATGTAACGGTCGTGCCGCACAAGGTAAGGCTGTCATCAAAGAATATCATGGACATTATCAAGGACTATGATATCGTGGTGGACGGAAGCGACAATTTCCCGACCCGCTACCTTGTGAACGATGCTTGCGTAATGCAGGGGAAAACGCTCATCAGCGCAGCGGTCTTTCGGTTCGAAGGCCAGGTGATGAGCATCTACCCCGGTGACGGGCCGTGCTATCGTTGTTTGTTCGAGGTCCCGCCGCCGCCGGGCATGGTGCCGTCGTGCCAGGAGGCGGGCATCCTCGGCGTGGTCACCGGCGTGGTGGGTACGCTCCAGGCCACCGAGGTGATCAAGGCGATCCTGGGGATCGGGCAGCCGTTGAAGGGCAAGCTCCTCCTGTGGAATGCCCTTGATATGAGTTTCCGTACGGTGAAAGTGCCCCGGAATAAAGAGTGTCCCGTGTGCGGAGCGCATCCGACGATCACCGAGCTGATGGATTACGAGCAGTTCTGCTCAATGAGCCATTAGGAGTGCGGATTTCGGGTTGTCGGGTGTTAATGACCCGGGTAGGGGTTTTCTCTGCTTCGCTTCGGCTCCGCGGTTCGACTGAACTCGCCGAAGTCTCAGGACCGGTCTCTGAGGTAACTCGCGTGGAATTGATCTTTAAGAAATCAGACCTGCAAGTCATTTTCAACCACTGTCTTGCGGCAGCACCGAACGAAGCCTGCGGGATGCTGGGCGGCAAAGACGGCAGGGTGGAAAAGGCCTATTGCATGAGGAATGCCAAGCCGGGTCCGGACTACTATGAAATGGACCCGGAAGAACAGTTTCGCGTGATGAAGGACATCAGGGATTCGGGCCTCAAGATGATCGGTTTGTTCCATTCACACCCTATGAGCCAGGCTTATCCGTCGAGTGTGGACGTGAGTCAGGCATACTGGCCGGGGACACAGATGCCGAACTATCCCGATGCCGTGTATGTCATTGTTACCCTGATGAACCGCGCGAAGCCGGTCGCCAGGGGTTTTTCGATCGAAGAGGGAAAGGTAAGCGAAGTCACGTTGACCATGGTGTAGGGGCCAATGCCGGTCAAGGGTGCATGATCAAGAGATTAAGTGGTCCCTTAATCACTAATCTCTATTTCCCCAAACAGAATGAGAACCGGAGGAGTGCTATGGCGATCAAAGTGAGAATCCCGACCCCGCTTCAGAATCTGACGAACGGCAAAGCGGAGGTGGAGTGCAGTGTCAAGAACGTCAAAGAGCTTGTTGACGCGCTCGAGAGGGACTACCCCGGCATGCAGGAGCGGCTGTCGGAAGGCGGCAAGATCCGGCGGTTCATCAACATCTATGTGAATGACGATGACATCCGTTTTCTCAACAAGGAAGAGACCGCGCTGAAGGACGGCGATACGATCTCGATCGTACCGGCCATCGCGGGAGGATAGTACAACCACAATTTCAAATTTGCATTCTCCGACACAAGGAGGGGCCTATGGCGACAAAGAGGGTTAAACTGACCTTTCCGAAGGACCTGATCAAGGAACCTGTAATCTTCACCATGGCAAAGAAGTTCGACGTGATGCCGAATATCAGGCACGCCAGGATAACAGAATCGGCAGGCGAGGTGGTGCTGGAATTCGAAGGCACGGAGAAGAAACTCGAAGAGGGGATCGCGTATCTCAGGGAACGCGGTGTGAAGGTTGAAGCCATTGAAGGTGATTTTTAAAGCTTGTGATTCCGTGAAGCGTGAGTGGTGAAGTGTGGCGAGTAACCGGGAAAACCAGCATCCTGAACTCTTTTTTTGTTGGCTATTATGAAATATATAATTCTTCTTGGTGACGGGATGGCCGACAGGCCGCATGCGCAGCTTGGGGGCAAGACGTGCCTGCAGGCTGCGAAGACGCCGAACCTTGACCGGCTCGCGACACTCGGGGAGGTGGGCATGGTGCACACGGTGCCGGAAGGGTTTCCCCCGGGCAGTGACGTGGCCAACCTCTCGGTGATGGGCTATGACCCGCGGAAGTACTTTACCGGCCGGTCGCCGCTCGAAGCGGCAAGCATCGGCGTTGAACTCGCGTCGGATGATATAGCGTTTCGCTGCAATCTCGTGACCCTGCGCATCATCAGCACCAAGTCGTCCCCGACGGGCAGGGGAAGGCGTGCGATCATGGAGGACTTCAGCGCCGGGCACATCACAACGCAGGAGGCCCGGCTGCTCATAGAGGAGATTGACAGCAAACTCGGCAGCGACCGTATCCGTTTCTATCCCGGTGTAAGCTACCGCCATCTCATGGTATGGAAGGGCGGTAAAGACAAGATCGAATGCACTCCTCCCCATGATATTCAGGACAAGGACATTCAAGACTATCTTCCGTGCGGTGAAGGCGATAAAATTATAAACGAGCTGATGGAGTCGTCTCTTGAGCTGCTCCCCGCCCATCCGGTGAACAAGGCTCGCCAGGAGCACGGAAAACGACAGGCGAACAGCATATGGCTCTGGGGGCAGGGAAGACGGCCATCCATGCCGACTTTCAGGGAGAAGTACGGCCTCGAAGGATCCATGATCTCGGCGGTCGACCTTACGAAAGGCCTTGGCATTTATGCCGGCTTCGATGTGATCAATGTGCCGGGCGCCACGGGCTGGCTCGACACCAACTACGTTGGCAAGGCAGAGCATGCGCTCTGGGCGCTCAAGACAAAAGACATTGTGTACCTCCACGTTGAGGCGCCCGACGAGGCGGGCCATACAGGCGATCTCAAGAACAAGATCAAGGCCATTGAGGACTTTGACGAATTCGTCGTCGGCAACATCGTCCATGGCATGAAGCAGTTCGACGAATACCGCATCCTCGCGCTTCCGGATCACCCCACTCCGGTCGAGCTCAGGACCCATACGGCGGATCCCGTTCCGTTCGTGATCTACGATAACACAAAGGAGCGCACGGGTGGACCCGTTACCTACGATGAAAAGATAGCGGACCGCAAAGATGCACTCGTGTTCAAAGACGGCTATACGTTAATGGATTATTTTTTACAGCATAGGGCATAGAGCAGGGCGCAAAGGGCAAAGGGCAAAGGAAGACGCAACACACTATGCGCGATGCACTATGCACCATGCGCTATGCTCCATGAAAAATAAATCGGAGGAAATTAGGTGCTCATCGTTCAGAAATACGGCGGCACATCCGTAGGGAACCCCGAACGGATCAGGAATGTGGCAAAGCGTGTTGTCCGGACCAGAGAAGAAGGCAATGACGTAGTGGTGGTCGTCTCGGCAATGAGCGGCGAGACCGACAAACTCATCAACCTTGCAAATCAGGTGAGTGAGAACCCGGACCCCCGGGAGATGGACATGCTGGTGTCCACGGGCGAGCGGGTGACCATCGCGCTCCTTGCCATGGCCATCCAGTCGCTTGGGCACAAGGCACAGTCCTTCACGGGCAGGCAGGCAGGGATCATCTCCGACGGCGTCCATACCAAGGCGCGGATCGAGAAGATCAGCGGTGAACGCGTCAAACACGCCCTCAAGGAGGGAAAGATCGCGGTCGTGGCCGGTTTCCAGGGGATCAACGAGCAGGATGATGTGACGACGCTCGGCCGCGGCGGGTCGGACCTGTCAGCCGTGGCAGTCGCCGCCGCGCTCAAGGCGGACCTGTGCGACATCTTTACGGACGTTGATGGCGTGTATACCACGGACCCGAACATGGTGCCGCAGGCCAGGAAACTGGACAAGATTTCGTATGACGAGATGCTTGAATTGGCGAGTCTCGGGGCCAAGGTGCTCCAGACCCGCTCCGTCGAGTTCGCAAAAAAATATAATGTTCCCGTACGGGTGCTCTCAAGTTTCAACGACAACCCGGGGACCCTCGTGACCAAGGAGGATTCTGATATGGAAAAAGTGGTGGTGTCCGGTGTGGCATACGACAAGAACCAGGTTAAAGTAACGGTAACAGGCGTTCCGGACAAACCCGGCGAGGCAGCGAAGATCTTCAATGAAATATCGGCGAATAACATCATCGTTGACATGATCATCCAGAACATCGGCGAGGGCGGGCTGACGGATATGTCCTTTACCGTGCCGAGGACGGATTCTAAAAAAATATTAGCGCTCATGAAGAAGGTCGTCGTCGAGATCGGCGCCAGGGGCGTGACCGTGAAGGAGGAGATCGCAAAGATCTCGATCGTCGGCGTGGGCATGCGGTCCCACTCGGGGGTGGCCGCCAGGATGTTCTCCTCCATGGCAAAAGAGGGGATCAATATCATGATGATCAGCACGTCGGAGATCAAGATCTCCATCGTGATCGATGCGAAATACACCGAACTCGCAGTTCGCACGCTCCATGAGACTTTCGAGATGGATAAGGCGGCGTAAGACGGCAGAGAGCAATGCTCCATGCTCTATGCCCCATACGCTATGCGCACTATAACATGAAACCACTTCTCTACCTATATGATACCACGCTTCGCGACGGGGCACAGGCCGAGGACGTGAACTTCTCGGTCGAGGACAAGGTCCGCGTTGCCCGAAAACTGGACCAGTTCGGCGTCCATTATATCGAGGGCGGCTGGCCGGGCTCGAACCCGCGCGATATAGAGTTCTTCAAGGAGATGCGGCGCGTCAAGCTCAGGAAGGCAAGGCTTGCAGCCTTCGGTTCGACCCGCCGCGCAAAGATCAAGGTCTCCGACGACCCGAGCATGAAGGCCCTGGTCGCGTCCGGCGCGCCGGTTGCGACCATTTTCGGCAAGACCTGGGACCTGCATGTGCTCAAGGCGCTCAAGACCACACTCGGCGAAAACCTCGATATGATCGAAGAATCGGTTGCACTCCTCAGAAAACACATGGATGAGGTGGTCTATGATGCCGAGCATTTTTTCGACGGGTATAAGGCAAACCCCGACTATGCCGTTCAAACGCTCCTCGCCGCGGAGGGCGCGGGAGCGGACTGTCTCGTTCTGTGTGACACCAACGGCGGCACCATGCCCCATGAGATCGAGGAGATCATCACCCGGGTGAAAAAGTCGATCGCTGTTCCGTTCGGGATTCACGCGCACAACGATGCGGAACTTGCGGTGGCGAACTCACTGGCAGCGATCAGGCTGGGAGCGATCCAGGTCCACGGGACCGTCAATGGCTACGGTGAGCGCTGCGGAAACGCCAACCTCTGTTCCCTTATCCCGACCCTGAAGCTCAAGTTGGGCATAGACTGCATCTCGGACGCCAACCTGGCGAAGCTCCGTGACGTTTCGCGCTATGTGGACGAGATCGCCAATATGCAGCACCGCAAGCGACAACCCTATATCGGTGACAGCGCGTTTGCCCACAAAGCCGGCATCCATGTCGATGCCATGGCAAAGAATTCACTGACCTACGAGCATATTTCTCCCGAACTGGTCGGGAACCGGCGGCGCATCCTGGTTTCCGACATGGCAGGGAAGAGCAACATTCTGCAGAAGGCCGGAGAACTGGGCATCCCGCTCACCAAGGACAGCCCCGAACTGGGCGCGATCCTGAAGAAGATCAAAGAGCTTGAGAACGAAGGATACGAATTCGAAGGCGCGGAAGGATCGCTTGAACTCCTCATGCTGCGCGCTGGCCACAGCTACGAGTCGGTGTTCTCCATGTTCGACCGTATAGACTATCGCATCCTGACGGAAAAACGGAAGGTAGACCCCAATCCGGTGAGCGAAGCCACGGTCACTGTCGAGGTTGGCGGAAAGGTGGAGCACACAGCCGCATGGGGGAATGGCCCGGTAAATGCGCTCGACAAGGCGCTTCGCAAGGTCCTGCCCAAGTACTTCCCGGGCAAGGGCCTGGAGAATGTCCGGCTCATCGATTACAAAGTGCGTGTCCTGACCGCGGCAGAGGGCACGGCCGCGCGGGTGCGGGTGCTGATCGAGTCCGGCGACGGCAAGAACAAGTGGGGCACGGTGGGTGTGTCCGAGAACGTTATCGAAGCCAGCTGGCAGGCGCTGGTAGACAGCATTGAGTATAAGCTGTTGAGGGCGAAAAGGAAAAATTGAAGAGCGGTGGAGGGCAGGTCGCTTAGGGCATAGGGCAAAGAGCATAGCGCAGAGCATAAAGAGAAAACATAAAACACTATGCTCCATGCCCCATCCACTATGCGCTCTGCGCCATGCGCTATGCGGTTTCCGGGTGAACCATGATCGAAGAAGAAGGCATCGTAGCTGAAGTGACGGGCGATATCGCCAGGGTGTCCATTGTGGCCAAAAGCGCATGTGAAAAATGTTCCGCTTCCGAGATATGTCATCCCGGGGAGCAGGAGTACATGGAAGCAGCGAATCCGCTCGGGGCAAAAAAGGGCCAGAAGGTGAAGGTGGTGTTGGCCCCGCAGGTATATCTGAAGGCGTCCATCATTCTCTATGGCATCCCGATGACGGTCTTTGTTGCAGCGGCCATTGCCGGCAAGAACCTGGGCCTGCGGTACGGGACGGAATCGGCATCCGATCTCTGGGCATTCATTGCCGGGATGGTGAGCATGGTGGTTTCTTTTCTCTTTATCAGGATGTATAATAAAAAAGTCGAAAAGACACCACAGTATAAGCCAATTATCACCGAGATTCTGGAATAAAAAAACAACCACATAGGAAGAACCTATTACAATAACCCAAAATCAAAAGCATCTCGCGCAAAGGGGCAAAGGACGCAAAGAAAATTTTAAAATCCCGGTTTAAAAACCTAATGCTCGGCCTTTCTTTGCGAACTTTGCGTCTTGGCGAGAAAATTGATTTTGATGCGAAAATTAGTATTTGATATTTGGAATCTGCTCACTGGAACTTCGTCGTACGAGGGGCATTCAGAATGAGATTGATCAAAAAAACTGATGAAGCGAAAAGACTTGCACGGACCATCCTGTCCGACATTCTCCTCTACAACCAGGCAAAGGTCAAGGAGGGCATCGAGAAGGACAGCTTGTTCGATATCCTGACCGAGGAACTTGCTGAAGGAAAGAAATATTACGAAAGCATGGTGGACGCAGAGATCCGCAAGGACTCCAACCTGTTCAACGAAGCCATCGTTGATGTCCTGATCAAACAAGCAGGGAAAATAAAGTCCGAGATATGGTGATTATCGACGTTCGTTCGTCGATCGCAGGAATGTAAGCGAAATAAAATTCTTGTTCACGGGAGGAGTTGTCCATGCCGAATGTTGACGTCAAGGAAGTACGCAATATCGCGATCCTGTCTCACGGAGCAGCTGGTAAAACCTCGCTTGCCGATGCGTTGTTGTTCACTTCCGGCGCCGTTGACCTCATGGGGAGTGTGGACGCGGGGAACTCCGTGTTCATGCACGAGCCGGAGGAGATTAGCCGGAAAATAAGCATCACCTCCTCGCTCGGATTTGCCGACTGGAAAGGCGTCCGCATCAATATCATAGACACCCCCGGATACATCAATTTTCTTGAAGAAGCGAGAGGGACCCTTCGCGCCGTCGACGGAGCTGTCCTCATTATTTCCGCCATATCAGGCGTAAAAGCCGAAACCGAAAAGATATACAAATTCGCCTGCGATTACGAGATCCCGCGCATAGCGTTCGTCAGCAAGCTCGACAAGGAGCGTGCGGACTTCTTCCGCGCCGTGGGCGATATGGAAAAGTATTTCTGCAAGAACTCCCTCGTGCTTCAGCTGCCGATCGGTCTTGAGGAGAATTTCAAAGGCGTCGTTGATCTCATCAAAATGAAGGCGCTGCTGTTCGCCAAGGACGGAAGCGGAAAGTTCGAGGAAAAAGATGTTCCCGCTGACATGAAGGATGACGCCGCGGCCTACCGGAAAAAGCTGGTGGAGCAGATCGCCGAGACCGATGACAACCTTCTTGAAAAATATCTGGACAAGGGAGACCTTTCACAGGAAGACATCATCGCCGGCCTCAAGCACGGCACCATCGGAGGCGGACTGCTGCCGGTGCTCTGCGGTTCGCCGGTCAAGAACATGGGGACGCAGCCGCTCCTGGACATGATACTCATGTGTCTCCCGTCGCCTATGGAGCATGCCGCCGCTGTGCAGATTAAGGGCATCGATCCCAAGACCGGCAGTGAAATAACGCGCAAACCGGCCCCGGACGAACACCTGGCCGCCCTGGTGTTCAAAACCATCAACGATCCCTTTGCCGGCAAGCTTTCCCTGGTCCGTGTCTACTCGGGAACGCTCAAGGCGGATTCGAGCGTGTACAATGCCTCGAAACAAATGAAGGAAAAAGTCGGGGCACTGTTTTATGTTCAGGGTAAAAAGCAGGTAACCACCCAGGTGCTCAAGGCCGGGCAGATCGGCGCCATTGCGAAGATGAAAGAGACGCTCACCGGCGACACGCTGTGCTCCGAGAGCAATCCGATCGTGATGACCTTCGCGAAGTTCGCCGACCCGGTCATGTCGTATGCCATTGTACCGAAGTCCCGCGGGGACGAGGACAAGGTGAGTATCGGCGTACACAAACTTCTCGAGGAGGACCCCACGCTTAAGTTCGCCTATGACGAGCAGACCAAAGAAATGGTTCTGTCCGGCATGGGGCAAGTCCACCTTGAAGTGACGCTTGAGAAACTGAAACGGAAGTTCGGCGCCGAGGTGACGATGAAGACGCCCAAAGTGCCGTACAAGGAAACCATCCGGGCGAAGTCCAAGGCGCAGGGCAAGTATAAAAAACAGTCCGGCGGCCATGGTCAGTACGGGGACGCGTGGCTCGAGATCGAACCGCTCCCGCGCGACAGCGGCTTTGAGTTCGTGGACAAGATCGTGGGCGGTGTGGTCCCGCGGCAGTATATCCCGGCCGTGGAAAAAGGCGTGATAGAGGCCATGCACGAAGGTGTTCTTGCAGGGTATCCCATGGTGGATGTCCGCGTCACCCTGTTCGACGGATCGTATCATGCTGTGGACTCCTCTGAAATGGCATTCAAGGTCGCAGCGTCCATGGGCTTCAAGAAGGCCATGGAGGGGGCCAAACCGGTGCTGCTCGAACCGATCATGAGCGTGGAAGTTATTGCTTCCGATGATACGCTCGGGGCCGTGATCGGGGACCTGAACTCGCGGCGCGGCAAGGTGCAGGGCGTTACTCCCCAGGCGGGCGGCCAGTCGATCAAGGCGCTCGTGCCCATGTCCGAGATGCTCACGTATGCTCCCACTCTCAATTCCCTCACGAGCGGCAGGGGCATGTATACCATGGAGTTTTACGGCTACGAGGACGTCCCGAGCCACCTTGCCCAGAAGATCACCCAGGAACGGGCCGCTCTGCACGCGCAACAGCAGAAAGAAAAATAAATCAAGAACTTTAATCTCTCACGATGGCCAAGAAGAGGCCACACTGAGGCACTAAGACACGAAGATCACCGGCTGTAAAAAGTTGTTCTTAGTGCCTTGGTGTTTTTGTGGCAAAAGGAATCGTAATTCATGTACAGAAAAGACACTCTTACGAACGGGATACGGGTCGTATCCGAAACCCTTCCCAAGTCACGCTCCGTGTCAATCGGCGTATGGGTGAAGGTGGGGTCACGCCACGAGCCGGAGGAGATCGGCGGCGTTTCGCATTTCATCGAACATCTCTTCTTTAAAGGCACGGAGAAGCGGACCGCCAAGGACATCGCGATCGAGATGGATTCCATCGGCGGAGAGATGAACGCCTTTACATCGCAGGAAACAACAACCTACTACGCAAAGGTTGTGGATGAGCATCTGCCGGTGGCCATCGATATCCTGTCGGACATCCTCTTGCACTCCAAATTCGATCCCCTGGAGATGGAAAAGGAGCGAAAGGTCATTCTCGAGGAGATCAAGGGAGTGGAGGACACACCCGACGACTACATCCACGAGCTTTTTACCAACACGGTTTGGGCCGGCAACTCGCTTGGCCGCCCCATCCTTGGGACGCGGGACACTATCAAGGCGCTTAAGCATAAGGATATCGTTTCTTATATTGATAATTATTACAGTCCGAAAGAGATCGTCATTTCCGTGGCGGGCAATTTCGAGCATGCCCGGTTGATCGAGCTTTTGAACGCGAGCTTCGGAAAACTTGCGAGAGGCAGTTTAGATAAAAAAGAGGTAACCCCTGTCTTTACGCAGGCCATAGCGGTCAAGAAAAAGCAGCTCGAACAGGTGCAGATCTGTGTCGGATGCAAGGGCATGCAGTATACGCACGAAGACCGCTTCGTGATCTCGGCGCTCAACACAGTGATGGGAAACAGCATGAGCTCGCGTCTGTTTCAGGAGATTCGCGAACAGAACGCCCTGGCATATTCCATTTATTCCTACGTGACCTCGTACCGGGATACCGGGCTCCTTACGGTCTACGCCGGCGCAGATCCCTCGAACGCGCTCGAAGTGGTCCGTTTGGTGATCAAGGAATTCAGGAAGATCAAAGATGAGGGCATCACGCCCGCGGAAGAAACAAGGGTGAGAAACCAGATCAAGGGAAGTCTTGTCCTTTCGCTCGAAAGCAGCACCAGCCACATGAGCCGGCTCGCACGGCAGGAGATCTACTTCGGCAAGTATCTGTCTATGGACGATATCATCAAGGGAGTGGAGAAGGTGACCGCAGAGCAAGTGCAACGCCTGGCCGGGCAGCTCTTTACCCGGGAGAACATTTCACTCACCATCCTTGGCCCGCTGAGCAAGACCGATGTTCCCGATGGGGTGTTGGAAATATAAAATCGAAGAGCGCAGAGCGCATAGCGCGAAGCGCAGAGGGTAAAATCCATGCGCCATGCGTTAATGTAGACCATGTCCGATCGCCTTACTGTCCACATAACGCAACTCAAAAACGCTGAAGGCCTTCCGGTTCCTCACTATCAGACCGAACATTCCGCGGGCGTCGATCTCTATGCAGCAGTGGAAGGCGAGGTCGTTCTTGATGCCGGAACATGGAAGCTCATTCCCACGGGGATCGCTGTCGCCATTCCCGAGGGACATGAGGGACAGGTGCGGCCCCGCAGCGGGCTTTCGCTGAAGCACGGCATTGGCATGCTGAACGCGCCCGGAACGATCGACGCAGACTATCGCGGAGAGATCGGTATCCTCCTGTTCAATTTCAGCGATAAACCATTTATAATCAACCGTGGCGACCGGATCGCGCAGCTGGTCTTCGCCCGGTACGAGAAAGCAAGGTTCGTCACCGTGGACACACTGGCAGGGACCGCGCGCGGCGCCGGCGGATTCGGGCATACGGGAGTGAAGTAATTGCAGATTTTGGATTTCGGATTGCGGAGAAAATGACTATGAAAAATATTATACAAACATGTATGTTGGTTGCTCTATTGGCTGCTTTTGTTTCGACGTCCTTCGGCCAGGCCATGAATGTCACGGAAAAGGTCCTGCCGAACGGGCTCAAGGTGCTGCTGAAAGAAGAACACAAGGCGCCGGTGGTCACGTTCCAGATCTGGTACAAGGTCGGTTCGCGGAACGAAAAACTCGGCACGACCGGGATGTCGCATCTGCTTGAGCATATGATGTTCAAAGGCACGAAAAAGTACGGACCGAAGACCTTTTCGCAGACCGTGCAGCGGAACGGCGGGAACGACAACGCCTTTACGTCCAGGGACTATACAGCCTATTTCGAGAATTTTGCCTCGGACCGCATTGGCATTTCCCTCGACCTCGAATCCGACCGTATGCAAAACCTGCTTATCGAACCCAAGGAGTTCCAGTCCGAGCGGGAGGTGGTGAAGGAAGAGCGTCGCATGCGAACCGAGGACGACCCGGTCAACTTAATGGTGGAACAGATGATGTCGGTGTCGTTCAGCGCCCACCCGTACCAGTGGCCGGTGATTGGCTGGATGGCGGACATCAATAGCATTACCCGCGATGAACTCTACAATCACTACCGAACGTACTATACACCGAACAACGCAACGATCGTCGTGGTCGGTGATTTTGATACAAACACATTGCTCCCGTTGATCGATAAATTCTTCGGCGCCATACCCCAGGGGCCGACGGCCCCCAGGGTGACCGCTGTTGAACCGAGGCATCTCGGCGAACGGAGGGTTATTGTCAAGAAGCAGGCAGAGTTGCCCGCGGTCTATGCCGGGTACAATGTACCGACCCTGAAGCATCATGACACGTATGCGCTCGAGGTTCTGCAGGGGGTGCTCTCATCGGGTAAAAGTTCCCGGCTGTACAAGTCCCTTGTGTATGAAAAACAGCTCGCGCTGTATGCGGGCGGGGATTATGACAACATTTCTGCTGACCCGAGCCTGTTCTCCGTCTATGCCGGAGTGATGCCCGGCAAGACAACCGAAGAGGTGGAGAAAGGGTTGTATGCGGAGATCGAGAAACTCAAAAGCGAACCGATCACGGATGAGGAACTCCGGAAGGCCAAGAACCAGATCGAAGCGAGCTTCATCATGGGTCAGGACTCGATCTTCTACCGGGCAATGCTCCTGGGCCAATTCGAGACCGTAGCGAACTGGAAATTGCTCGAGACATACGTGGAAAATATCCTCGCGGTTACCAAAGAAGACGTGATGCGGGTGGCCAAAGAATATTTCATTGAGGACAACAGGACCGTAGGAATTTTGATCCCGGTGAAGGAAAAGAAATAGGAGAAAGGGAGAGGTTGGGAAAGGGCGAAAAATAGAAATACGGAACGCTTCGAGTTTTGCTGTCCATGTTCCCCATTCCCCATTTCCCCGCATGTCTTGTCTTTCCGTGAAATTTGACAGAGAGGATCATACCATGAGACAACGTAACTATATTTTAATGCTGGTTTTTTTGTTTATCGTTCTATTCACCCGGGCCGTATATTCAGCCGAGCTGCTCGGCAAGCGCATCGTACTCGACAACGGCATGATCCTCCTGTTGTCAGAAAAGCATGATATTCCCATGGTCACGATGAACATGGCGATCAAGGCGGGGAGTATGGTTGAGCCGGCGGACAAACCCGGACTGGCATCGATCGCGGCGTCGCTTCTTACCCAGGGGACGGCAAAGCGTACGGCGAGCCAAATCAGCCGCGAGATCGATTTCATCGGAGGCTCTCTTTCGGTCTCGGGCGGAGGCGATTTCGCGTCAGCAGGCCTCCGGGTGCTCACCAAGGACTTGCGCACGGGCCTCGACCTGCTCTCCGATGTTCTTCTGAACCCGGTCTTTGACCAGAAGGAGATCGACCGCAAGGTCAAGGAGACCCTGGCCGAGATCCAGCGGCTGAAGGATGAACCGGACAGCATTGCGGGAGAGGCCTTTGCCAAAATGATCTTCGGTGATCATCCCTACGGCAAAACGAACGATGAAGTGGCGGCCTATCTGCCGAAACTGGTTCGACAGGATATCATCGATTTTCATTCAACACGGTACAGCCCGAACAATACGATCATCGCCGTAGTCGGCGACGTGAACGAGAAGGAGATCAGGCAGCTATTGGACGAGTATTTCAAGTCGTGGAAGAAAAAAGAACAGCAGCTGCAGCCGCTCGCGCAGCCGCCGGTCAGGGAAAAGACGATCGTACAGAAGATCGACAAGAGCATTACGCAGGCGAATATCGAGATGGGACATGTCGGCATCAGCAGAGAGAATCCCGATTACTATGCGGTGATGATCATGAACTATATTCTCGGCGGCGGAGGTTTTTCCGCACGTCTCATGGACAATATCCGGGACAACAAGGGACTGGCGTACGATGTCCACAGCGGTTTTTCCGCCCGCAAGGAACCGGGGTCATTCTCCGTATCCATTCAGACCAAGAACGAGTCGGCGAACCAAGTGATAGAGGAGACGTTTAAAGAGATTCGCAGGATACAAGGGGAGCTTGTTACCGAGAAGGAACTCGCGGATGCCAAGGCGTACATTACCGGGAGCTTTCCGCTCAAGATGGACACCTACGCCAAGATCGCGGGCATGCTCACCTCCGTGGAAATCTATGGCCTCGGACTCGATTTTCCGCAAAAGTATCCCAGCCTGATAAACTCGGTTACCCGTGAAGACATTCAGCGGGTCGCGAAGAAGTATCTTCATCCGGATGCGATGGCGATCGTGGTTGTCGCTGACCAGAAAAAGGCGAAGCTGAAATATTGAGGAGCAGTGGTCAGGAGCCAGGATCCAGGAGTCAGGATAGATATAATTAAGACTTATTTTACTGCTGACTACTGTCTACTGACTTCTGCCTCTGAATTTCTATGTCCTCCCTAATTAAAATTCTCCCTGACCATGTCATCAATAAGATCGCTGCGGGCGAGGTGGTGGAACGGCCGGCATCCGTGGTCAAGGAATTGATCGAGAACTCGATTGACGCCGGGGCGACTGACATATTCATCGACATCGAAGAGGCGGGCAGGCGGCTCATCCGCATTACGGACAACGGCAGCGGAATGTCGAACGAGGACGCCCGGACCGCGTTCCTGCGCCACGCTACGAGCAAGATAACCGACGATACGGACCTGGAATCCATACGCACCATGGGTTTTCGGGGAGAGGCCCTCTCCAGCATCGCTTCGGTGTCCCGGGTACGACTGCAGAGTGCAATGAAGGGCGCGACATCCGGTGCGCTGATCGAGATTGAGGGCGGCAATGTCAAGGCAGTATCCGAGGCCGCCGCGCCGCAGGGCACCACCCTTGAGATCAGCCATCTTTTTTTCAATACCCCGGCCCGACGCAAGTTCCTCAAGAGCCCGGCAACCGAATTCTCACATATCCTGACCGGGGTATCGCGCCAGGCCATGGCGCATCCTTCCATCCGTTTCAGGCTTACTCATAACAAAAAAACAGTGCTTGAACTTTCCCCCTCCCTGAGCATCAGGGAGCGGGCGTACCAGCTTTACGGCGAAGAGATAGCCGGAAACCTGATCGAATTCACCGGCGGCGGGGACAGCGTTCATGTCCACGGTCTCATCGGCCGTCCCGGCACGAGCCGGGCGGACAAGACATATCAGGACTTTTTCGTTAACCGCCGCGCGGTCAAGAATCCGTCGCTCACGCACGCGCTCTACAGTGCCTGCGGTGACATGCTTATGCGCGACCGGCATCCCGTGGCATTCATCTTTATTGAGATCGATCCGGCGCTTGTTGACGTAAATGTCCATCCTGCCAAGGCCGAGGTCCGCTTTCGCAACCAGTCGCAGCTTCATGACCTGGTCCGGGACGTTATCAGGGAGGGCTTGCGCGGAACCGGAGAAACTGTCCGAAGTGAGAACGCGGACAGGATCAAGGAAGCCATTGCGGATTTCGGAATGCGAAATGCGGGATATCACTTCACGCCGGAGGGAAGGGGTGTTTTCAGTCATCCTCTCCCCCTGAGGGAGAGGACCGAGGTGAGGGGTGATGTGACGTCCGGTTCGAATATTGCCCCAGTTGCGGGTCTTCTCTTTCAATCCGCAGTCCACAATCCGCAATCCGAAATGCTCTTCCCCCTCGCACAGATCCACGACTCCTTCATCATCGCGCAATCGAGAGAGGGGATGGCAATCGTCGACCAGCACGCGGCGCACGAGCGGGTGCTTTTCGAGCGGCTGCAGGACCAATTCGGAGCCGGGCAGGTTCCTGTTCAGGACCTCCTGGTGCCGGACCAGGTCGAACTCGGGCCCGCTCAGAGCTCAATGCTCGCTGAATATCTGCCGGAGCTTTCCAAACTCGGGTTCATGGTGGAGGATTTCGGGAACGGCACGTTCGTGATCAAGGCGGTGCCGGCTCTGATGGTCGGCGCCGATTACAGGCAGTTACTTCTCGATATCCTCGATGAAGTGAACGTCCACGGCAAAAGCGGGAAAATGGATGAAGTGCGTGATGAGATGCTGAGCGTCATGGCCTGCCATCCCGCGATCAAGGTGCATCGTCATCTCGAACGGCCGGAGATGGAAAAGCTGCTTGCCGACCTGTTCAAATGCCGTATGCCACATACATGTCCGCACGGGAGGCCGACGATCGTTCGGTTTTCCCTGGTTGAGATCATGAAGATGTTCAAGAGGATGTAGACAATCTTCCTCACCCCGTTACTTGGACCGCTCATCCGAAGAATCCTTGACATGTCTTCCGCATTCTGTTATAAATACACACGTGTAGTTAATATTTATAACGGAGGGGAAAATGGCGTTTAATACAAAAACTGTGATCAGAATAACCGGGCTCACTCAACGACAGATCGACTACTGGGATCGGACCCATTTTATCAAGCCATCTGTCAAGGAGGCCTCGGGATACGGAACGGCCCGTCTGTACTCCTTCATCGATCTTGTCCAGTTAAAGGTCGCCAGAATGCTTATCGACAAGGGGATATCACTCCAAAAGATACGGAAGTCCATTAACTATCTCAAAAAGAACTTTCCTGATAT
>Ga0184615_10000520_pt1 | contig 21137 bp, 19 predicted proteins | sample PLM4_65_coex_FD_133134 | JGI IMG/M metagenome (GOLD analysis project Ga0184615, IMG submission 133134) | Groundwater sediment microbial communities from an aquifer in East River, Colorado, USA - PLM4_65_coex | ecosystem: Environmental > Terrestrial > Soil > Riparian zone | place: USA: East...
CCTCGCGCACACGCTGTTCAAGGTCGCCGGGGTCGCGCTGGTGTACCCGATCCTGTCTCTGTTCGAGCTCTGGGTCGGCGCCTCGACCGACAACCTGTCCCGCCAGGTGGCCAACGCGCACACGCTCTTCAACCTGGGGCTCGCGGTGGTTTTCTTGCCGTTTACCGTCCCGTTCGCCAACGTCGTGTCCCGGCTGGTGCGCGAGCGCCCGCAGGCGGACGAATGGGCGAAGCCGAAGTATCTCGACCCCCACGTCCTCGACGTGCCCTCGCTCGCACTGGGGCAGGCGACGCGGGAAGCCCTGCGCATGGCCGACCTCGTCCAGGAGATGGTGCGGGACACGATTCGGGTGTTTGAAGACGGCGATCAGGAGTTATTGGAGGAGATCGAGCGGAAGGAGGATTGGGTCGACAGCCTCAACCGCGACATCAAGCTGTACATCACGAGGCTCTCGGAGAAGTCCCTGAGCAAGGAGCAGCTCGATCGGGAGATGGTGCTGCTCGCCGTCATCAACGATCTGGAGAACATCGGCGACATCGTCGATAAGAATCTCATGGAATTGGCGAAGAAAAAGCTGTATAAGGATCTGAGATTCTCGGACACGGGCCTACGAGAGATGGTCGATTTACACCGTCAGGTCGTGAAAAACTTCGAGCGCGTGATCGCCGCGTTCGCCAGTCAGGACGCCGAGCTGGCGAAGCGGGTGATCGAGGAGAAAGCGCGGATCAGCCAAAGGGAGCGGGAACTGAAACAAGCCCACATTCATCGCCTGCACGCGGGGCTGCCCGAATCGATCGAGACGAGCGCCATCCACTTGGACGTGTTGACCAACCTCAAGCGGATCAATTCCCACGTGACGAACATCGCGTATCCGTTGGTCGATCAAGCCCCGGACGGCTGATGGACCGCAGCCGTTTGGAGACGCTGCTCGAAGACGTGCGGGAGGGCAAGCTGGAGGTGGGGCAGGCGCTGGAGGCGCTCCGCCATTTCCCATACGAACGCCTCGGGTTCGCCGTGCTGGATCACCACCGCGACCTGCGGCAGGGCGTGCCGGAAGCCGTGCTCTGCGAGGGGAAGACGCCCGCCGAGGTGGTGGCGATCGTCAAACGGCTCGCGAAGTCGGGTGTTCCCGTGCTGGCGACCCGTGCCGACCCGGCGATCGGACGGGCGATTCGCGCCGCGCTGCCCGCCGCGGTCTATCACCCGCGTGCGCGAATGGTGGTCGTGGCGCCGCGGACCGCGCCGGAGAGCGACGAAATTCTGATTCTCACCGCTGGGACGGCCGACCTTCCGGTGGCCGAGGAGGCCGCGGTGACCGCGCGCGCCCTGGGCAGCGGCGTTGAGACGGTGTACGACGTGGGGGTCGCCGGCGTCCATCGCGTGCTCGACCAGCTCGATCGTCTCCGCGCGGCGCGGGTGCTGGTTGTGGTGGCGGGGATGGACGGGGCGCTGCCGAGTCTGATCGGCGGGCTGGTCCCTCAGCCGGTGATCGCGGTGCCGACGAGCCGGGGGTACGGCGCCCATTTCGGCGGCCTGGCTCCGCTGCTCACTATGCTCAATTCGTGCGCCCCGGGCGTCGCCGTGGTCAACATCGACAACGGGTTCGGCGCGGGGGTGCTGGCGCATCGAATCACTCGGATGGGCGGTCGCCCAGCGGGAGCCGCGCGCGCGCGCCGACCGGCCCGCGTGCGTAAGACCCTCATAATGGATACTTTATGAAAATTGCCTATTTTGACTGCTTTTCGGGCATCAGCGGGGATATGATCCTCGGGGCCCTGATCGACGCGGGCCTGAGTTTGAAACACCTCGAGGAGGGGCTCGCTCCTTTGAAACTGGCCGGGTACCGATTATCCGCGAAAACCGTTGAGAAAGCCGGTATCCGAGCCACCAAGGTGGATGTCGTCGTGGATGACCGCAAGGTCCACATCCGGGATTACCCGCAGATGGCGGCGGTGTTTCAGCAAGGGCGCCTCCCGCGAACGACGGAGATGACGGCCCTCGGCATTTTGGAACGCCTGGCCCGCGCGGAGGCGCAGGTGCACGGGCGGCGGCTGTCGCAGCTCCACTTCCATGAGTTGGGGGGCGTCGACACGCTGGTGGATATCGCCGGTGCGGTGGTGGGCCTGTCGCTGCTGGGGGTGGACGACGTGTATGCCTCGCCGCTCAACCTGGGCGGGGGGATGACGCGGGCGGGGGCGTTTCCCATCCCGGCCCCAGCCACCGCCAATCTCCTCACCGGGGTTCCCGTCTACTCGTCGGGGATCGACCGGGAGCTGACCACGCCGACCGGCGCCGCCATCATTAGCTCCCTGGCCAAAGGGTTTGTGCCGTTTCCCTCGTGCCGCGTCGAGGTGGTGGGCCACGGGGCCGGCGAGACCGAGTTGCCCGCGACGCCCAACGTTCTGCGGGTGTTCCTGGGCGACATGGTCACGGATCGGGTGTGGGGCGAGGATCGGGTCATTCAGTTGGAAACGAACGTGGACGACGTCAGTCCCCAGATCTATGACTACCTGATCGAGCGCCTACTGGAGTCCGGGGCGCTCGATGTCTTCCTGACGCCCGCGATCATGAAAAAGGGGCGTCCGGCGGTGACGATCAGCGTCTTGGCCCGTGCCGAGCACGGGGCGCGGCTCATGCGCGTGCTGTTCGACGAGACGCCCACACTGGGCGTCCGCGTCCAGGACGTCAACCGCGTCGTGCTCCCGCGCACCTCTCAGAGCATCGCCACCCCCTGGGGGCGGTTGCGGGTCAAGGTGACGCGACAGGACGGGCACGAGGAGATGCGTCCAGAATACGAGGACTGCCGCGACTTGGCGCAGGCGACGGGCCGCCCGCTCCGGGCGGTCATGCAGGAGGTCTCGGCGTTCCTCCGTACCGTGACCGGCGCGGCGCCGCTCGAAATGCCGCTGAGTCCTCCCCCGCTCCCGGAGGTCCTTCTCGACGGCGGGGTGGCGTGGGGTGAGCCGGTCGAGGGCCAGGCGGTGACGACGAGTCCGCCCGCTGCCGAGGCAGCGTTGGCGCCGGCCTCCCCGGCTGCAGGGGAGAATCGAGGCAAGTCGCGCCGCCGCCGCCGCTCGCGCGGAGGGCGCAACAAGAAGAAGACCCCTCCCGCATGATCCGGCCGGCGCGCAGCACCCGATGATGCTGCTCATTCTGGTCACCACGATCGTGGTCGCGATCGCGGTGATCCTTGGCGGGGCCGCCCTGTTCACCAACGGCGTTGAGTGGTTGGGCAAGCGACTCGGTGTGTCGGATGGGGTCGTCGGCAGCGTGTTCGCGGGGGTCGGGACGGCGCTGCCAGAGACGGTCATCCCGATCATCGCGATCTGTTTCGGGGATGGGGCCGACCGCCAAGCCATCGGAATGGGGGCCATCCTGGGGGCGCCGTTCATGCTCAGCACCCTCACCCTCCCCCTGCTCGGGGCCGGTCTCTTGCTGTTCGCCGCCATGGGACGCCGCCCGTGGACGTTCCGGCTGGACTCGGCCGCGGTGTCGCTCGACCTCCGCTTTTTCCTCATGGGGTACGCGGCGGCGATCGGGGCGGCCTTTACCCCCTCGAAGGCCGTTCACGCCGTCGTCGCCCTCGGGCTGATCGTGCTCTACCTCGTGTATCTCCGAATCCTCGTCGCGCACGACATCGAGGGGCACGGCGAAGAACTCGCCCCCCTGTATTTTCTCCGGCGCTCCACCCACCCGGGGTATGCCGTGATCGCGGGCCAAGTCCTCGCGGGTCTGGGCGTGATCATTTGGGGTGCCCACCTCTTCGTCGGGACGATCCAGACCGTCGCCACCATGGTGGGTTTTTCTCCGCTGTTGCTCTCGCTCCTCGTCACGCCCATCGCCACCGAGCTGCCCGAGAAGCTCAACAGCCTGATCTGGATTTCCCAGAAGAAAGACGTGCTGGCCGTCGGGAACATCACCGGTGCCATGGTGTTCCAGGGGACGTTTCCAGTGGCTGTCGGCCTCCTCGGCACGCCGTGGCAGCTCGACGCGTACGGGATGATCAGCGCGGGGCTGGCCCTGATCGCCGCCGCCACGCTCTACGCCACCATGCGCTGGCAAGGGACCTGGAGGCCCGGGTATTTGATGGCGGGCGCCGTCTTGTACCTGGGGTTCGGCCTCTACCTCGTCGCCGGATAGACGGCGATGTCACGGCGTCACCATGGCTGGCCGCCGCGGGCCTCCTCGTGATAAAATGCCACGCGTATTGACTGTTCGACCGTGAGAGGTAGATGCTGGTGAGACAGAGTGTCCAGAGGCGAATCGTCGCGTCGATCCTGATCGTCGGGGTGGCGTCCCTCCTGCTTGGGCTCTCGCTGGTCTACTTCATCGGCAAAGCCACCCTCAAGGAAACGATCGGCGCCAACTTTCGGGAGCTGGCCGATGTGACGGCCAAGAAGGTGGACGAACTGATCAACCACCACGCGGAGCAAGCGGCCTTTCTTGCCGGGTTGGCCGACGTGGTGCGGGTCGTCGACGAGGCGAATGACCGGCCGATGGCGTCCGTGGCCGACGAGCGGGTTCAGGCGCACTGGGCCGAATTGGGGTCCGCCGACCAGGACGTGGTCCGGATCGTCGACAACCCCGCGTCGGCGTCGCTCCGTGGTTTTATGCGGATGACGTCCCAGCAGGGGATGGAGCGGGAGCCGCACGAAATCTTGTTGGCGACCGATGCCCGCGGGCGGGTGGTCGCGGCGACTCGGAAGCCGTCGGCCTCCACCTACGCCGACGCGATTTGGTGGCGCGAGGCGTACGCGAACGGGCAGGGCCGGTTGTTCTTGAGCGACGTGCTGTTCGACGACGTGCTTGGCCGCTACACGTTCACCATCGCGACGCCGATCCGAGAAGACGGCCGGGTGGTCGGGGTGCTCTCGATGGTCCACGACGCCCAGGCGTTCTACCAGTGGGTGACCTCGATCCGGGTCGGCCGAACCGATCATACGATGCTGGTGGCCTCGGATGGCACGCTGCTGTTCTGCCCGGTCTTTCCGATCAAGAGCCACACGTTGCACCCCGCGCTCGTGGCCACGGTCGTCGCCGGCGGGCGCGGCTGGGGAACCACCAGCCACGACGTGCATTATCCCGGCGCAGAATCCATCAACGGGTTCGCTCCGGTCCCGATCTCGTCCACGCCGGGCACCAACTTCGGCGGGAAGGTCTGGTACATCGTCACGAGCCAGGATCCGCGGGAGACCTACGGACCGATTTACACCCTGCTCGGGTGGATCATCGCATCGGGCGCGGCGGCGATCGGGCTCTTGCTCCTCTTGGGGCTGGCCGCCGCCCGGCGGATCGTCAAGCCGATCCGGGAGCTACAGGCCGGCGCTCAGGTGATCGGCAGCGGGAATCTCAACCATCGGATTCACGTCGACACCCAGGACGAGATCGGCGCGCTTGCGACCGGCATCAACGAGATGGCGGAAAAATTGTCGACGTCGTACACCGAGCTCGAACGGATGGTCGAGGAACGGACGCGGGCGCTGGCGCAGCGCACGAGCCAGCTTGAACAACGCAACCAAGAGTTGTTCCTGCTCTATGCGATCGCGTCGTCGCTCAACAAGGCGGAGTCCCTCGACGACGTGCTCGGCGAGCTCCTGAGCAAAGTCCTGGGAGGGATGGAGGCCCACGCCGTCTTCATGGGATTTCCCGACCCTGACAAGGGACTCGTCCTGCAGGGCCGGCCGCACGCGATGACGAATCAGGAAGAGTTGGTCCACCTCGCCGAGTCCGTCATCCAACAGGTGCTCGAGGGCGGCCAATTGATCGTCGTGTCCGACACGGCCCACGACTCCGAGTATCAAGCATTCGCGCGCCAGGTCAAGTCCTTCGTCGGCATTCCGCTCCGGTCGAAAGGAAAGACGGTGGGCGCGCTCGTGCTCCTCTACGTCAAGCCCAAGTCTCCGACCACCGAGGAACGCGAATTCTTCTTGTCGATCGGCCACCAGGCGGGGGTCGTGGTCGAGAACGCGCGGTTGTTCGCCGTCTTCAAGAATCTCGCCAATCCGTAGGGCGACCGGTTCGATGCATCACCTCGCGCACTTCGATTCGCGGACGCGCGAAGTTTTGGAGCGGACGGTCGCCGCCCTCGCGTCCCGGTACGGCTCAGACCTCATCGGCGTGTTCCTGTACGGCAGCGCGACCGGACCCGACTTCATCCCCGGGCGATCAGACCTCAACCTCCTCATCCTGCTTGCGAAGGTCCGGGTGCCCGCCCTGGATGCCGCGCGGGCGCTGGCCGGACGGTGGCGGCGCGACCGGATCACGCCGTTGATCCTCACCGTCGCGGATCTCCACGCGTCGCTCGACGTGTTTCCGATCGAGATCATGGAAATCAAGGCGTCACGGATCGTGCTCTTCGGCCAAGACCCCTTCGACGGGGTCTCGGTGCAACTGGGGCACCTTCGCCTCCAGTGCGAGCGCGACCTCAAGCGCCACCTCGTGAGGTTTCGCCACGCATACCTCGGCTTGGGGCGAGGGACGCGGGAGCTCGAGCACCTGCTGGCCGAAGCCGTGACCGGCCTGCTGCCCGTGTTGCGGACCCTGGCGCGCGTGGCGCCGGCTGAGGAGCCCGCCGACCGTGGAGGACGCGAGGCCGTGATCACGGAGGTCGCCCGGCGTCTGGGGTTTGAGCCGGCGCCCTTGTTGGACGCCCTGGAGATCAAACGTGGCGCCCGGCGCTCCGCCGTCGAGTTGCGCGGCCTTGTCGATGCGTATCTCGCCCAAATCGAGCGGCTCGTCGACGTGGTCGATCGACTCAAACTGGAAGGCCACTGGGTCTGATGCCGTGCGTGCCTGCGGGATGAGGTCCTCCGCGCATCGTCGTGGCCGGCTTCATCTCGGGTTAGCCGGGGCGGGCCTGCTCGTTCTGCTCGTCGCGCCGCTCGCGCTCGGGGCCGCGGGCTTCCCGACCCCCCGCGGACTCGTGAACGATTTCGCCGGCGTGCTCGACGCGCCGGCCGAGGCTCGGATCATCGCCCTCGCCGAAGGCGTACGCCGGGACACCGGCGTCGAACTTGCCGTGGTCACGATCCCCAGTTACGCCCCCGAGGCGAGCTTGGACGACTATGCGGTGGGGTTGTTTCAAGCCTGGGGCATTGGGAAATCCAGGGAAGACAACGGTTTGTTGCTGATCATGGCGCTGGCCGAACGGCGGGTGCGGATCGAGGTCGGCTACGGGTTGGAGCCGATCGTCACCGACGGGCGTGCCGGGGCGATCATCGACGCGGAGATTCTTCCCGCGTTCCGACGGGGCGAGTACGGCGAGGGGCTGGTCCGCGGCGCGGAAGCGCTGGCGCAACTCGTCAGTGCCCCCGCGGCGCCGGCCGAGAACCCCTCATCCCGTGAGGAGTTCTGGATGGCGGTGCTGCTCCTCGGCGGACTTCTGTTCCTCGCGTGGCTGGCTCAGAGTCGGCGTCGGCGGTCGCGGTGGGGTTGGTGGGACGGGGGCGCGTGGGGAGGGTCGGGTGGGTTCGGCGGTTTCGGCGGTTCCGGGGGCGGCTTCGGCGGGGGGGCCAGCGGAGGCGGCGGCGCCGGGAGGGGATGGTGATCGCGACCACCGATGGGCGGTCGCGGTTCTGGTCTGCAAAGTCCATGCGTGGAGAGGAGCGTTGAATGAGAGCACTGGGAATCGGGTTGGTGGTAATCCTCGCGGTCGTCGGCCTCGTCGGGCTGTCGGTGATGGGGACGTACAACCACTTTGTCCAGATGGACGAAACCGTCAAGGCCTCGTGGGCGCAAATCAACAACCAACTCCAGCGGAGAGCGGACCTCATCCCCAATCTGGTGAATACGGTCAAGGGATACGCCGCGCACGAGCGCGACGTGTTGGAGCATCTGGCGGACGCGCGGGCTCGCTTGGCCGGCGCCCGAGGCCCGCAAGAGGCGATCGCCGCCGATCGGGAGCTGTCGTCCGCCCTGTCTCGCCTGCTGGTGATCGTCGAAAACTATCCCCAGCTCAAGGCGGATCAAACCTTCATGCGGCTGATGGACGAGCTGGCGGGCACCGAGAACCGCATTGCCGTCGAGCGCCGTCGCTACAACGAAGCCGTCCAGGCCTACAACCAAGCGCGCCGGCGGTTCCCCGGCTCGGTGATCGCGGGGTTCTTTGGATTTGGGGAGGCGGCCTATTTCGATGTCCCCGAAACCGCCCGGGAAGTTCCCAAGGTGGAGTTTGGGAAATAAGCGATCAGCGAATCAGCCATCGGCTCATCGCTCACAGGAAAGGCGAACGACAATCCCTTCAGGTTGTCGTGCTGTGAGCATCAACGATGAGCGATGAGCGGTCAGCGATGAGCGACGCACCTCGCCATCGCAAATCTCTCGGCCAGTGCTTCTTGACCGATCGGCGAGTCGCCGATCGGATCGTCGCCTTGGCCGACCTCACCCCCCGGGACCTGGTCGTTGAGATCGGATCGGGCGCCGGGATCTTGACCCGGATACTGGCCCGGCAAGCGGGCGAGGTCATCGCGATTGAAGTCGATCCTCGGTGGCACACGCGGCTGGAGCCCGAGTTCCACGCGGCGCCCCACGTGCGCCTCGTCCGTGGCGACGCGTTGGACTATCCGTTCGAGGCGATTCCCTCCCCGTATAAGGTGGTCGCCAACCTGCCCTACTACATCTCAACGCCCGTGCTCTTTCGCCTCTTGGAGGCGCGGGCGCGCATCAGCCGGATGGTCCTCATGCTCCAGCGGGAAGTGGTCGACCGCATGGTGGCCGGGCCTGGGAGCAAAGCCTATGGCACCCTCTCGCTGACCGTGGCCTATGCCGCCGAGGTCCGCAAGGCCTTTAACGTCCCCTCCGCCTGTTTTACCCCCAGACCGGCTGTGGCTTCCGCGGTGGTGATCGTGACACCGCGGCCCGTTCCAGCGATCGCGGTCCGCGATGAGCCCACCCTCGTCAACGTCATCCGCGCGGCCTTTTCCCACCGCCGGAAGATCCTCGGGAACGCCTTAAAGGACGGAGGATTCGCCCCGGACGCGGTGCAACGGGCGTTACAGGCCGCGGCGATTGCCGGGACGCGACGGGGAGAGACGTTGACGTTGGCGGAGTTTGGACGGGTGGCGGATGCCCTCGTCTCGGCGGGTGCCGGCGCGCCTAAAAGCGAAGCGTGAAGTTCAGCGCGGCGGAGCGGCGGTCGTACGAGAAAGACGGCACAATCACGTCGCTTCCCGACCAGACACGGTAGGCGTTGGCCGCCAATTGGGCCGAGGCGGCTCCCAGCAGAGTGGGGCGACTGAACCCCGTCACCTCGCGGATGCCCGAGGGGTCGTATCGCTGGTCCTCTTGGGGAGCGAGGTAGAACGCGAAGACGGTGTACCAGAAGAAGTCGGTTCCGCTGAAGAAGAGGAGCGCTGAATTGTACGTCGTGGGCTTGCGTCGATAGCTGCGGAGCGAGAGTTCAAAGGTGTAACTCGACGCGATCTCCCCGCCCAGCTTGTACGTGAGCACGGACTCCTCCGGCAGGGCCGTCGCCGTGCTCAGGCCGAGAAAGAACGCGCCGTCGTCCTGGCTGAAGAACTTGAGCTGTGCGTCGCTTGCGCCGACGCCGTCAGCGATCAGATAATGCCCGGATTCATGGATGGCCAGATTGCTCAGAAAGGCCAGCCCGACTGCGAGCGGATCGGTCACCGACCATCCCTCCGCGGCCTGGGCCCCCTTGGGGGTCGCGACCACCACGGCGACGACCATCGCCCATCCGACGATCCGACATGTCCACGCTTGCGACATACGAAATGAGGATAGCCGACGCCTGGGATTTGTCCACGGGCGCGCATGGTCGCGCCGTTTGAGGCCGGTCGGCCGGCATGGTATGATGCGGTTGATGCACGACAACCCCTTTAACATCCTTGGAAATCAGTCGTTCGCCCGCGGAGATCTCAGCGGCGCGTTGGCGTACTACCGACGGGCTCTCGAAGCCGACCGCCTCCACGGCTCCGACCGCGAGTTGGCCGTGACGCTGGGGAATCTGGCCAACGTGGAGGCGAGTCTCGGGCAGCGCGAAGAGGCCGAAACATTGTACCGGCAGGTGTTGGAGTTGGAGCGTCGATTGGGCGACGAACGGCAGATCGCGCTGACGCTTCTCCATCTGGGCAACCTTGCCGCCGACGCGCTGGAAGCGCCTCGCGCGCGGGCCTACTACCTCGAGGCGCGCGACGTGTTTGAGCGGCTCGAGGAGGTCGGTGCCTTGGGCGTGCTCCATCAAAACACCGGGCTGCTGGCGAGGGAACTTGGGGAGTATGAGACTGCCGTCGAGGCGTTCGAGCACGCGTTGGCGCTGATGCGCCGCGCGGGTGATCAGCGCGGCGTCGGGGCGGTCTATACCAACCTCGGGCGGACGTACCACCTGATGGAGCGCCTCGACGACGCCTGGGCCTGCTGCACCACCGCTCTGGCGATGGCCGAGCGACGAGGCGATGAAATGGCCCTGGCGACCGCACGCTACCACCTGGCCGGGATCTGCGAGGCCCGGGGGGATACGCGGTCGGCGCTCACCCACCTTCGAGTGGTGGTGGATATCGACCGCCGCTACGGTTTACCGAAATACGACGAAAACGTCGCGCGCCTCTCGGCGCTCGAAGCGGTGTTGAAGGGCACATCGTGAGCGAATCGGTGGACATCGTGGAGACCGTGAAGGCGTGGTTGGAGGGTCGGGGTTACCACGTGGACCTCGACGGGGGCCGGATCGTGAGCTTTACCGCCGCCGAGGGCGAGTGCTTGGTCGAAGTGGACCCCGCGGGGCGCGTGCTCTGCCAGTTCGGGATCGACCTGGATGAGCTGCGCAATCTCATCGCCGGCGCCGCCACGGAAGACCTCGGCGACGATGAACTCCAACGCGCCGCGCGGTATCACCTCCAGACACTCACCAAGCGATACCAAGGCCGTTTTCTGGCTTCGGGGTTCGCCGAGGAATACGACGTGACGGCCGACCACGCCGTGATCAGCTTTACCCACCCCGTGGATTACACGAGGCCCGACGCGGTGGTGGCCGTGTTGAGCCGGTGCGTCGACCTGCTGCGGTGAGCGCTCCGGTCCCCTCCGAGATCACGGTCTTTGCGCCGGCGTCGGTCGGCAACATCGGCCCCGGGTTCGATGTGCTGGGGATGGCTCTCGCCGGGTTGGGCGACACCGTCCGCGCCCGCGCGATCTCGGGCCGGGGGGTCGTGATCCGCGACATCCGCGGCGACGGGGGCGTCCTCCCTAAAGAAGCCCGGAAAAACACGGCGGGGATTGCGGCCGCTCGCGTGCTCAAGATGCTCAAGGTCTCGTCGGGCGTGGAATTGAGCCTGGAGAAAAACATTCCGGGCAACGGCCTGGGGAGCAGCGCGGCGAGCGCGGTGGCGGGAGGCTTTGCCGTAAACGCCCTGTTCGGCTCGCCCCTGTCGAAGCAGGACTTGCTCCGCCCCTGCGCGGAGGCCGAGGCGGCGGTGAGCGGCGGCTATTTCTTGGACAACACCGCGGCGTCGCTCTTCGGCGGGATCAACGTGACCAATCCCGTCGCCAAAACCGCGATCCCGCTCGGAGGGTTGGGCGGCGTGATCGTCATCGTGGCCACCCCCCGGTTTGCGCTCTTGACCGCGCGGTCTCGGAAAGTCCTCCCCGCGCGCGTGCCGCTCTCGGCCATGGTCGCGAACCTCGCGCACGCGTGCGGGATTGTGGCGGCGGTCGCCACGGGCGATCCCAAATTGCTGGGCCGCTCGATCGTGGACGTCGTGATCGAGCCCTGCCGTGCCAGACTCATCCCGGGGTTTCTCGCCGTCAAACGGGGGGCGCTCCGGGCCGGCGCCCTTGGGTGTTCGATCAGCGGCGCAGGGTCATCGGTGTTTGCGGTGACCGATGAGAAGTCCCGAGCCGACGGAATCGGCGAGGCGATGCGCCGCGCATTCTCGCGCGCGCGCCTGGAATCCATCATCACCGTCACGACGATCGATCCCGAAGGGGCCAGAATCATTAGCGACCAGCGATCAGCTCATAGCTCATAGGCAAGGGCTTGTGGGTCCAAAAAACCCTATGAGCTGTCAGCTATGAGCTGTGAGCTGCGATAAGGTCCGCGCAGCGGTACCCGCTCCGCACCGCGCCCTCGATCGATCCCGGCAACCCGGTCCGCGTCCAGTCCCCCGCCAGGAAGAGGTTCGCCAACGGTGTGCGCTGATCGGGTCGGTGTGTGTCGCTCCCCAGGCGGGGCGAAAACGTTGCGTGCGGTTCTTTGACCACCACGCGGTGGAGGAGGCGCGCGTCCCGCGACGCGGGGAACAACTGGTGCAACTCGGCGAGGGCGAGGTCGAGGAGCTCGTCGATCGAGCGCGTGATGAAATGGCCGGCCGCGCTCATGACGAGCGCGATGTGCCCGTCCGACGAGGGCTGGCCGAGCAGCGCCCGGCGATCGAACGCCCACTGCCATGCGGTTCCGATCATGCCGACGAACGGCCGGTCCAGCACGGGACGGTCAAACCAGAGATACAGCGAAATGATCGGAGAGGAGGCGAGGCCTTGGCTGGTCAAAAAGGCGATGTGGCCGAGCTGCACCTCGGAGGGCAGCAGTTCCGGGAGATTGATGTACGGCACCGCGCTGACGTACCACGACGCGCCGAGTCGCTCGCCGGTGCTCAAGACCACCCCGCTCACGCGGCCCCGAGCGACCGTCAGCCCCGCCGCGGTGTGCCCGGTCAGGACGCGCCCCCCGCGATGTTCGATGAAGGCTTGCGAGGCGTCGGTGTATAGCGCGCTCAGCCCCGTGCGGGGAAGCCCGATCGCGGACCAGGCCGCCCGGGTGAACAGCGCGTCGACTAACACGTTCGCGAACGGGGTCGCCGCCGCGAGGGCCGGGTCTTCGTTGAGCACCGCCAGCGCAAGAGGCCGCCACAGTCGCTCGCGGATGGCAAGGGGCTGCGCGTGTCGTTCCAGCCACTGGTCCACCGTGAACCCCGCAGTGTCCGCGCCGCCCTGCCGCCAGAGCCGCCAGCCGAATCCCATGGCCGCCATGCGATCGGAGAGCGGCAGCCCGCGCGCAGCCAAGAGCCCGGCGGCGATGTGAAGCGGCGCGGGGAGCGGCCAGGCCGCCAGGCGCGTGATTGCGCCGCCCGGTCCGACCAGCTCGAGCGACAGACGGTCTTGAAAGACGAGCCGGTCGAGCGTGCCGATCGTCGCGAGGAACCGGATCGTCTGTTGGTAGGCGCGGAGGAACACGTGCTGGCCGTTGTCGACCAGTTCGCCGGTGGTGGCGTCGACGTGAGAGGTGGCGCGACCTCCCAGCCGGGAGCGCTTCTCCACGACGGTCACGCGGTATCCCCGCTCGGCGAGCGAGACGGCGGCCGCAAGCCCCGCGAATCCGCCGCCGATCATGACTACGTCTTGCGCCGTAGTCATGATCCGTCGCTAAGGGGCCATCCGCGGCGTTGTCGCTGCGCTCCGGTGCTCACGTACGAACCAGTACGCTGCGCTCCGGTGCTCGCTCCGCCTTGCATCTGGCCCCTTATCAACGGATCAAGGTCAAAGGCAAACGAGATCAATCGAGCCAGACGCGGTCGGGGTTGTCGGGGTCGTCCATGGGGGAGGAAATGAACAGGACCTGGACGGGCTCGCTTTCGAATTCGGCGGCGTGGGGCGTGTTAGCCGGAATGACCCAGATATCGCCGGGGTTCACCTCCCGGGTGAGGTTGCCGACCGTGACCGAACCGCTTCCATGCAGGACGTAGCCGATTTCGTCGTGGGTGACGTGAACGTGTTTACGGAACGGTCCCTTGTGAGCTTGGAAGACGAACACGCTGGACTGCGACCCATGGCCGATATACGTGCGTTTGAAGACATCCTTCGCGGTCAATCGGTCCGCGTCAATGGCTTTTTCCAGGCTGGTCACGTCGATGTTTGTTCGATGCGCGGGTTGTTGGCAACACGGACATCGGTACATTAGGACCTCCCCTTCTCCAGCTCCAAGACCGCCGGGCAATGATCGGATCCCTCCATCCGAGGCAGTAAGTATGCGTTCTTGACTCGGTCACGCAGGCCCTGAGAGACGAAATGGTAATCGATGCGCCACCCAATATTGCGTTCACGGACGCCGGGCCGGTAGCTCCACCACGTATAGTGTCCCGGCTCCGGGTTGAGCTCGCGGAAAATGTCCACGTAACCGTGGGCGATGAACGTGTCGATCCACGCCCGCTCGACCGGGAGAAACCCGGTCGTGTTCGCGTTGGACTTGGGGTTTTTGAGATCGATTTCCCGGTGCGCGGTGTTGAAATCCCCGCAGACGACCACGTGCTTTCCCTTTGAGGTGAGGTCGTTGCACAAGGCCAGCAGGGCGTCGCAGAAGGCCAGCTTGAAGGGCACGCGGCCGTGGTCGCGCTGGCCGTTCGGGACATACACGTTGAGGAGGACGAACCCCGGATACTCGGTGATGAGCACGCGGCCTTCGGCGTCATACTCGGAAAGACCGAGGCCGCGGCGAACCGCCTCCGGCTCCTGCCGGCAGAACGTCGCGACCCCGCTGTACCCCTTTTTCTCGGCCGGGTGCCAGTACGTCTGATAGCCGGGAGGGTTGCGCAGCATTTCGTCGCACTGGCTCTCCTGGATCTTAATTTCCTGCACGCAGACGACGTCGGGTTGCTCGCGCGCCAGCCACTCAAGGAACCCCTTTCGGCAGGCCGAGCGAATCCCGTTGACGTTCCAGGTGACCAGCTTCATCGCGACGGCTCAGTGCCCGGCGGCCTTCGCCACGGTGGCTTCTTCGAGAATCAGGGGGTAGGCGTACCCCGCGCCGAAGTCTCGATCAACGGTGACCAGGCCCGTGACGACGACGTTGTCGCCCACGTGAACCTCTTGTTGGGTCGTCACGGTGAGGTCGTTGCCGCCCGCCTTGCCGCTCCCATCTTGCAGGTGAAAGAAATTCTTCCCCATGATGCCCTCGTTCACTTTTACGACCTTGCCCTTGATCTGGATCCGCTGGCCTTTGAGCTGATCCTTGCCGGCGTATAGCGCCTCGATGGTCTTGACCGGCGCGTCGGCTGCGGCCGCGAAGGAGACTCCGGTGGCCAGCCACCCTACGCAAATCACCACACCAACCCATCGTCGAATCATGGCGTTCTCCTTATCGTGACGTGTGTTTTAGCATATTTACCGGAAAAACAGCTAGGTCTCGGATCGAGCGGGTGTCGCGGTCAAACGCACGACCAGCATGTACAGCAGGCCAAGAACGAGCACGAGTCCGACGAACCAGAGAGCCTTCGTCTTGAGCACATGAATCATCTGAGCGGGGTTGTCCAACAATTGCGGCTGGTCTCCGATCACCCGGGCGCCGAACCAGGCCAGGACCCCGCACCACAGGGCGGAGCCCGCGACGGTCATGAGCAGGTAGACGGAAAAGCTCATGCGCACGATACCGGCTGGAATCCCGATGAGGTGGCGCACGACCGGCAGCAGGCGCGCGAAGAACACCCCACCCGCCTCGTACCGAGTGAGCCACCGCTCAGCTTTCACGAGGTTGGATTCCGACACGCCGACGTAGACCCCGTAGCACAGGACGAGCGGCCGCCCCACCCAGCGGGCCACCCAGTAGGTCGCGGCCGCCCCGAGCGCGCTCCCCACTGTTCCGGCGAGCACGACGCCCCACATCGTGTAGCGCCCTTGCGCCGCCCAGTAGGCCGCGGGAGGGATGACCAGCTCGCTGGGGACGGGGAACACCGAGCTTTCCATGGCCATCAAGACCACGATGCCGAGATAGCCCCAGTCGTGTACCCACCCAAACCAGATTTCGATCAGCCGATGCACAGGGTCACGATCCTACCGGAGCCGGGAAGCGTTGGCAACCCCTATCACGGAGAGGGCGGGTTGCCGGTTACCGGGTTGTCTGGGGCGTGTCTTCTGAGAAGGGGACGGCGGCGGTATCACCCACCTGTAACCACGCTGACCGCCGAGCGCGGGTGGCGTCGTCGACGTCATCGCGCAGCGCGAGCACGCACGTGTCGGCGGGCGGGGGCTTGAGCGTGACGGCGAACTCCATGAGCTCGTCGTGTCGAAAGGCGTGGAGTCGAATCGCGGCGCCGATGGCGAACGTTCCGATCAGCGTCTCGAGATTGGCGCGGGTCGCCCGAATCCCATCCGCGGCGACGATGACGTCGCCCGCGGCGAGCCCCGCCGTCTGCGCGGCGCCTCCGTCGAGGACGTGGGCCAGCGCGGCCTCGGGGCCGCTTTCGCCGAGGCGCACGCCCAGCACGGGGCGCTCTGCAAGCGCATGGCTCGGCTTGGCGGCGGGTTTGCCGCCCTTGTCTTTTTCAGACTCGGCAGGGCGGAGGGTGGACCGGATCCCGACGTGAGAGAGCAGCTCGTCGAGCGCCAGCTCGTCGGTGCTCCGCAACGCCCGATCGAAGAAACGGCGCAAGTCCAGACCGGAGATCTCGTGGGCGAGGCGTTCCACCCCGTCTTCCGGCACGCCGATGCGGGGTTTGCCGTGTCGCTCCCAGAGCGCGCGCATCACGTCGTCGAGCGACCGCGCGCCCCGCGTGTCCCGCCGGATCGTCAGGTCCAGGGCCAAGGCCACCAGCGCGCCCTTCGTGTAATAACTCACCACGGCGTTCGGGGTGTTCTCGTCCGGTTTGTAGAACTTGATCCACGCGTCGAAGCTCGACTCCTCCAGGGTCTGTCTCAGCCGTCCGCCGCTGCGCAGAAGACGCGTGATCGTCTGGCCCAAGAGCTCCAAATAACTATCGGGCGCGATCAGGCCGCTGCGCACGAGCGCGAGGGTGTCGTAATACGAGGTGATGCCTTCGAAGGCCCAGAGCAAGCGGGTGTAGACCTCGCGCTCGAGGTCATACGGCCGAAACGCTTCCGGCGTAATCCGTTTGACGTTCCAGGTGTGGAAATACTCGTGGCTCGCCAGTCCCAAGAACGTCCGGTACCCCTCGCTGACCGTGTTCTCGCTCGCGCGCGGGAGGTCGCTCCGGCTGCACAGCAAGCTCGTGGAGGCGCGGTGCTCGAGCCCCCCGTAGCCTTCACCCACCGCGGTGATGAGAAACACGTAACGATCCATCGGTGGCGCCTCGCCGAAGAACATGATGTGGTGGCTGCACAGGGTCTGGAGGTCGGAGCGGAGCCGATCGAGATCGGCGTGGTGTCGACCGGTGAGGAGGACGATGTCGTGGGGTACGCCCCCGGCCTCGAACGTGGCGAGGGCGAACTCGCCTAGCTCCACCGGGTGGTCCACCAACTCCTCGTAGTCCTTGGCCCGATACGTTCCAAAGCCATAGGGCGCGGCGCCGTCGCGGGTCATCGCAGTGCCCACGCGCCAGCGCCGGGCCGTCCCGCCGGACGGAGGGCGAATGTCGACGCGGCAGGCGCGGTCGGTCTGGCCGTGGACCATCAGGAAGACGTTCGCGCCGTTGAAGAACCCGTGAGTCTCGTCCAGGTGGGCGCCCCGCACGGAGCGATCCCAGGCGTAGATTTCGTAGGTGAGGACTAAAGGGCCGTCGCAGGGCGCGCAGACCCACGTGTGTTTGTCGAGCTTGGTGACAGCAACCGGGCCCCCGGGCGAGGAGGCCGACAGCCGCACGACGTGACGGGCGAAATCCCGGATCAGATAGCTGCCCGGTATCCACGCCGGGAGCGAGACGCGTTGGCCCTCCTGGTCGGGATGAGCGACGGTACACTGCACTTCGAACAGATGCGCGGACGGGACGTGGGGTGTGATGCGATACTGGATCGGAGGTTCGTCAGTCACCGCGCGATTGTATCAAAACCCGTCGGCTTGGGCGCTGGAAACGCCCGATCAGGCGGCCTGTGACCAACGGGGGGCGGCGTCGAGCAGTGCCGTGGCCTCGTCGTCGCTGACCGGCTTGGAGAAGTGATAGCCCTGGCCGTATTCGCAGCCGAGCAACGCCAATCGGGCGAACTGCTCGTGCGTTTCCACGCCTTCGGCAATCACGTCCATCCCGAGGCTGTGCGCGAGCGTGATGATCGTGCCAACGATCTCCGAGCCGTCGCCGTTGGGTTGCATCAGCGTGACAAACGAGCGATCGATCTTGAGGGTATCGATTGGGAAACGGTGCAGATAACTCAGGGAAGAATACCCTGTTCCGAAGTCGTCGACGGAAATCCGCGTCTCCAGCGCCTTCAATCGCGCCAACGTGGCGGCGACCCCATCGGGATTCTCCATGAGGACGCTCTCGGTGATCTCGATCTTCAGGCTGCCGGGGGCGAGGCCGACCCTGCAGAGGAGAGCTTCGACCCGTTCGCTCAAATCCGTTTGCGCGAACTGCTTTCCGGAGAGATTGACACTGATCGTCAGCGGGGGATCGACGCGAAAGCGTTCCTGCCACGTCTGCATCCGACGACACGCCTCGTGAAGCCCCCACTCGCCGATCGCGATGATCAGGCCCGTCTCTTCCGCCACCGGGATGAACTCCGCCGGCGAGACGAGGCCGCGGTCGGGGTGCGCCCAGCGCATCAGGGCCTCGAACCCCACGATGGAGCCGGACCGCAGCGATACGATGGGCTGATAATGCAGTCGAAACTCGTGTCGGTCCAGGGCGCGCCGAAGGTCGGTTTCCAACCCCTGCCGTGTCACGGCGCGCACCCGCATGGTCGCGTCGAATACCTCGTGCCGCGCGGTGCCGAGCGCCTTGGCGCGATGCAGCGCGATGTCCGCGTCGCGCAGGAGGTCTTCCGCGCGGGCGTATCCGGTCCCGCTCAGCGCGATCCCCAGACTCGCGGTGGTAAAGGCCTCCTGCCCGTTCAGCATGAACGGCTCAGCGAGCTGGCGCTGGATGCGATTCGCCACCAGCACGGCGTTGTCGATCCCCGAGAGCTCCTCGAGGAGCAGGACGAATTCGTCGCCTCCCAGTCGCGCGACCGTATCGCCCGGGCGTAACAGGGTCTCCAGCCGGCTCGCGACGGCGATGAGGAGCTGATCCCCGATCCCGTGTCCCAAGCTGTCGTTGACGAGCTTGAAGCGGTCGAGATCCACAAGCGCCACGCCAAATGCGCTGTCCGGGTGGCGCTCGATGCGCAGCAGCGCGCGCCGCAGTCGGTCGATGAAGAGCGCCCGGTTGGGCAGGCCGGTCAGGGCATCGTGCATGGTGCGTTCGGTGAGATCGGTCTGGGAGCCGGCCATCCGCTGCGGGGCGCCCGAAGGGGTGCGAACGACCATCCCGCGGCTCAGTACCCACCGGTACGAGCCGTCTTTGTGCCGCAGACGGTGTTCGTTTTCGAAGAGGGGGATGGCGCCGTCGCGATGTTCCGCGAGCGCCGCGGTCAGCCGATCGAGGTCGTCCGGGTGGACCAGATCGAACCAGGCGCTCGGGCGGTTCCCGATCTCCCCGTCCTCGTACCCGAGCATCGCCTTCCAGCGGGGAGAGAAGTAGATCTCGTCGGTTTCCAGGTTCCAATCCCAGAGACCTTCGTTCGCACCACGCGCCGCGAGCGCGTACCGCTCCTCGCTCTCGCGCAGCGCGTGCTCCACCCGCTCCCGCTCCATCACCTCGAGGACCAGCGCGGCTTTCTGTTCGACGAACTGGGCAACGAGCCGGGCGAGGTGGCCGAATTCAGATGTATCCGCGCGCAACGCCGTGGCGGCCGACCCGTCCTGGGCGTCCAAGCTCCGCGAAATGAGCTTCAACGGCCGAGTCACCCACCGCGCGAGGAACACGGAGAGGCCGATGAGCACCGCGAAGGAGAAACTCAGGAGCAAGCCGAATTGTTGATTCGACGAGTGATGGAACTCCCGCGCGATGGCCGATTCGCCGCGGATCATGAGCCGCCGCACGGGCGTGCCATCCCATCCCGGTAGGACCCGCGAAAATTCGATGGCGCCGTCCTGGCCGGCGCCGGTCGCGCGCGACGGGGTGGCGGCGGTTGAGAGCACCTGCAAAGTCAGGCTGGTGAGCTCAGACAGCTCCCCCACATAGGCGTCGCTCCACACGCGTCCGACGAGGAAGTAGCCGCGCGCCGGGGTCTTGCGTTGGTTGTCGTGGCTGGGATGAATCGACGCGCCGCGGATCTCGACCAGGCCGGCGGGAGTCGCGAGGAAGAAATGGGGAGATGGCGTCTCGCCGAACAGGGTCTGGAGGGTCGCTTGGGACAACGGCGTCTCCCGTAACACCGGGTCCTTGACGTTCTCGACCGCGTAGACGAGGGAAAAATCGGTCCGGTACACCCAGGCCGTGTTGGCCTGGTAGGTCGGAAGGGCGGTGTCGATGATGTCGGCGGCCCACTGCTTGTCGCCGGTCGCGACGAACCGTACCATCTCGTCCCAGTAGGTGTAATCGTTGACGAGGGTTGCGAGCGACGAGCCCTTGAGGCTGATCAGTCGGTCAAAGAACTGCTCCTCTAATTGTTGCTCGGAGCGGAACAGCGAGGCGGCGCGATGGCGTTCGAAGTGAAGGAGGAACAGCAATCCCACGAAGAACACGACGACAATGACGCCCATCAGCGCCGTGAGCTTGGTTTGGACCTTCATGTGGGGATGGACGCCATGCGGTTCGGTGCGAAAGGATAGCACCGAAATGGCTAAGCCACCACACGCTCACGGGCCCGTCGGGGCGACGAGCGCCCGCAGCTCGTCGCCGGTCATGGTTTCTTTCACCAAGAGCGCCGCTGCCGCGCGGCGCAGCGCGTCCTGGCGGGCGAGGAGGATCACCTTGACCCGCGCGTATTGGGCATCCAAAATCTCGCGCACCTCGCAGTCGATCTCCCGAGCCGTTTCCTCGCTGTAATCGCCCGGCGCCGGTGGCTGGCCGGTCTGGAGGAACGCGGGTTGGCGGCTGCCATCGAAGCTCACCCCGCCCAATGTGCTGCTCATGCCGTATGCCTTGACCATACTCTTCGCGATGTCGGTCGCCTTGACTAGATCGTCCTGCGCGCCGGTCGAGACCTCCTGGTAGATGACCTCCTCCGCGATACGCCCGCCGAGCAGCGTGGCGATCTTGTTCTCCAGTTCGGATTTCGTCATGAGGAAGCGATCTTCGGTGGGAAGCTGCAACGTGTAGCCGAGCGCGGCGATGCCGCGGGGGATGATCGAAATCTTCTGCACAGGGTGGGTGCCGGGGATGGAGAGCGCGACCAGCGCGTGCCCCACCTCGTGGTGGGCCACCCGCTCGCGCTCCATGGGGTTGAGCACCCGATTCTTCCGCTCGAGCCCCGCGATCACCCGCTCC
>Ga0184615_10000524_pt1 | contig 21073 bp, 14 predicted proteins | sample PLM4_65_coex_FD_133134 | JGI IMG/M metagenome (GOLD analysis project Ga0184615, IMG submission 133134) | Groundwater sediment microbial communities from an aquifer in East River, Colorado, USA - PLM4_65_coex | ecosystem: Environmental > Terrestrial > Soil > Riparian zone | place: USA: East...
AAGCCGAGCGCGCGCAGGACGCCGAACTCGCGCACCCGCTCGAAGACCGACATCAGGATGGTGTTGAGCAGCCCGAAGCCGACGACGACGATCAGCACCGAATTCCCGATCCAGTTGCCCACGTCGTCCAGCACCATGAACTGAACCAGATCCGGCATCAGCTCCGGCCACGCCAGCACCTCGTAGCGCTGGTCGGGGAAGAGCCGGGCGAGCCCCGCGCTGACGGGCGCCATCGCCCCGCTCTGCGGCACGAAGACCGCGACGTGCGAGACGGCGCTGCCGGTCTCGAGAAACGTCTGCAGCACTCCCAGGTCGACCAGCGCGCCGAAGCCGTCGAGCTCGTCGTCCCCGACGCGGAACGTGCCGACCACCGTGAAGCGGTCGGCCGACTGCGAGCCGAAGGAGTCCGCCGAGACCACGATCACCGCGTCGCCGATGCCCACGCCGAGGTTCTTCGCCAGAAGCTCACCGAGCGCGATCTCGTGCGCGCCATCCTCGGGTGCGGCCATGCGGCCGGCGTCGACCGCGCTCACGAGCTTGGAGAGACGCGCCTCGCGCGCGCCGTCGATGCCGAAGAGCTGCACCGCGCGCCCGCTCGCCTGCTCGGCATCCGCCGAGATCAGACCCCAGGCCTCGAGACGCGGCGCCCAGCCCTGTGCGCCCGGGATCGCGTCGAGCCCCCGCTGCGCCGCGTCGTCGAGCGGCATCGCGTAGTCGAGCGTGCGGTATTCGCGATACCCCGCGAGACTCACCTCGTAGTGACCCGGGTAGAGCCGCACCGCATGCTCGACCCAGCGCTCGTGGCTGCCATCCGCCACGGCCAGGTTCAGCATCGAGAGCAGCATCGCGAAGACTCCCGCCGCGGTGGTGAGTGCGGTGCGCCGTTTGTTGCGGCCGAGATTCCGCCAGGCGAGTCGCAACAACATCATCAGCGCGCGGCCTCGGACTGGCGCAGGTTCTTCTGCGTGAAGATCGCCTCGTCGATGGGCGCGTCGAGCACGGCTTCTTCGAGCACGACCCGCGTCGAGTGGCCGGGCTTGTCGCTCGGCAGCATCTCCCAGCGGTGCGGCAGCGGCCGTCCCGACACCATGCGCACGTCCGCGAAGCGCAGCTCGCGCACGCGCTCGAACCGGCCCGGCTCGGGCTCGTCGAAGTAGCTGAAGCGCAGCGGCGCGTAGCGCTCCTTCTCGATCCAGATCTCGATGCGCGCCCAGACCACCGGCGCCTCGGGCTTCGGCAGCAGCTCGATGCCCAGCGCCGGCGCGCCGTCGATCTCCTGCTCGCCGAGGAACCGCGGCTCGTAGTCCTGCTCGAGCGATGACTCGCGCGCGAGATCGTCGTTGGTGAAGTCGCTGCCCATCCAGGGCTGCAGCATCATCGACGGCGGAATCCGCATGGCGCGCTCGACTTTCGGCAGCCAGGTCCAGAACGCGTCGTGATCGCGCAGGAAACCCGTCCCCTTGTCCTTCGGCGGCTCGAGCACGCGCGAGAAGCTGCGGTCGTGCGTGCGGTCGTCCCAGTTGCGGATCACGAGCTCGCGCGTCCAGCGCGGCGTGGTGATCGTCATGCGCATCTTCATCTGCGCCGACTTTCCGCGCAGCGCGTCCTCGGCGCGGCGCACGAGCGCGTGCACGTCGAGCTCTTCGGCACGCGGTGCGGCGCTCGCGAGCACGAGCGAGAGCAGAACCGCGAACGCGAAGCCGTGCTCGCTCATGCGCTGAGCCCGCGCCAGAAGATCTCCTCCGCCGCGCGCCAGGCCTGCTCCAGATCCAGCTCCGGGCGCGTGAGCTTTGCGAGCATCAAGCCGTCGATCGTAGCGTCGATCACCAGGGCCACCTCCTCCGCCGCGACCGGGCGGAGCGTTCCCTCCGCCACGCCGCGCGCGATCTGCGTCTGCACCGCCGCGTTCCACATTCCGTGCGCGCGCTCGGCTCGCACGCGGATCTCGTCGTCGCGGCTGCTCTGGCCGATGTACTCGAGCCCGAGCTTGAACAGCGGAATGCCCGCCTCGAGCTGTTCGCGCACGCGCGCGAAGATCTCGTGCAGCGCGGCGCGCCAGTCCTCCGCCTTCGCCACCACGTCGAAGATCGGACGCGCGCGCTCGGTGAAGAGATCGATCAGCGCGAGGAAGACGTCGCGCTTGCTCTCGAAGTGCCAATAGATCGCGCCCTTGGAGAGCCCTGCGCGCGCCGCGATATCGTCGACCGAGGTCCCGTGGTAGCCGCGCTCCACGAAGCACGCGAGCGCCGCGTCGAGGATCTCTCCCCGGCTGATCTCGGGTGCGCGACGTGCGGGCCGGCGAGCCATTTTGTGGCCGATTCCTTACCGACTGACTGGTCGGTACGCTAACGGGCGAGATTCGATGCGGCAAGGAGCCCGCGGTATGTCCCGAAGATCGCAGGCTTTTTTTGCGCGGCCCCGGTGCCGCCGGTAGCATCAGGCGCCCATGAGCGGCGACGGAAAGAACAAGCCTTATCCCGACGTCGAGCCATCGCCGGACTTCCCCGCGCTCGAGCTTCGCGTGCTCGAACGGTGGCGCAGGGAGCGGACTTTCCAGCGCTCGGTCGAGCAGCGCCCGGCGGGCCCGAACGGTGAGAACGAGTACGTCTTCTACGACGGCCCGCCGTTCGCGAACGGGCTGCCGCACTACGGCCACCTGCTCACCGGCTTCGTGAAGGACATCGTGCCGCGCTACCAGACGCTGCGCGGCCGGCGCGTCGAGCGGCGCTTCGGCTGGGACTGTCACGGGCTGCCGGCGGAGATGGAGGCGGAGAAGGAGCTCGGCATCTCCGGCCGCGCGAAGATCACCGAGTACGGCATCGGCCGCTTCAACGACTACTGCCGCTCCTCCGTCATGCGCTACACCGAAGCGTGGCAGGAGTCGGTCACGCGCCAGGCGCGCTGGGTCGACTTCAAGCACGACTACAAGACGATGGACCTCTCCTACATGGAGAGCGTCATGTGGGCGTTCAAGGAGCTCTACGACAAGGGCCTGGTGTACGAGGGCTACCGCGTCATGCCCTACTCGTGGGCGGCGCAGACGCCGGTCTCGAACTTCGAGACGCGCCTCGACAACGCGTACCGCGAGCGCCAGGACCCGGCGATCACCGTGCGCTTCAGCTTGAACGCGCGCGGCGCGGAGCCGGCGCTCGACCTGCTGGTCTGGACGACCACGCCGTGGACGCTGCCGTCCAATCTCGCGCTCGCGGTCGGAGCCGAGATCGAGTACGCGGTCTTCGCCAAGGGCGGCGAGCGCATCGCGCTGGGCGCCGCGGCCGCAGTGAACTACGAGAGCGAGCTCGAAGGCTGGACGCGCGCCGGCAGCGTGCGCGGGGCGGAGCTCCTCGGCCGCAGCTACGCGCCGCTCTACCCGTTCTTCGCGGAGACTGAGAACGCCTTCCGCGTACTGGCCGCCGACTTCGTCAACACCGAGGAAGGCACGGGCGTCGTGCACCTGGCGCCGGGCTTCGGCGAGGACGACATGGCGGCGTGTCAGGCGGCGGGCATCCCGGTCGTCTGTCCGGTCGACGAGAACGGCCGCTTCACGCGCGAGGTGCCGCCCTACGAGGGGCAGCTCGTCTTCGACGCGAACCGCCCGATCATCCGCGAGCTCAAGGATCGCGGCGTGCTCGTGAAGCAGGCCACGATCCTGCACAACTACCCGCACTGCTGGCGCACCGACACGCCGCTGATCTACCGCGCGATGAGCTCGTGGTTCGTGAAGGTGACCGCGATCCGCGACCGCATGGTCGAGCTGAACCGCACGATCAACTGGGTGCCGGCGCACATCCGCGACGGGCTCTTCGGCAAGTGGCTCGAGGGCGCGCGCGACTGGTCGATCACGCGCAACCGCTTCTGGGGCACGCCGATTCCCGTGTGGACGAGCGACGACCCGCAGTACCCGCGCATCGACGTCTACGGCTCGCTCGACGCGCTCGAGCGCGACTTCGGCGTGCGCCCCGACGACCTGCACCGGCCGGCGATCGACGCGCTCGTGCGGCCCAACCCCGACGACCCGAGCGGGAAGTCGCAGATGCGCCGCGTCCCCGACGTGCTCGACGTCTGGTTCGACTCGGGCTCCATGCCGTTCGCGCAGGTGCACTATCCGTTCGAGAACCGCGACTGGTTCGAGAACCACTTCCCGGCCGACTTCATCGTCGAGTACGTCGCGCAGACGCGCGGCTGGTTCTACACCATGCACGTGCTGGCGACGGCGCTCTTCGACCGGCCGCCGTTCCAGAACTGCATCTGCCACGGCGTGGTTCTGGACGAGAACGCGCAGAAGCTCTCGAAGCGCCTCAAGAACTACCCGAGCCCCGAGGAGATCTTCTCGACCTACGGCGCGGACGCGCTGCGCTGGTTCCTGGTGAGTTCGAGCATCCTGCGCGGGAACGACCTGCAGATCGACCGCGAGGGCCAGGCGATCCGCGAGGTCGTGCGTCTGGTCACCAAGCCGATCTGGAACGCCTGGTACTTCTTCAGCCTGTACGCGAACGCCGACCGCGTGCGCGCGACGCAGCGCAGCGACGCAACCGGCGTGCTCGACCGCTACCTGCTCGCCAAGGCGCATGCGCTGGTGACCGACGTGCAGCGCGCGTTCGACGCGTACGACATTCCGGGCGCCTGCGCCGAGATCGCGAGCTTCATCGACGCGCTCAACAACTGGTACATCCGGCGCAGCCGCGACCGCTTCTGGGCCGCCGAGGGCAGCGCCGACAAGAGGGACGCCTACGACACGCTGTACACGGTGCTCGTGACACTTCTGCGTGTGGCGAGCCCGCTGCTCCCGCTCGTGACCGAGGAGATCCACCGCGGGCTCACGGGCGAGGACAGCGTGCACCTACAGGACTGGCCGGTCGCCGCGTCGCTGCCCGCCGATCCCGAGCTCGTGCGCGCGATGGACCGCGCGCGCGAGGTCTGCTCCGCGGCGCTGGCCCTGCGCCGCGCGCAGGACGTGCGCGTGCGCCAGCCGCTGCGGACGCTCGTCGTCGCCGGCGCGGACGTCGAGCGCTTGCGCCCGTTCGCGGCGCTCGTCGCCGACGAGGTGAACGTGAAATCGGTCGACCTCTCCGGCGAGATCGAGCGCTACGCCTCGTTCCGACTGCAGGTGAACGCGCGCAGCGTCGGCAAGCGCCTGGGCAAGAAGACGCAGAGCGTGATCGCCGCCGCCAAGGCCGGGCGCTGGACGCGCCGGCCCGATGGCACGGTCGAGGTCGAAGGCGAGGTTCTCGCCGGCGAGGATTTCAGCGTCCTGCTCGAAGCGCGCGAGGGCGTGGTCTGCCAGCCGCTCGCCGCGAACGACGCGATCGTGATCCTCGATCTCGCGATCGACGCGGCGCTGGCGCACGAGGGCATCGCGCGCGACGTGGTGCGCGCGGTGCAACAGGCGCGCCGCGAAGCCGGCCTGCACGTCTCCGATCGCATCCGCCTCGCGCTCGACCTGCCCGCGGATTGGCGTGAAGCGGTCGAGCACTTCCGCGGCTACGTCGCGGAGCAGACGCTCGCGCTCGAGCTCACGCTCGGTCCGGCGCCGGCCGGCGGCGGATACTCCGAGCACGCCTCCGAGATGAGCGGCGAGAGCCTGCGCGTGGCCCTGCGGCGCGCGGGCTGAGCCGGCGTGAGCGCGCGCGAGAGCTGGGCGCACGAGAAGGAGTCCGCCTGGCTCTATCGCGTGCTCGCCGAGTCGGAGCCGATCGCCGCGCATCGCGAGCTGTTCGCGAAGCTCGGCGCGGAGGCCGAATCCCAGGCGGCGATCTGGGAGAAGGATGCCGCGGCCCACGGCGACTTCGTGCCGTCGCTGCGCGCGCGCATCGTTGCGGCGCTCGTGCGGCGGCTCGGCGCACGCCGCGTGCGCGGCGTGCTCGCGGCGATGAAGGTGCGCGGGCTCTCTGTCTTCTCGGGCCCCGCGCCGATGCACGCGATGCCGCAGACGGTCGAGGAGGTCGGCGGCCGACACCGCGGTGTGAAATCCGGGGGCGCGCTGCGCGCCGCCGTGTTCGGCGCGAACGACGGGCTCGTCTCGAACGCGAGCCTGATCCTCGGCGTCGCCGGCGCGACCTCGCAGAGCGACGTCATCCTGCTCTCGGGCGTCGCGGGCCTGCTCGCGGGCGCGTTCTCGATGGCCGCGGGTGAGTACATCTCCATGCGCTCCCAGCGCGAGATGTTCGAGTACCAGATCGCCGCCGAGCGCGACGAGCTGGCCGAGTATCCCGAGGAAGAGGCCGCCGAGCTCGCGCTGATCTACGCGGCGCGCGGACTCGAGCCCGACGAGGCGAAGCGCGTGGCCGCGCGCATCTTCGCCGATCCGGAGAACGCGCTCGACACTCTCGCGCGCGAGGAGCTCGGTCTCGATCCCGACGCGCTGGGCTCGCCGTGGGGCGCGGCGGGCTTTTCGTTCGGCTCCTTCGCGATCGGCGCCGTCGTTCCGCTCGCGCCGTTCCTCGTCTCGACCGGCGCACCCGCGCTCCTGACCGCAATCGCGCTCACCGGCGCGTCGCTGTTCGCGATCGGCGGAACGCTCTCGCTCTTCACGGGACGCGGCGCGCTGAAGGGCGGCCTGCGCATGCTCGCGATCGGCGGCGCCGCGGGACTTGCGACATTCGCGATCGGTCATTTCCTCGGAGTCGGCGCGAGCTGAGAACGCCGCGCACCGACCGAGAGCGCCACGCACCGAGGCGCGACCGCGGGATCTCAGGGCTTGCGCGCGCCCGCCGGCGACTTCGCGGCGCCGGGCGAAGCGTTGCCGTCGTCGGCCGCCGGCGTCTTCTGCGCATCGAGCAGGTGCACGATCGCGGTGAAGTTCTGCGACTCCGCGAGACTGCGCGCGGTGACTCCGCCGCGGCCGACGATCGAGGCGTCAGCACCCTGCTGCAGCAGATAGTCGACGACCTCGGTCTGGCCGCTCCCGGCGGCGATCATCAGAGGAGTGAGTGAGCGCTCGTCCCGGATCTCCTTGTCGGCGCCCTGATCGAGCAGCAGCATCGCGCAGCGCAGGTTCCCTCCGGCAGCCGCGAAGGCGAGCGCGCTCATCCCGTCGCGGTCGCGCGTGTTCACGTCGATCGAGAGCGTGAGCAAGAGCTGCACGATCTCGAAGCGATCGGCGCTGCTCGCAGCCATCAGCGGCGTTGCGCCCAGATCATTGGCTTCGTCGGGCTTGGCGCCGTTGCGAAGCAGCTCGATGGCGACCTCGGTGCGACCCGCGAGCGCGGCATGCAGCAGCGCCGTCCAGCCGCGGAAGTCGCGCGCCGTGGCGGGCACACCGCGCGCGAGCAGCTGCTTCACCAGGGCGAGGTCGCCTGCGCGTGCGGCGTCGATCAGCGCGCGCTCGTCGCGCATCGCGCTGCGCGAGCCCGACCCCGGCTCGCCCGTCGAGAGCTTCGCCCACGCGGCCGAGCCCGCCTGGTCGATCAGAGCGTAGACGGGGATCTGGTCGCGCTCGTACGCCTCCATGAGCGGCGTTCGGCCCTTGAGATCGCGCGCCAACGGATCGGCATTCGCGGCCAGCAGCAGTTCGACGACGCGCAGCTGACCGCCGCGCGCGGCGAGGTGCAGCGCCGTCTGACCCGCAAGGTTCAGCGCATTCGGATCGGCGCTCGCGGTCAGCAGCGCCTGGACGATCTCGCCCTGACCCGCGGCCGCCGCGCGCATCAGCGCGGTCCAGCCGTCGCGGTCCGCGGCACCGGGCTGCGCGCCGGCCTCGAGCAATGCGCGCGCGAGCTCGAAGTCGCCGCGCCGCGCGGACTGCTGCAGCGGCGTCTCGCCGGCCAGCGAAGCGGCGTTCGGGTCTGCGCCGCGCGCGAGCAGCTTCTGCGCGATCTCCGTCTGTCCCGACGCCGCGGCTTGCAGCAGCGCCGAGCGGCCGGAGGGATCACGCAGCCCGACATCCGCGCCGCTCGCGAGCAGAAGCTCGACCATCGGCGCGTGGCCCTTGCCCACCGCGTACATCAGCGGCGTCTGGCCGTTGCGGCTGGCAGCGTCGGTGTCGCCGCCGCGCTTCGCCAGCAGCTCGACGAGCTCGAGATGACCGGCCGCGACCGCCGAGCGCAGCGCCGTCGCGCCGCCGTCGTCCTTCGCCTCGAGCGTCGCGCCCGCAGCGACGAGCAGCTTCGCGCTGCCGGCACGTCCCGCCGACGCGGCCAGGATCAGCGCCGTGCGCCCGTCGGAGTCCCGCGCATCGACGCTCGCGCCGCCCTTCAGCTCGGACGCGACCGTGGCGTCGTTGCCGCGCCAGGCCGCGTCCATCAGCACGGTGCGCTCGCCGCGGGCGCCGTGACTGCGCGCGCTTGCCGGGTCGCGCTCCGCCTCCTTCAACAACGCCGCGACGCGATGGAATCCGCCGCGCCCCGCGAGCGCCTGTGCGGTCTCGCCCGCGGCATTCGTCTTCGACGGATCGGCGCCGGCGGCGAGCAGCAGCTTCACGACCTCCAGGTTTCCCGTCGTCGCCCCGGCCATGAGCGGCGTCAGCCGGCTCGTGCCGTTCTCGGCGTCGACGCTCGCGCCGCGGGCGGTGAGCAGCTTCAGCACCTTCACATGCCCGCGCGAGGCGGCAACCGTCAGCGCCGTCTCGCCGCCGCGATCGGTCGCCTCGAGGTCTGCGCCCGAGTCGATCAGCAGCTCCACCGCCTCGATGTGGTTGTTCGCGACGGCGAGCATCAGCGCCGTCGCGCCGTCTTCGTCGTGAACATCGAGCTCCGCGCCGGCGTCGACGAGCGCCTTCACGTATTTCGTAAGTCCGAGCGATGCCGCGAACATCAACGCCGTGCGGCCGCGCGCCCCGCGCGCGGCCAGGAAGTCCTTCTGGAAGAGCGGCTGGTCCGCGCTGGCTCCGGCATAGACGCGCGCGACCTCCTGGTGGTCCTCCTCGAGCGCGACGACGAGCGGCGAGAGACCCTGGGCATTCACGAGTGCGAGATCGCCGTCGGCATCGACCAGCCGCAGGGCGATCTCGGGATCGCCGCGCCGCGCGGCCACGTGCAGTGCGGTCTCGCCGGCCGCGGACCGACGATTCGGATCGGCGCGCGCGAGCACGAGCTCGTCGACCTGGTCGCGGTCGCCGTTGCGCACCGCGTAGACGAGGGCGGTCACGCCGTCGGAGCCGGCGGCGTTCACGTCGGCGTGCCCGGCGAGCAGCGCGCTCACGACCTTCCTGCGGCCCTGTTTCGCAGCGGTGACCAGCGCCGTCGTGCCGTCGCGGCGTCGCACTTCTGTGTTCCCGCCCACGCGGATCAGCGCGGCCACCACCTCGTGGTGGCCCTCGAGCGCGGCCAGGATCAGCGCCGTCGCACCGCTGCGATCCGCCTGGTTCGGGTTCGCGGACCGATTGAGCAGCGCGTTCACCACGCCCGCGTTTCCGCGGGCGGCGGCCTTCATCAGCGCGGTCTGGCCGCTCGTGTCGGCCGCATCGACCGCCGCTCCGGCAGCGAGCAAGGCCTGCACCATGCCGGGGTCGTCGTGCGCCGCGGCGAGCTGGAGGGAGGTGTCGCCGCGCTGACTGTGCGCCTGCGGGCTCGCGCCGCGCTGCAGGAGCAGCGCGACGGCCTGGGTCCGCCCGGCCGCGGCGGCGTGCATGAGCGGGGTCCAGCCGTCGCGGTCCGCCGTCTCGACCGAGACCCCGCGCGCGAGCACGGCCCCGATCTGCATCAGGTCGCCCGCCTTCGCGGCGCGCTTGAGCAGCGCGGCGTCGAGCTCGGCCTCGTCGATCGGCTCGGCCCCCGTCTGCGCATGGCTCGGCGGCGCATGGGCGAGGAGCAGCGCCAGGGCGCAGGCAGCCAGGACGAAGCGACGCATCGACGTAGAGTATCGACTCGCACCCGGCGCGCGCAGCACGCCCGGCTAGCGAGGCCCCTCGCCGAGCGCGGCCTCGACGGCGGCGCCAAGCTCCGTGACCGCCTCCGCGAGCGCCTCGCCCAGCGCCCGCGCAACCGCTTCGGGATCGTCGCCCTCGATCGGGCGGCTCGCGCGGAACGTGCGCTCGAGGCGCGCGACCTGCGCCCGGTCGACCAGCAGCACGGCGATCGCAACGACCCCCTCGTGGACCGGCTCGAGCACGTCGTCGAAGGCGAGCAGCTCGACCGCGAGCGACGGCGCGCCGGGCCGGATCACCCGCCGCAAGCCCCTGCGCTCGAAGAGCTCCTGCGAAACGCGCGCCTCGAGATAGCTCGCCGGCGGCTCGGTCCAGCGCAACAGGTCGTGGAACCCGACCTCGACGCCGCGGCGCCAGACCATGCGATCGCGCAGGTAGTCGGCCGCGAACACCCGGCGCAGGCGGAGCTCGGGACCGGTCGGCTGCGCGGACGCGGCGGCCGAGACCGTTGGCGCCGGACCCGCCGCCGAGAAGTAGCGCGGCTCGACCGCTTGCCGCGGCGACAGGCAGGCGGAGAGGAGCAGTCCGAACGCGAGCGTGAGCCGCCGGCTCAAGGTTCGGGCGCTCCGGCGCGCGCGGGCGTCGCGCGGCCGCGCACGAGTGAGGACGGATCGCGCTCCAGGTAGTCGGTGAGTGCGCGGATCGACGCGAGCGCGTCCTCCAGCGCCGAGAGGCTGTTGCGCGCGTCCTCGGCCAGCGCGCTGCCGTCGGCGGTGAGCCCCGTGAACGAAGCCGCCGCTTCGCGCACCGCCCCCGTGGTCTCGGCCAGACGCGCATCGCGAACCTGGTCTTGGAAGGTGCGCGCAGTCGCCTCGAACTGCGCGCCCGTGTGCTTGTACTGCTCGAGCAGCTGTGAGACCTCGCCGCCCTTGGAGAGCAGCGGCCCGAGCGTCTTCTGGAAGTTCTCGACCACATCGGTCAGGCGCACGAGCGTCTCGCTCGCGCGCATGGTCAGCATCGGCAGCTGCATGCCGACGTCGACCACGGCCTCTTCGATGCTCTTCAGCGTGGACGGCGTCGACGGCATGTAGTCGGGCCCCGGATCGAACGGCAGCGTCTGCACCGGGAAGCGCTTCGGGTCGAAGTAGTCGACCAGCAGGAACTTGACCCCGGTGATGCCGGCCGAAGCGAGCTGGATGCGCAGTGGCGCCTGGCTCTCCTCCATCTCGCGCAGGACCGGACCCTTGCCCGCGAGCCCGAGCTTCTGCAAGACGTCCTCGTAGATCTGACTCGTCACTTTCACGTGTCGCAGGTCCGGCGCGATCGTGATCGCCGAGACCGTTCCGACCGGCACGCCTCGGAACTTCAGCGCCGAGCCCACCTCGAGACCCTGCACCGACTCGTCGAAGTAGGTGACGATCGTGCGCGTCGTGCGGTTCCAGTCACCGGCGCCGAGCCAGACGAGCACCGCGAAAGCCAGCGCAATGCCGCCGACCACGAAGGCGCCGAGCTTCCAGTAGTTGGTCGAGTTCACGCCCTGGCCTCGGCTTCCGGCGGCTTGCGGTTGAAGAACGCCCGGACGGTCGCATTCGTGCTGTGGTCGCGCAGCTCGCGCGGATCACCGATCGCGATCATACCTTTCGCCTCGCGATCGAGCATGACGCAGCGCTGGCCGATCGCGAAGATGCTCGCCAGCTCGTGGGTCACGATCACGAGCGTCATGCCGAGGCTGCGCGAGAGCGTGAGGATCAGCTGGTCGAGCTCGGCCGAGGTGATCGGATCGAGTCCCGCGCTCGGCTCGTCCAGAAAGACCAGCGGCGGCTCGAGCGCGAGCGCGCGCGCGATCCCGGCGCGCTTCTTCATGCCGCCGGAGAGCTCCGCCGGCAGGTGGTTCTCGAAGCCGCCCAGACCGACGAGGCGCAGCTTGCTGCGCACGATCTCGGCGATGTCGGCGCGCGAGAGATCGGTCCAGGTCTCGAGCGGCAGCGCGACGTTCTGGCCGAGCGTCATCGAACCGAAGAGCGCGCCGGACTGGAAGAGCACGCCGAAGCCGGGCGCGCCTCTGCCGAGCTCGGGCGGCTTGCCGTCGACCCGGATCGTCCCGTGCATGGGCTTGTCGAAGCCGATCAGGTGGCGCATCACCGTGGACTTGCCGCAGCCGCTGCCGCCGAGGATCACGAAGATCTCTCCGCGCCCGATCTCGAAATCGAGGTGCTCGAGCAGCACACGGTCGGCGAAGCCGACCGCGACGTCCGACACCGTGATGTGTGGATCAGAGATCCCAGGCATGGTAGAGCACCGTGAAGGCCGAATCGATCACGACCAGGAAGAAGAGCGAGCTCACGACGGCCGAGGTCGTCGAGCGACCCACGCCCTCGGCGCCGCCGCGCGTGGCGAGCCCCCACTGACACGCCACCAGCGCGATCGCCACGCCGAACGCGAGTGACTTCACCAGACCCGAGCAGACGTACCAGACGTCGAGCGCGTTGTGCGTCTGCCGCACCCAGGCCGAGAGCGGGACGTCCAGCGAGCCCACCCCGACGACGGCACCGCCGGCGATCGCGAACGCGTCGCCGAGCAACGTCAGCAGCGGCAGCATCGCCGCGAGCGCGAGCAGGCGCGGCAGGACGAGGTAGCGGTACGGATCCAGCCCGATCGTGCGCAGCGCGTCGACCTCTTCCGAGACGCGCATCGTGCCGAGCTCGGCCGCGAAGGCCGCGCCGGAGCGCCCCGCAGCGACGACGGCCACCATCAGCGGCCCGAGCTCGCGCGTGACCCCGATCGCAACGCCGTCGGCGACGAAGATGTCCGCGCCGTACTTATGCAGCGTGATCGCGCCCTGGAACGCCGTGACCAGACCCACCAGGAAGGTGATCAGCCCCACGATCGGCAGCGCGTCCGCCCCGGTGCGTTCCATGATGCGCCAGACCGAGCGCCACGGGACGCTGCCCGGATCGCGCAGCGCCTGGGCGAAGGCGAAGGTCGTGTTGCCGGTGAAGTCGAGGATCTGCCGCGTGAAGACCCAGACCTCGGCCGTACTGCGGCCGACCTGCTCGAGCACGCCCGGGGTCTTCGGCGCGCCGCGCGGCGGGATGCCGCGAGGGCTCGTCGCGACGAGCTCGAGCACATCGCGCACGCGGCCGTCGGCGCCGGCGAGCTCGGCCTCGGCGCCGCGCGCGCGCAGCTCGTCACAGAGTCCGAGCACGAGCGCCGCGGCCGCGCCGTCGATCGAGCGCAGCCGCGCGAGGTCGATCCGGACTTTTTGCGCGGGTTGCGCGAGCAGCCCGCGCATGCGCGCGAGCGCCGCGGGCGCGTCGCGCACGGAAAGCTCGCCGGCGAGACGCAGCTCCGCATGACCCGGAGCAGGATCGCTGCGCTCGACGCTGAACTCGGGCCCGACCTTGGTTGCGTTTCTCGCCTGAATCGCGTTTCCCCGTGCCGCAGGTTAGCATGGCCGCTCGCCGGAACCCGCAGAGGAGTGAGCCAGTGTCTGAGCGCGTGACGATCGATCTGAAGGATGGCGTCGCGGACGTGCGCATGGTCCGCGTGGACAAGCTGAATGCGATCGACGCCGCCATGTTCGGCGCGCTGATCGAGGCCGGCAAGGCGCTCCGCGAGGACCGCGCCGTGCGCGCGGCGGTGCTCTCGGGCGATGGCCGCGCGTTCTGCGCGGGCCTCGACATGGAGAGCTTCGCGGCCATGGCCGGCCCAGCGCGCAGCGGCGACGCGCCCGCGCAGAACCTGTTCGAGCGCGGCCCGAGCGGCGCCAATCGCGCGCAGCTCGCCGCCTGGATCTGGCAGGAGGTGCCCGTGCCGGTGATCGCCGCCGTACACGGCGTGGCGTATGGCGGCGGCCTGCAGATCGCGCTCGGCGCGGACCTGCGCATCGTCGCGCCCGACGCGCGCCTGTCGGTGATGGAAGTGAAGTGGGGCCTGATCCCCGACATGTCCGCGAGCCAGACCCTGCGCCGCCTGGTGCCGCTCGACGTCGCCATGGAGCTCACCTTCACGGGCCGAGTGATCTCTGGCAGCGAAGCGAAGGCGCTGGGGCTGGCGACGCGCGTCTCCGATCACCCGCGCGAGGACGCGCTCGCGCTCGCGGCCGAGATCGCGGGCAAGAGCCCCGACGCCATTCGCGCCGCCAAGCGCCTGTTCCAAGAGACCTGGAATGGCTCGACCGCCGACGGCCTGCGCCTCGAAGAGAGCCTGCAGCGCGGACTGATCGGAAAGCCGAACCAGGTCGAGTCCGTGAAGGCGAACTTCGAGAAGCGCGCGCCGAGGTTCGTCGATCCGAGCTAGCGACCCGGCGATGACCGACGCGCTCTCCCACCACGTCGCGCTCGTGAACGGCTTCCGCATGCACTACGTGCGCGCCGGCCGCGGGCCGGTGATCGTGCTGCTGCACGGCTGGCCGCAGAGCTGGTACGAGTGGCGGCATCTGCTCGGACCGCTCGCCGAACGCTTCACGGTGATCGCGCCCGACCTGCGGGGCCTGGGCGATTCCGAGAAGCCGCGCGACGGCTACGACAAGCGCACGCTCGCCTCGGACGTGCGCGAGCTGCTGCGCACGCTCGGCATCGCGCGCATCGGTCTCATCGGACACGACTGGGGCGGCGCGACGGCGTTCTATCTCACGTACGACAACCCCGGCCTGGTCGAGCGGCTCTTGATCTTCGACATGATTCCCGGGCTCGGCCGCGCGGGCGGCGGCATGGACTTCCCGACTTCGCGCCGCTTCTGGCACGTCTTCTTCCACGGCGGGAAGCCCGACCTGGCCGAGAAGCTCGTGCGCCACGACGTCGAGGGCTACCTGCGACACTTCTTCACGTCGACCGACTACAACTACAGCCCGAGCGTGTTCTCGCGCGACGACATCGCCGAGTACGTGCGCTGCATGTCCGCGCCGGGCGCGCTGCGCGCGGGCTTCCAGTACTACCAGACCGGCATCGAGCAGGACCTCGTGAATCTGTCGAGCTGCACGCGCAAGCTCGAGATCCCCGTGCGCGCCTGGGGCGGCGCGGCGTTTCTCGGTGACATCGTGCCCGCGTGGCTTACCGTCGCCGCGCACGTCGACGGCGGCGTCGTGCCCGAGTGCGGCCACTTCATCCCCGAGGAGAAGCCCGAGTTCGCGCTCGCGCAGGCGCAAGATTTCTTCGCGAGTCTCCGCTAGCCGAGCAGCCGCGTGAGGATCTCGCGCAGCGCGCCGGGATCGGCCTTGCCGCCCGAGCTCTTCATCACCTGGCCGACGAAGAAGTTCAGGAGCTTCGTCTCGCCGGCGCGGTACTTCGCGACCTGGCCCGCGTTGGCGTCGATCACGCCGCGCGCCAGGCGCTCGAGCTCGCCCGAGTCCGAGACGGCTTCGAGCCCGCGCGCGCGCATGATCGCCTCGGGTCGCTCGCCCGTCCTCGCCATCTCCGCGAAGACCTCGCGCGCCGAGCCCGCCGTGATTCGCCCGGCGTCGACGAGCTTCAAGAGCTCGACCAGCTGCTCGGGTGTGAGCGCGAGCTCGCGCAGGGCCTTGGCCGACTCGGTCATGGTCGCGAGCACGTCGCGCATGATCCAGTTCGACACCGTCTTGGGCTGCGCGTAGAGCCGCAGCGCCGCCTCGAAGAACTCGGAGACGTCGCGATCCTCGGTCAGCACCGCCGCGTCGTAGGCGGGCAGGCCGAAGGCCTCGACGTAGCGCCTGCGGCGAGCGTGCGGCAGCTCGGGCAGCTCTTTGCGTTTCTGCTCCAGGTACTCGGGGTCGATGCGCAGCGGCGGCAGGTCGGGATCGGGGAAGTAGCGGTAGTCGTCCGCCTGCTCCTTCGTCCGCATCGGCGTCGCCACGCCCGCGCGATCGTCCCAGTGCAGCGTCTGCTGCAGCACCTTTCCGCCGGCCTCGAGCAGCTCGACCTGGCGGCGGATCTCGGAAGCGATCGCGCGCTCGACGAAGCGGAACGAGTTCAGGTTCTTCAGCTCCGTGCGGGTACCGAGCTCTGTGTCGCCGATGCGGCGCACCGACACGTTGGCGTCGCAGCGAAACTGTCCCTTCTCCATGTCGGCGTCGGAGACGTCGAGGTAGCGCAGGATCTGGCGCAGGCTGCGCAGGTACGCGCCGGCCTCCTCGGGCGAGTGGATGCTCGGCGTGGAGACGATCTCGACCAGCGGCGCACCGGCGCGGTTCAGGTCGACGTGGGTGACGCCGCCGCCCGTGACCGCGTCGTCGTGGATGTTCTTCGCCGCGTCCTCTTCCATGTGGATGCGCGTGAGCGGGATCGAGCGGAACTCGCCGTCGAGCTCGAGCGGCACCGCGCCGTCGGTGCAGTAGGGCTCTTCGTACTGCGAGATCTGATAGCCCTTCGGCAGGTCGGGATAGAAGTAGTGCTTGCGCGCAAAGATCGAGATGGGATGGACGTTGCAGCCGAGCGCGAGCGCCAGGCGCACCGCCAGCTCGACCGCCTTCTCGTTCAGCACGGGCAGAACGCCCGGCAGGCCCACGTCGACCTCGGTGGTCTGCGTATTCGGCGCGGCGCCGAACGCGTGCGGCGCGGAGCTGAAAAGTTTGGACTGCGTCTTGAGCTGCGCGTGCACCTCGAGACCGATCACGGTCTCCCAGCCCGCGGGGTTCACGAAGGCGCTCGACTCGGCCATGCGCCGAGAGTATCTCACCCGAGCGGGTTTTCGAGCAGCGCCGCGTAGTCCTCTATCACGCGCGCGAGGCGGAACTCCTCGGGCAGGCGGGCGCGCTGCGGCGCGTCGGGCCCGATCGCCCGTGCGATCGCGCGCGCCAGCCCGTTGACGTCGCCGTCGGGCACGAGCTGTGCGCCCGGGATCGCCGACAGGATCTCGCGCGTACCGCCCGGGCAATCGAACGCGACGAGCCGCGCGCCGCAGGCCGCCGCCTCGAGCACCGCGACCGGCAGGCCCTCGCGCCGCGAGCTCTGCACGAAGACGGACGCGTAGCGCATCCAGGGAAACGGGTCGGCCTGATAGCCGGTGAAGTGCACGCGCGCCTCGAGGCCGTGCGCGCGAACCTGCGCCTCGAGTGCCGCGCGTTCCGGCCCGTCGCCGAGCAGCCACAGCTCCGCGCCGGGCACGAGCGGCGCGACCAGCGCGAACGCATCGACCAGCCGGTCGTAGCCCTTCACGGCTGCGAGCCGGCCCGCCGCGAGCACGTGCGGTCCGTCGCCGTGGAAGACCGACGCGCTGCGGGCAAGCGCGGCCTCGATGCGCGCTTCGTCGATCGGATTTCTGATCATGCGGATCAGCGCCGGCGCGACGCCGAAGCGCGTGACCAGGTCGTCGGCGATCGCGTGCGAGCACGCCACGATCCGATCGGCGCGCGGATAGAGCGCGCGGTACGCGGCGCGCCAAAGCCAGGGAAGCCTCTGGCCAACGACCTCGCCCGAGAGCGTGGTGTGCTCGACGAGCACGACGCGGGCGCTGCGCGGCAGCGCGAAGCGCGCGGCGAGCAGCGCGAGATTCAGATAGCCGAGGTTCGGCACGATCACGTCAGGTCGAAGACGCCGCGCGAGCTTGACGAGCGGCACGACCGCGCGGCGCACGCGGCCCGCGCGCAGGTCGTGAACCTGCACGTCCGCCGGTAGATCCGCGAGGAACTCGCCCGCCGCCTCGACCAGCGCCACGTGAACCTCGAAGCGCGCGCGCGGCAGGTTGGCCGCGAGCAGCGTCACGACGCGCTCCGCACCCCCGAGCCGCAGGCTCGGGATCACGAACAGGACGCGACGGCTCACGGGGCTCCGATCACGGCACCAGGTTGATCAGGCGTCCCGGGACGTAGATCACGCGGCGCGGCGCGGCGGGGCCCAGGTGCTTCTGCACGTTCTCGCTCGCAAGCGCCGCCTCGAGCGCGGTCGCCTGGTCGGCGTCCGCCGGCACGCGCACGCGGTCGCGCAGCTTCCCCGCGACCTGCACCGAGAGCTCGAGCGTGTCCTGCGCCAGAAAGGCGGGATCGGCGAGCGGCCACGGCTCGCGCACGAGCGACTCGGCGTGACCGAGGCGCTGCCAGAGCTCCTCACCCAGGTGCGGCGCAAGCGGCGCGAGCAGAAGCACGAACGTCTCGACCAGCGCCCGCGTCGCCGGGCCGTCCTTCTCGACGTCCCGCACGAACACCATCAGCGCGGAGATTGCGGTGTTGAAGTCGAGCGCCTCGAAGTCGCGCGTCAGCTTGTCGATGGTCTGCGCGAGCAGGCGTCGCTGCGCGTCGGTTCCCGGCCCAGGCGCGAGCTCGCGCACGCGATCGCCCGCATCGTCCTCCTGGCAAACCAATCGATACGCACGGCCGAGGAAGCGCGAGACACCGGGGATGCCGTCGGTCGACCAGGGCGCGGCCTTGCCGAGCGGCCCCATGAACATCTCGTACAGACGCATCGCATCGGCGCCGAACTCTGCGATCACGTCGTCGGGATTCACCACGTTCCCGCGGCTCTTCGACATTCTCTCGATCACTTCCTCGAGGTCGACGTCGACGCTCGGCGCGAGCGCCCGCCCGTCCTGCCAGCGCACGGCGCCGGGCTCGACCCACTCCTCGGCGAGCTCCGCCCCCGAGCCGACGTGGACGGGTGTCTCGCCCTCGTAGCGGACGTCGGCGCGGCTGTAGAACTTGGGCGCACCGCCGTCCTCAGCGCGGAAGAGCCGGTAGCTCTTGCCCTGCACCATGCCGGGGTTGAGCAGCTTCTGGAACGGCTCCTTGGTGTGCACGAGCCCGAGGTCGAAGAGCACCTTGTGCCAGAAGCGCGCGTAGAGCAGGTGCAGGACCGCGTGCTCCGCGCCGCCGACGTACAGGTCGACGTTCATCCAGTAGCGCTCCGCCTCGGGCGAGAACGGCGCGGCGTCGTTCTTCGGGTCGCAGAAGCGCAGGTAGTACCAGCAGCTGCCGGCCCACTGCGGCATGGTGTTGGTGTCGCGCAGCGCCGGTCGCCCGGTCGCAGGATCGACCGTCCTCACCCAGTCCTGCGCGCGCGCGAGCGGCGGCTCGAAGCCGCCGCGCGGCTTGAAGTCGTCGAGCTCGGGGAGAGCGACGGGGAGCTCGGATTCGGGCACGAGCAAGGTGCGCCCGTCCTCGCCGTGGATCACCGGGAACGGCTCGCCCCAGTAGCGCTGCCGGCTGAACAGCCAGTCGCGCAGCTTGTACGAGACCGAGCGCGCGCCGACGCCGCGCTCGGCCAGCCACGCGGTCATCCGCTCCTTGGCCTCGTCGCAGGGCAAGCCGTCGAGAAAGCCCGAGCGGACGTTCACGCCGTCGCCCTCGTGCGCCGCGCGCGTCACGTCGCCGCCCGTGATCACCTCGACGATCGGCAGCCCGAACGCCGTCGCGAACTCCCAGTCGCGCGCGTCGTGACCGGGTACGGCCATGATCGCGCCCGTGCCGTAGCCGGCGAGCACGTAGTCCGCGACCCACACGGGGATGCGCGCGCCGTTCACCGGGTTCACGGCGAACGCCCCCGTGTCGACGCCCGTCTTGGTCTTCGCGTCGGCCATGCGCACGCGCTCGCTCTTGCGCGCGGCGGCCTCGACGTAGCGCTGCACGGCGGCGCGCTGCGCGGGCGTCGTGATCGCCGCGACCAGCGGATGCTCCGGCGCGAGCACCATGTAGGTCGCGCCGAAGAGTGTGTCGGGCCGCGTCGTGAAGATCTCGATCCTCTCGGCCGCATGATCGGCGAGCGCGAAGAAGACGCGCGCACCGACGGAGCGGCCGATCCAGTCGAGCTGCATCTTCACGATGTGCTCGGGCCAGTCCACCTCCTTCAGATCTTCGATCAGCCGGTCGGCGTAGGCAGTGATACGCAGCATCCATTGCTTGAGCGGCAGGCGCACGACGGGATGACCGCCGATGTCGCTCTTGCCGCCGCGCACCTCCTCGTTCGCGAGCACGGTGCCGAGCTCGGGGCACCAGTTCACCGGCACCTCGGCCTGGTAGGCGAGTCCCCGCTCGAAGAGCTTGCGGAAGATCCACTGGGTCCAGCGCACGTAGCGCGGGTCGGTGGTGTCGATCTCGCGGTCCCAGTCATAGGACAGGCCGAGCGCCTGCAGCTGCTCGCGGTAGCGCGCGATGTTGCGCGTGGTGGTGACTCGCGGGTGCTGACCGGTGCGCACGGCGTGTTGCTCCGCCGGCAGGCCGAACGCGTCCCAGCCCATCGGGTGAAGCACGTTGAAGCCGCGCATGCGCTTGTAGCGCGCGTAGACATCGGTCGCGACGTAGCCCTTCGGGTGCCCGACGTGCAGACCCTCGCCCGAGGGATACGGGAACATGTCGAGCACGTAGTACTTGGGTCGATTCGGGTCGATCGAGGTGCGGAAAGTCTTGTGCTCGAGCCAATGGCGCTGCCACTTGGCCTCGAGCTTGCGCGGCTAGTACGGCATGCGCCGCAGGATAGCAGCTCGTCTCGGGCCGTCTGCCGGGCTAGATTCGCCGCCGAGATGACGGAGCGCGAGAAGGCGAACACGGACGGCGCCTGGCCAACGCCCGAGCTCTCGGCGGAGGAGCTCGAGCGCAAAGCCGAGCTGCTCTCGCAGCGCGTGCGCGCCGTCTCACCCGCCCAGACGCGCACGGTCGCCGATCTCGTGCGCGCGTTCGCCGGCATGAGCATCCAGGCGCGCAACCTCGGGCAGTGTTACGAGGTGCTCGAGGCGATGCTGCGCGATCCCGACCGGCCGACCATCCTGCTCGGGCTCGCGGGACCGCTGATCGCCGGTGGACTGCGCCAGGTGATCCGCGAGCTCGTCGAGCACAACCTGGTCGACGTGGTCGTCTCCACCGGCGCGATCCTCTACCAGGACGTCTACCAGGCGCGCGGCTACGCGCACTACCGCGGCTCGAGCCGCGCCGACGACACGGCGCTGCGCGAGCTCTACGTCGACCGCATCTACGACACTTACGTCGACGAGATCGGCTTCGCCAAGACCGACACCTGGATCGGCCGCGTCGCCGACGAGCTCCCGCCTGGTGCGTACTCGAGCCGCCAGTTCATGGATGCGCTCGCCGATCGGCTCGACGACCCGCTCTCGATCGTCGCGACCTGCCGGCGCCACGGCGTGCCGATGTTCCTGCCCGCGCTGAACGACAGCTCGATCGGCATCGGGCTCACCGAGCACCACCATCGCGGCGTCGTCTCCGGCAAGGCCGGGGTCGTGATCAGCTCGATCCAGGACAACTACGAGCTGACCCAGATCGTGGCGCGCTCGCCCGCGACCGCGGCCTTCTTCGTCGCCGGCGGCGTGCCCAAGAACTACATCAACGACGCGATCGTCACGAGCTACGTCTTCGGC
>Ga0184615_10000525_pt1 | contig 21037 bp, 21 predicted proteins | sample PLM4_65_coex_FD_133134 | JGI IMG/M metagenome (GOLD analysis project Ga0184615, IMG submission 133134) | Groundwater sediment microbial communities from an aquifer in East River, Colorado, USA - PLM4_65_coex | ecosystem: Environmental > Terrestrial > Soil > Riparian zone | place: USA: East...
CGGCTGGTTTTGGTTTGGCTGGCCTTGCTGCTGGCCAGCGTCTCGGCGTTTGCCGGCGACGCCTACTTCACTTCCGGCGGCGTCAAGCTGCACTACACCGTGCAGGGAAAAGGCGAGCCGGTGATTCTGATCCACGGTTACGCCGTCAACATCCAAATGAACTGGGCGGCGTTACAACCGGCGCTGGCGCAGAACTACCAGGTGATCGCCCTCGACAACCGCGGGCACGGGCTGAGTGAGAAGCCCACGACGCCGGACGATTACGGAACCAAGTTTGTCGACGACGTGATCGCCTTGATGGACCATCTGAAGATCAAGAAGGCCCACGTGGTCGGCTACTCCATGGGCGGATTCATCACCGACAAGTTGCTGACCACGTATCCCGAGCGCCTGCTGACGGCCACACTCGGTGGCGCCGGCTGGGCACACCCGGACGACGACTCCGTGGGTTTCGAAGCGTTGGCTGTGTCGCTGGAACAGGGGAAGGGTCTGGCCCCGCTGTTTACTTTCCTCACGCCGAAGGGAGAAGCGCCGCCGACCGAGGAACGAATCCAGAGCATGAACCAGATGATCCTCGCATTTAACGATCCGAAGGCTCTGGCGGCCGTTGCTCGCAGTTTCCCGGCATTCGCCGTACCGGAAGCAAAACTCCGCGCCAACAAAGTGCCGACCCTGGCCTTGATCGGGGAGATCGATCCCCTGAAGGCCGGCGTCGATCGTCTCGATGGCGTGATGGCCAACCTGAAGATTGTGGTGATTCCGGGCGCCAACCATATGACGGCGTTTACCAATCCGGCATTTATCTCCAGCCTGAAGAGCTTTCTCGCCGAGCACCCCGCGGAAGCGGGAGCGAAGGCCGCCGCCGCAGGAGCCAAGTAAGGGAGCACGAGAAAGGCATTGTCCACGAACGCGTCTACGGCTGCCGCGGCCGCCAAAGCCAATCCCGGATTTTTGAAGCGCACCTTCGGGGTGTTCGGTTACCGGGATTTCCGCATCGTGTGGGCCGGCGCGTTCACCTCCACCACGGGATCGTGGATGCAGAACGTGGCCCTGTCGTGGCTGGTCTACAGCATGACCGGGTCCACGGTGTACCTGGGGCTGATCGGATTCCTGGGCGACCTGCCGATCCTGTTGTTCTCCCTGGTAGGCGGAGTGGTGGCCGACCGCATCGACCGCCGCCGGATGTTGTTGAGTTCGCAGTACACCCAAATGTTCTGCGCGTTTGTGCTGACCGCGCTGGTGGTGACGCGCCAGATCCAGATCTGGCACATGCTGGCGCTGGTGTTCGTCGCCGGAGTCGGCCAATCCTTCGGCGGGCCGGCCTACCAGGCGCTGATTCCCGGCCTGGTGAAACGCGAAGACGTTTCGAAGGCCATCGCCCTCAATTCCATCCAGTTCAACCTGGCCCGCGTGGTTGGTCCGCAATTGGCGGCTCTGGCTATGGCTTACATGGGCGTAGCTCTTTGCTTTTTCCTGAATGGAGTGTCGTTTATCGCGGTGGTCATCGGCCTGTACATGATCCGGGCCACTTTCGTTCCCACCAAGACCGAAGACTCCGTGATGGAGGGCATGCGTGACGGCTTCCGTTACGTGAAGAGCCAGGGAGCCTTGGGGCAACTGACGGTATTGGGCTTCGTCAGCACCTTCTGCGGAATTCCCTTGATGACCCTGCTGCCGGTATTCGCCAAAGACGTTTTTCAGATCGGTGAAATCGGCTATGCGCGGATGATGTCGGTCTCGGGAGTGGGCGCGATTCTCGGCGCAGTGATCTATGCCGGCACGCATCAACGCTTCCGGCACGGGCTGCTGGCCCTGCGCGTTCAACTGGCGTTCGCCTTCCTGCTTGGGACGTTTGCCCTCTCGAGGAATCTGTGGCTCAGTTACGCGGCCCTGTTCCTCGGCGGGTTCTGCTTGATCACCCTGTTCGCTTCCATCACCTCACTGGTCCAACTCGGCACCTCGGAGGAGATGCGCGGGCGGGTGATGAGCATCTTCATGCTGGCCTTCCGAGGCGGCATGCCCCTGGGCAACCTGGTCACCGGCTATCTGGCATCCCAACTCTCACCGTCGACGGCGCTGTTGATCGGCAGCATCCTGCTGGCGTCCACCGCCACGGCCTTCCTGGCTTCCGGCAGCGGCATCAAGAAGCTGTAGGGCTGGCGCGATCAGACGCGCAAATAGTCAGGCCGCCAACTCTTGATCATCTGCTTGATCGCCTTGCGATCGTCGATCTTCCCATCCAGGACCTTGGCGGCCAACTCGGGCAACTCCGCGTCGCTGGCAAAGCGCAAGGCCACGAACTGGTTCCGCGTGAACTCGCCGATGCGGGCCTTGAGGCTGTCCGGGAGCAACCGCTGCATTCGCAGCGTCTCCTCCAGGCGGATGACGCGGTCCTGCGCGGTCAGGGGCATGGTTCGCGCGAGGAAGAACAGCAGCAAGAGCGCGATCGCCAGCAACGTGTCAAACGTTGGTGCGGCTCTTCCGCTTCCGATGTCTAGGGCGAAGTACAGCCGATAGAGCCGCCAAAGCAGGTTGATGACCAGTAGCGGGAAGCACACCATGTGGTAGGCGGGGATCAGACGTGTGTGATTGGCGAACGTCTGGGGGGTAGTTTCGGCCATGTTTAGTTCTCCTTTTGGGCTTCGCGCTCCAGGCGCTCGATTTTCTTGCGCAGGTCCCGAGCTTCCTTGTCGTGCGGAGCCATCTCCACAAACTTGCGATAGGCCATCACCGCGCGCTCCGGTTCATCCCGCTTCTCGTACACCTGGCCCAGCTTCAGGTAGGGCACAGCCCAAGTTGGATTCCATCGCGTGGCCTCTTCGTAGCGTTTGATGGCCGCGGAAGTGTTGCCCTTCTTCAAATAGAAGTTGCCCACTTTGATTTCTTGTGCGGCCTGCGCGGGATTAAGCGTGTATTCCTTGGGCTTGTCCGGCTCGTCGTCCATCAGGGATTCCAACGACGGCTCCAATGCGCGCGGCTTAGGCCTGGACTGGGACTTGGACTTTTGTTCCTTCTCGGGAGGTGGAGGCGGCGGAGTCTTCGGAGGCTCTTGAAAGAGCACAGCGACAAGCAGGAACGGCGCCAGCATAAGACTAGTGTATCGTAGGCGGATCTAGCGCACGGCGAGAGTGACGGTGTTGCTGGGAACACCGGCCTGACGCAGTACCAGGGTCGCGGCCGGGCCGGGCGTGACGCCCCCGGGGATTTCCACGTTGACCTGGTAGAGTCCGACAAAGCCCGGAGCGAGTCCCGCAAAGAATACCCGTGCGGGCTTGCCATCAATCTCCGCAGTGACTTCCGCGTTCACCCGCGCCAGCGGTTCTGCGCTGGGCGCCAGCGCCCCGGAAGCGACCACCGGATTCGTCGCGCCAAGTCCGGTGGCGAATACTTGGACCACCTCACCCGCCGCAGCCGCCGCGCTCACGTCCACCAGCGCGCCCCGCGTATTCAGGATCGCGCCCTGTCCGTTGCCCTGCTGATTAGTGGTGAAGATCCCCGGCCGCACCGCCGCCAGCGTGATCGTCTCCGGCACGGTGATCGACTGTCCGCCGGTCTTCTGGGTCTTGACCACAGCCTGATGCCGCGCATTGGCCGCCAGTTCGAACGGGATCTGCGCGTTGATCTGGCCATCGGAGGAGTAGAACAACGGAGCATCCGCACCGCCGATGGTCAGCGTCGCGCCTCCAAGAGTTCTGGGGATGGGCAACGATGCAGCTCCGGTCTGGGCCATGTTCTTGCCAAACACCGAGATGATCGTGCCGGGCGCCAGTTCCGCACCCTGTGCGAAGCTGGCTGCGTTGACGATCCCCTGCGAGTACAGCGTGGGAGCCGAGGCATTGGCCGTGACGCTGCCTTGCACCGTGGCCTCGGCCGGCTGCAACGGCGGCAGGATCGCCCGCAACGTCACCGTCACTTGCGAAGCGGCGTTGACCGGCCGCCATGTTCCCGTGTAGATCCCGGTGCGCAAGCTGGCCAGGGTCAGCGGTGAATCGCCGCTCGAGAAAGTGGCTAATACGGTGGCGTTGGGCACGGCGTTGCCGCAGTCGTCGACCACCTGCGCTTCGACCACCGCCGGCCAACTGGCTGGTGACGAGAAGTTACCCGCCAGCGTCCGATGCACGGTCAACAGCTTCTGCGGCACGCACGGAGCTTCCACGCCGAGATCATTCGTGCTGGCCGCCGGCACCACTACGAACAGAACATTCACCACCTGAGACGGGCTGTTGTCATCGAACAGCAGCGTCAGCGCGCCGCGGTAGACATTCGGGGCCAGGCTCCCCAACACCGGCTGCACGGTAATCAGCTTGGATTCGGCGGAGGTCAGCAGTACATTTCGGGGCTGGCCGTCCAGCCAGGTGCCGCCGTCAAATGTGAAAGCCCCGGCGCGCGCTTCCACGTTGTTGGCCACTGGCGTACCCAAGCGGATCGTCTGCGAGCCGGGCGATGTACTCCCAGCGCGCGCTGCGAAGATCAGACCTGTCGGACGCACCAACGGCCCCGGATTGCTGCCCGCGGGCAGCAGATTGAAATCCACGCTGACCAGTTGCGGGGAATTGGTGGCCGTGGGGGAGGAGACTTTCACCTGTCCGCTGTACTGTCCCGTACGCAGCCCGGCAGGACTGGCACTGACCGACACCAACGGGATCTCCAGCGAATTCGCGATGCTGCTTCCGCTCGTTGGGGACGCCGAAAGCCAGTTGCCGCCGGAGAGACTGCTGGCCTCGACCGAGTAGTTCATCGTTCCTTGGCCCGCGTTCAGCACTCCGAGACTCTGCGTTTGGCCACCGCCGCCACCTTCCACACCCGTGAACAGCAGCCCCGTCTGGCTGAGCACGATGCTCTGGCTCTGCTGTGCCAGGAGCAGGGTCACCCCGACGGTCATGGACTCGCCGGTGGTCGCGCTGTTCACCCGCAGCGACCCGGAGTAGACCCCGGGCGTGAGCCCCGCTGAGTTTGCATTGACCTGCACGGTGGCCGGCGTCGTCGAGGTTACCGAGCTGCCGGCCGGCGAAGCACTCAGCCAGTTACCACCGGTGTTGGTGCTGGTCTCCAACGACCAGTTCAACGTCCCGCCCCCGGCATTCGTGATCCGCAGTGAAGCCGATCCGGCGGCCTCAAACGTAAGCGCCGATGGCTCGACCGAAAGTTGTGGATTCGCGGCGGCCTGCACGGTGAGATCCACGCTGACCACCTGGGTTGTCGGCGACGCTTGCGGAGCCAGCACTGTGATCGTCCCGCGGTACGTTCCCGGCGTCAATGTGCTCACATTTACGCTTACAGTGATCGCTCCCGGCACATTACCGGTGGCCGGAGAAACTGAAAGCCACGCTCCGCCCGACTGAGTCGAAGCCGTCGCGGAAAACGAGAGACCCGTGACGGCGCTGGAGACAGAGAGCTGGCGGGGAGTGACCAGCGCGGCTCCAGCGGCAGCGGTCATGCTCAAGCTGGCGGGGCTCACCGTGAACGAGGACGCTGCGGACAGGACCTTCCGGATGCGATCGTTATAAGCGTCGGCCACGTAAACGTTACCCGCGGCATCGGCCGCTGCACCTAAGGGATTGGACAAAGAAGCCGAGGTGGCGGGACCGCCGTCCCCGGTGAAAGTCGTTAGGCCGTTGCCTGCCACGGTGGTGATGATTCCCGCAGCGCTGACCTTGCGCACACGGGCATTGAGTTGATCGGCAAAGTAGACGTTGCCGGCGCTGTCCACTGCCACACTCATCGGCGCGTTAAGCCTGGCGCTGGTGGCCTGGCCCCCATCGCCGGAATAGCCGGCCGTCCCATTGCCGGCGAACGTGGTGATCACCCCGGAAGAGGAGACTTTGCGGATGCGGTTGTTGTTCCGGTCGGCGATGTAGACGTTACCGCTGATGTCCACTGCCACGCCTTGCGGAGCGTTGAGTTGGGCGCTGCCGGCTGGTCCGTTGTCACCGCCGAAGGCGCCCGTTATGGTCAGCACTCCGGCAAAGGCCAGGACCTGGCCGTTCACGATCTTCCGCACCCGGTTGGCGAAGCTCTCCACCACATAGATGACCCCACTGGTGTCGACTGCCACGTCGGTGGCGTCGATCGACGCGTTGAGCGCGGGCTGACCGCTGTCCTCGAAGAGGCTGAGGCCGCCCACTCCCGCTATCGTGGTGATGATTCCAAGCGCGTCGACCTTGCGGATCCGGTCATTGTTGTCGTCGGCGATATACAGGTTACCAGCCGCATCGAGGGCGATTCCCGCGGGCCCATCGAGCCGGGCCGCGTTTGCGGGTCCGCCGTCGCCGGAAAATCCAGCCTCTGCGATCCCGGCTACCGTAGTGATGATGCCCGTCGGGCTGATCTTCCGGATGCGGTTGTTGTCCCGGTCGGCGACGAACAAGTTTCCGGCTGCGTCCAAAACCACGCGGCGAGGAAGCCGCAGTGACGCGCTGGTGGCGGGTCCGCCATCGCCCCCGAACTTGAACAGACCGTTGCCGGCGACCGTGTTGATGTTTCCGCCGAGTGCGAAACGGCGAACGCGCCCGTTTCCTCCGTCAGCGAGATATATGGTGTTGGAGGGGTCCACGGCCATGCCGATGGGTCCGTTCAGTTGGGCGGCTAAGGCCGACCCGCCATCGCCGGAGAATCCTGACGATCCCAGGCCACCCGAACGCCCGGCGACCAAGGTCAGCGTGCTTCCACTCAAGCGAAGGACACGGTCCGAACTCGAGATGTACAGGTTGCCCTGGCTATCCAACCTCAAGGCTTGAGGAAACCCCACGCTCGTGGTCAAAGCGGGCAAGCCGCCGGCCGGAAAACTGGTGAATAGGCTGTTTCCATTTCCCGCAAGGGTGGCAATCGTTCCGCTCGGGGAAACCTTGCGAATCCGGCTGTGGAATGTGTCGGCGAGGTACAGATTGCCTGCGGCATCCACCTCGACGCCGTAGGGACGATTTAGTCCCGCCAGCGTGGCCGGGCCGCCATCCCCGGAAAAAGTGGTGTTACCGCTGCCGGCCACTGTCGTGATGATCCCCGCGGTGTCGATCTTGCGAATCCGGTTGTTGTATTCGTCGGCGACATAGAGGTTGCGCGCGGCGTCGATGGCCAGACCGTTGGGTAGATAAAGTCTCGCGGAGATTGCGGGACTGTTGTCACCCGAGAAGGCGCAAAAACCGGCGCCCGCGATCGTCGTGATGATCCCGTTCGTAGCCACCCGGCGAATGCGACAGTTCACACTGTCGACGATGAAAACGTTGCCGGCCGCATCGACCGCTACGCCTTTTGGCCCGTTCAGGGCGGCGTTCACCGCAAGCTGCCCATCACCCGAGAAGCCCTTGATGCCGTTTCCAGCAACGACCGTCAGAATCCCATTAGAGGAGAGCTTGAAGACAATGTGGCCTTCATAGTCGGAGGCGTAGATGTTGCCAGCTGCGTCGGAAGCAACGCCCCAGGGCTGACCCAAGGGCGCGCTCAATGCCGGGCCACCGTCGCCGCGAAACACCCAGTTGGTCCCGGCGATAGTGGTGATGATCCCTTGCGCTTGTCCGGATGGAAGAACGATTACAAAAACGATTAGAGCTAGGAAGAAACGTCGCACGTCCGGCCCCCTCCAGAGGTACGTACCGCCACATTGTACGCCTTTGGCGCGCGGTCGGCGGTCCATACCCCGTGGGAGTTAAGTACTAGTGCCGTTCCAACTTAATGGGCCTAATGGCCGTCGGAGACAATGGGCTGATTGGCTCCTTGATTTTTTAGCGAAGTGTGGCGCAAAAGTTGGAACGGCACTATTCGTTCTTGGTCTCCGGCCTGTTCAATTGCGCGCTGGCGCCACCGCCCGTAGGCTTCTGGGTGTTCGCCGTCATGCCTTTGCTGACCAGAATCCGGACCTCCGCGCGGCGGTTCTCTTCGCGACCCGCGCGGGTGGAGTTGTCGGCCACCGCGTGCGATACGCCGTAGCCGGCCGGAGTCAGAATCCGGCGCAGCGGAATGTCGTGCTTTTGGAACAGGTATTCGGCCACCGCCTGGGACCGCTGCCGGCTCAGACGCTGGTTCAGTTCCGCGCCACCTTCGGCGGAAGCAAAACCGGCCACTTCAATCACAAAGCCTTTCTGGCTGTGCGTTTCCTCGGCCAGCTTGTCGAGAGCGCTCTTGGCTTCCGGAGAAAGCACCGCACTTCCGACCTTGAATCGAACCGACGTGCTGTGGACTACGTCGTAATCGTCCAGGGCCGTGATGCGGCCGTGGGCGTTGTCGGCGGTTTCCTGAGCCGCCTTGGCGCCGCCTTTGGCGGCATTCGAGATGGCGTCCAGTTCATCGATCTGGCCGGACATCCGACGGGCATTGTCTTCCAGCGGCGAGGTGCGGCTGTCGATGGCCTCCGCGACCTTGTATTCGTCATGGGTGAACCGGATCTGCTCCGCCACCAGGACGCCGTCGCTATCGCCGCGCCCTTCCACGTTCACAGACAGCCCGCGCGCCAGTTGCGCCTGTTGGTACTTGCGAGCGCCTCGAAACGGATTGTGTTTCTTTTCGCGGATGTTGGTGGCTCCACTGATCTTCACCGTCAGGTCCGTTCCGGTAGACTGCCGGAGCTTGAACCCGTCCGCTGAACGCTCGACGATAATGCCTTCAACCTTGAGTTTTTGCCCAGGACTCACACTCGTGGTCTGCGCGACGGCGACGCTGAACGTCGCGGCCAGCACCACCATCAGGAACCAAAGCTTCAATCCATTGGAATCACGCATAGGTCTTCCCTCGCTTGGGTTGGTAAGAGTATCCCGAGGGAATAGAAGCAATTCGCGTGCCGCAAGGCCGCCGGCAAGCGCCGACCCATGAAGCGTCGTCTTATGTTTGATTTGCGAGATTGGGAACAAAAGGGGACAAGGCCCCGTATCGGGGAGTTTCTCCCCGATATGGGATGATCTGGTTTGCTGGCAGGGTCCTAGTCTAGTCCTCTTTGACTACCTGGACCTTCACGGTGCTGGGGACGTCCTTGTGCAGCTTCACCGGAACGTCAAAGTATTGCGGCGGCTGATAGCCCTGCGCCGCCGCTCAGGCGACCCGCACCGACAATTCGCCCTGATCCTTGCGTGCGGGCCGGACACGTATTTCCACGTCCTGCCCCAAGGCGGTGAGGAAATCCATCAGGCGCTCGACGGAGAATGCCCCAGACTGGCCGCGCATCAGCCCCGACACATGCGGCTGTCTGATGCCGAGAATCTCTCCCGCCTTGGTTTGGGTGAGGCCGCGCCGCTTGATGAGCCGATAAATCTGCAGAGTGAGACGGGCCTTAAGCTCCTCGCGTTCCGGGTTAGGGAAACCGAGGTCGGCAAAGACGCTGCCCGTGCCCTCATACACTTTGATTCTGGACTTATTGTGAGTGAGTTTCATATTGCCAATATCCCCTAAATATTGATTTACACTTAGAGTAGTCCTTATCAGTCCTGCTTTTCTCGATAGTCCTCCTCGGCGTCTGCGAGGCGCTTGCGGATCAGCGCGACGTCGGCTCTCGGCGTAGCGATCCCTTTCTTGGATTTTTTCTGGAATGCATGAAGCACGTAGATCACATCCTGAAATCGGACGGTGTAGACAGTCCGATAGGTTCCGCCCTCGGCCGACGCCTTGATTTCAAGAACGGAACGGCCGCCGAAACCCTTGAGGGCCTTGACGCTGGGATATTCCTCGCCGCGCTGCGCGGCCCACAAGGCTTGGCCGATCTCTCGCTGTACGGACCGTGGAAAGGCCTTCAAGTCTTGCCTGGATGGGCCTAACCACCGGACCGGCTTGGGCGTGCCGTTCATCGATATGAATATACGTCTATACGTATACTTATGTCAATGAACGCCCGCCCCCGGTTCTCAGCGAGGCTGGAACGCTACTCTTCTTTGACTACCTGGACCTTCACCGTGCTGGGGACGTCCTTGTGCAGCTTCACCGGGACGTCAAAGTCGCCGAGGCTCTTGATGGGCTCGTCGAGGTGAATCTTGCGGCGGTCGATCTGGTAGCCTTGCGCGGCCAGAGCGTCGGCCAAGTCGATGGACGTGACTGAGCCGAATAGTTGATCGCCTTCGCCGGCCTTGCGGCGGATGGTGAGCACCACGCCGTTGAGCATGCCGCCGAGCTTCTCGGCGTCGGCCTTCTCCACTGCTTCGCGGCGAACCGCGGCAACTTTCTCCTGCTCGATGACTTTCTTGTTCCCGGCAGTAGCCGGCATGGCCAGGTTGCGGGGCAGCAAAAAGTTACGCGCATAGCCTTCGGCCACGCGCACCAGTTCTCCGCGGTGTCCCAGCTTGGCTACATCCTGACGCAGAATTACTTCCATGGCTGGCTCCTAAATCTCCGCCGCGAAGGGCAGGAGGGCGATGTTGCGGGCCTTCTTGATGGCGTCGGCCACGCGGCGCTGATGCGGCGCGCAAACCCCGGTGATGCGTTGGGGCATGATGCGGCCGCGCTCGGCGACGAACTGGCCCAGCATCCGCACGTCCTTGTAGTTGATGTCGTCAATCTTCTCGACGCAGAATTTGCAGACCTTCTTGCGGCGGAAATACTGCTTCTTGCCGCCCGGCCCGCCAGGACCGCCGGAACGCTCGCCGCCGGGACGGCGTCCGCGCGGACCGCCGCCTCCGCCGCCCGAACCTGAATGTGAATGTGAATGTGGCATGTCTCCCATGATTTCCTCCTATTGTGCCTGCGGGGTAGGTTCGGCCGATGCAACCGGTGCAGCCGGTGCCGCTGGAGCAGTTGGAGCGGCTGGGGCGGCTGAAGGCGCCGCAGCAGCCGGCGCCGATGACGGCTTCTTACGCCGCGCAGCCCGCTCTTCCCGTTTCTTTTTCATCTTGGCCAAACGCTTCCAGTCCAGATCCACGCGCACGGTCATGAACTTGATCACCTGGTCGGAGACCTTGAGGCGGCGCTCGAACTCACGCACCGTCCCCGGATCGCATTCCACCGTGAACAGGATGTACTGCCCTTCCCGGCACCGTTTTACGTCGTAGGCCAAGCGGCGGCGCGCCCATTTTTCGGACTTCTGGACGGTTCCGCCGGTGGAAGTAACCACGCCCTCAAACTGGCTGATGATGCGGTCGACTTCCTCTTCCGGAATCTCCGGCCGCAAGATAAACATGATTTCGTAGATTCGCATTCTTCCTCGTATTCTTCCGGACCTCGAAGCAGTCGGCTGCTTCGAGATGGATCCAACCGCGGCGGCAACCGCTCCCTTACGGTCGCGGCTCGTTACGCGGAGGAGTCCGGAACGTTGTCAGATTCCGGGCCGCCTCCAGGACGCCGGTTGAAAGCGGTCATCGCCTTCGCCGGACCATCCCGGAGGATCGCCCGCACCGCTTCTGCGGCGCGCTCCACCAACTCCTCAACCTGCTCCTCCCGCGCTCGTGGAAAAGGCCGCAGCAGGTAATCGGCGGCGTCTTCCAGCGGATGCTCCGGGCCCACGCCCATACGCACCCTCAAAAAATCCTGCGAGCCGACCCACTCGATGATCGACTCCAGCCCGTGATGCCCTCCGGCGCTGCCGCGCTCGCGAATACGCAGCGTGCCCAAGGGCAGATTCAATTCGTCGCTGACCACCATCCAGAAGGCCGGCTCTGCTTTGTCCAGCAATTCCCGGACCGCCTGGCCGCTCAGGTTCATGTACGTCAGCGGCTTGGCCAGCACTACGGCACGCCCTTCCAGCGTGGTATGCGCGGTCAGCGATCGCGCTTCCGGGCGGGTCATCCGAACGCCTGCCTGTTCCGCCAACCGGTCGACCACCCGGAACCCCAGGTTGTGCGGAGTGGCCTCGTACTCCCGGCCCGGGTTGCCCAACCCGACCACCAAGCTCGGGGCGGCGTCCGGCATGGCCTACTTCTTCTTGCCTTCCTTGCCCTCTTTGCCTTCCTTGGCTTCCTTGCCGCCAGCCTTGGCGCCTTCTTCGGCACCTTCCTCTTCCTTATCGAGCTTGCCCTTCTTGATAACTTCGGGCTCGGCAGGAGCCGCGGCAGCCACTTCCTCTGCCGGTTTCACTTCCTCTTCCTTCAGGACCACGATGTGAGCCACCACCTGGTCGGGAGGGCTGATCAGAGTGACCTTGGCGTCGAGCACCAGATCGCGCATGCGCAGGTTTTTCCCCACCACCAACTCGCTAACGTCGGCGTCGATGCGCTGGGGAATGTCCATGGGCAAACACTCCACTTCCACTTCGCGACTGACGAACTCCAGGATGCCGCCCTGGACCTTGACGCCCTTGGCCTCACCAACGCCGTGCACCGGAACCTTGGTGCGCAGCTTGCGAGTCAGGTCAATGCGCCGTAGATCCACGTGCAGCAGTTTGTCGCTGACGGGATCGTAGCAGGCCTCCTGAAGCACGGCGCTCGTGGTCTCGCCACCGCTGACCTTCAGGTTCAGAATCGTGTTCTTGCCGGCTTGGCTATGCAGCACTGCCAGCACCGGCTTCGGGTCGAGCGACAAGGACACCGCGTCCTGCTTTGATCCGTACAACGTTGCCGGGATTCGACCGGCCGCGCGCAGCCGCCGCGCTACGTTCTTGTTGCCCGGCGTCCGAACTTCCGCTTCCATTGCAATCTGTGCCATCGCTTCGCTCCAGTTGTCAGTGGCCAGTGGCCACTAGATAAACAGTCTGCTGACCGAGGTCTCCTCGTGAATCGACTGGATGGCGCGAGCCATCAAGCCGGCAATCGACAGGACCTTGATCCGGCCGCAATTGGCCGCTTCCGGCTTGAGCGGGATGGAATTGGTCACCACCACCTGCTCAATCGGGGAACTGCAAAGTCTCTCCACCGAATTGCCTGAAAGCACCGCGTGCGACGCGCTGGCAAACACACGCTTGGCGCCGCGCTCCAGCAAGGCTTCAGCGTTCTTCACCAGAGTGCCGCCGGTATCGATAATGTCGTCCACGATCAGCACCGTACGGCCTTCGACGTCGCCGATCACGTGCATCACTTCGGCCACGTTCACTTCTTCGCGGCGCTTATCGATGATGGCCAGGGGCGCGTTCAGTTTCTTGGCGAAGAAGCGCGAGCGCTCCACTCCGCCGGCGTCCGGGGCGATCACCGTTACGTCTTCCAGCTGCAGGGCTTCAAAATACTCCACCAGCACCGGCGTGGCGAACAAGTGGTCCACCGGAATGTTGAAGAACCCCTGGATCTGCGGCGCGTGCAGGTCCATGGTCAGGGCGCGATTGGCTCCGGCGGTGGTCAGCAAGTCGGCGATCAGCTTGGCGGAGATGGGCACCCGCGGCTTGTCTTTGCGATCCTGGCGGGCGTATCCGTAATACGGAATCACCGCGGTGATCCGGCGGGCCGAGGCGCGCTTCAGCGCGTCAATCAGCAGCAGCAGTTCCATCAGGTGCCGGTCGCTGGGCTGGCAACTGGGCTGGAGCACGAAGACGTCAGCCCCGCGGACATTCTCTTTGACTTGCAGATAGACTTCACCGTCGCTGAACTGCTTGACGCTGCACCGGCCCAACGGCACGTTGAGATGCGTGCAGATCTCCTCGGCTAGAGCCGGGTTGGCGTTGCCCGTGAAGATTTTTATGCGATCGGTTTCCACTGCTTTTCGTTCTCGCTCCTGCTCACCGTCCGGCTGACCCACACGGACCACTCCGGGTGGCGGGCCTTTACGCTCTCTACAGCACGGTCCGCCCGCGTCCGGCTATCGAACAACCCATACACCGCCGAACCGCTGCCACTGAGCAGAGCCGGGGACGCACCGGCCCGGGTGAGTAACCGCTTGAGCCGTGCGACCTGTGGATAGGCCGAAAACACCACCGTCTCAAAGTCGTTCTTGAGGCGGGATCCCTGCACCCCCCAAACAGAGGCACAGAAACTAAAGATTTTATCGGTTTCCGAGGGTCCTGTCAACGAACCTTCTTGGACAGAGGGCGGGCGCGGGGGCCCGCCCCTACGAACGACACCCTGCGCGCTCCGGTAGGGGCGGGGCTCTGTCCCCGCCCGGTCGAGGTCGGCGTAGGCCGCCGCCGTGTTTACGGCGACGCCTGGGAAGGCCAAAACCACCTGCCGACGGGGAAAGTCTGGCAGGGCATAGACTTCCGTGCCTCGTCCCAGACCCAGGGCGGTGCCCCCAAGGAGGAAGAACGGGACGTCCGCGCCCAGGCCGGCGGCCAACTTCAGCAGCCTGTCAAGCGGCACGCGCTTACCCGAGAGTTGCGCGACCGCACGCAAGGCAGCCGCGGCGTCGCTGGACCCGCCGCCTAGTCCGGCGCCCCACGGGATCCGTTTGCGCAGAATCAGGTGCACGCGTTGCCGCAAATGCAGCTCCTCGACCATCGCTGCCGCGGCCCGCACGGCCAGGTTGTCCGAGCCGCCTAGTTCGGCTGCGTCACACTCCAAGGCCACACCGCTGCCCTTTTCCAAACGCACTTCCAGCAGGTCGTGAAGCGCCACAGTCTGGAACACGGTGCGCAACTCGTGATAGCCGTCCGCGCGCTTCCCCAGGACGCGCAGCCCGAGATTGATCTTGGCGTAACACTTCACAGTGAGGCGCGGAGAAGGCATAGCGGAGGGTCATTTTAGCAGGTAAGATGACCGCGTGGAGCCTCACGTCTTAGCTGACGGGAGTGCTCCGACTTAACAGTCATGGCTAAGCCTAAGATAGCGCTCAGAAATCGAAAATCCCTGACGAATGACCTGTTCTTTCGTGCAGATAGACTCTCAGACCAAGGACAACACCGAAAAGCATTCCGTCTCTTTCTTTCGGGGGCGAAGGCAGGCGATGACTCGGCACAATTGAACGTCGGCTACTGCTATGACTGTGGAGTCGGGACTCGGCGGAATCGCTCAGCGGCAATGTACTGGTATAAGCGTGCATACCGCCGTGGAGATGGGAGCGCGGCGAACAACATCGGAACGATCTGGCGAGACGAGCACAAACCAAAGAGGGCCTTGTATTGGTTCCGGCGTGCCGTGGACCTTGGTAACGACGGTGCAAATGTCGAGATTGCGAAGTTCTATCTAGGTGAGCGTGACACCGCAAGAGCCATCAGGCACCTCGAGATCGCGTTGAAATCAGACCGTTTGGCAGAGGTGGAAGAGGAAGAAGCCAGACGCTTGCTCAAGCTTGCCGGAAGGCCAACCTAGGCCGCCTGATCAAGGTAAGATGGCCAGCGTGCAGACTCACGTCTTCCCCGACAAGCTGGCGCTGGGGCGGGCCGCCGCCGACCAAGCGACGGCCGTTTTGCGCGCGGCGATCGACGCGCGTGGCAAGGCGCGTTTGCTTAGCGCGACCGGCGCTTCGCAGTTCGAGTTCCTGAAAGCATTGACAGCATCACCGCTGGACTGGGCGCACGTCGAGATGTTCCACCTGGACGAATACATCGGCCTGCCGGACACGCATCCCGCAAGCTTCCGCAAGTTCCTCTTGGAGCGCCTGATTCGTCCGGCGGGGATTGGCAAGTATTATTTGCTCGACGGCCAAGCTGACCCCGCCACTGTCTGCCGAGACGTAGGACGCCTGATCGGCGAATCGCCCATTGACCTGGCCTGCGTCGGTATCGGGGAGAACTGCCACTTGGCGTTCAACGATCCGCCCGCCGACTTTGAGACGGAAGAGCCGTACATCGTCGTGGAGCTGAACGAAGCTTGCCGCTGCCAGCAAGTGGGTGAAGGCTGGTTCGCCACCATGGACGATGTGCCGCGCCAGGCCATCAGCATGTCCATTCGTCAGATCCTGAAGGCGAATGAGATTCTCTGCATCTGCCCCGACCAGCGCAAAGCCCAGGCGGTCAAGGATTGCCTGGAAGGTCCGGTCAGCAACATGGCGCCCGCCTCCATCCTGCGGACCCACGCGCGCGTGACCATGTACCTGGACACCGCGTCGGCGTCGCTGCTCTCAAAGCGATGACGGTGGCCGAGCCTTACGCGCGCTATCTGCGTCTGCTTGGCATTGACGGATCTCCCACCGGCCTCGACGGTCTCCGCTAGATCGTGCGCCGGCACCTTTGCCGCGTGCCGTTCGAGAATGTATCGAAGCTGTTGCTGTTTGACCGCGAAGGCGCTGGCAGGCCGCTGACCCTGTCCGAGTTCCTGGACGGCATCGAGCACCACGATCTCGGCGGGACGTGCTATTCCAGCAATCCTTTCCTGGCCGAGTTGCTCCGGGTCTTGGGGTACGATGCAGACTTGCTGGGCGCCGACATGAGCATCGCAAACGTTCACACCAGCGTCCGGGTTCATCTGGATGGAGGGGAATATCACGTGGACGCCGGCAATGGCGCGCCGTTTCTCGAGCCGATGCCGCTGGACCGGCTTCCGCATGTCATTTCGATTGGCCGGTATCGCTACGACCTTGAAACGCACCACCACGGTCACCAAATGACGGCGTCTTATGCCGGGGAACTAGTGCACAGCTACCTGGTCCACGGTCCGCCGCGCACTCCGGAGTTTTTTCGGCCTATCGTGCTCGATTCGTTCGTTCCAGGCAGGAAGTTCATGACCTGGCTGCGCATCACGCGTTGCTTTGAGGACCGCGTGATCGATCTGCGAAACCGCACGCTCACTTGGTCGCAGGGCAACAAGAGCCGGGAAACGATCCTCAACAATGCGGACGAATTGCAGAGCGTCGTGGCTAACGACATGGCCATGCCTCGCTGTCCGGTTCTCAAAGCCGTTACCATCCTCGAACGTCTGACGGGAAAGCCGTTCTTCGAATCCTGACCCATATGCCCAAGCCCATCCCTCATCTGCGTTGGTACATCGCCGTGCTGCTGTGCCTGGCCTCGGAGTTGAACTATCTCGACCGCCAAGTTCTCTCGGTGCTGGCCCAGACCATCCAGGACGAGCTGAAGATCACCACGATGGAGTATTCGCGGATCACCTCCGCGTTTCTGATCAGCTACACCGTGATGTACGCGGTGAGCGGGCGGCTGGTGGACTACCTGGGAACGCGGCGGTCGTTCAGCATCTTCCTGACCGGATGGTCAGTGGTGAACATGCTGAACGCCTTCGCCCGCACGGCAAACCATTTTGCGTTCTTCCGATTTCTGCTGGGCGTCGCCGAACCGGCCAATTTCCCGGCCGGTGTGCGGGCTGTCTCCGAATGGTTTCCCATGCGCGAGCGAGCCCTGGCGGTGGGAATCTTCAACGCCGGAACCGCGATCGGAGCAGCGCTGGCCGCGCCGCTGGTTTCCTTCATCGCTTTGAACTGGGGCTGGCGCGCGGCGTTTGTCTTCACCGGCGCACTGGGCTTCGTGTGGGTCATCGTGTGGCTGCTGTTCTACCGTCTTCCGCAGGATCATCCGAGACTTTCGGAGGCGGAACGCAGTCTGATCCTGGGCGAGCGTCCCGCCAATCAATCCACGGCCCAGGTCCCTCTCCGCAAGCTGCTGTCGATGCGCGAAACTTGGGGCTGCATCGCGGCGCGCTTCCTGACCGACCCGATCTCCTACTTCCTGGCCTTCTGGATTCCAAAATACCTGCAGCAGGAACGCGGCTTCAGCCTGGCTGAGGTCGGCAAATACGCGTGGATCCCGTTCGCCGCGCAGGCGCTTGGGAACTTCTTCGCCGGCGGCATGCCCCGCTACCTCATCTCTCGAGGCTGGCCGCTGAATCGCGCACGCAAGACCACGATGTTTGTGGTTTCCTGTCTGATGCCCTTCTGCTACCTGGCGGTGACCCGCGTGGATGGCGCCGCATGGGCTCTCGCGATTGTGTCCTTGTGCACTTTCGGTCACGCTGCCTGGGGCAACATCATCCTGCCTGCCGAGGTGTTCCCGCAGCGAGCGGTGGGCACCGTCTCCGGAATGGGCGGCTGCCTGGGCGGCGTCGCCGGCATCATCAGTCAATTGACCATCGGCTGGGTGGTCCAGCACCTTTCGTTTGCTCCTATCTTCGCCGCCTGCTCGATGATTTATCTGATCGCCTTCGGCCTGGTCCACTGGCTGATCGGTGAACTGGGAGTGATTCGCGAAGTAGACTGAAAGACTACGATCATGAATTTAATGGTTGGTGTCACTCGACCACCGTATTTGACAAGTATGGAACTATCGCCGCTGGCAACCCGTTTGAAGTGGCGTGCCGAACGTCGCTCGCATACAATCGCCTAAAGTGAGCTTCCGGGAAATTTCGGTGCAGCGACTCAGGGTGCCGATCGTGAAGGCCATCGGGGAGGCGTCGAGCCGTTTGCCCGCCGACGACCCCACAATCCGCACCACACTAAAGCGAGATCTTGAAGAGACCTTTGCAGACGAGCCGGAGACTCTCATCGTAGAAGAGATGGGTCTCGGTCACGGTGCGACTCGCGTTGATGTCGCGGTAGTTAATGGTCACCTTCATGGGTTCGAGGTTAAGAGTGACCGCGACACGCTGAGAAGGCTACCGAGGCAGGCACACATCTACAACAAGGTTCTCGACTACGCCACGCTGGTCTTGGGTCCGCATCACGTCGAGCCAGGAATGAGACTGGTCCCTGATTGGTGGGGCATAAAGCTCGTAGAGAAGCTCGCCGACGGATCCGTCCGGTTGGCAGATGTGCGAGTACCCAGATTGAATCAGTCAGTGGACGGTCTTTCCGTCGCGAAACTTTTATGGCGACATGAAGCATTGAGAGTCCTGGAGGAGCTCGGAGCACTATCTGGGTTTCGGTCGAAGACGCGTCTTCTCTTGTACGCGCGCCTCGTCGAAGCGGTGTCGTTGAACTGGCTTCGGGCCAGGGTGCGGCAGCAGCTTAGGGCTCGCCTAAACTGGCGACCCCTCGCGCGACCAGCGTCATATGGTGGTTTAGGCCAGCTCTAAGCCAGGTTTCTGCGCTTCCTGTTCGATTAGGATTCTCACTTCGCTCCTGTATGTACGCATCTCCCGCACTGAAGTTGCGGCCGCAGAATTCGATGCGGTCGCATAACAGTTGGGCGTTAGCAGGCCACTGGGGAAAACCTGGACTTCCGTCGGTGAAGACACCTTCACCACGCATGACTAGCCAATCCTTTTCCAGGGTGTAGCGGATGCTAGCGCTAAAATTGGCGCGCTCAGGCGGCTCTGAGTAAATTGGGTGCTGTATCGCGTAGTCGCCGTATGCCGGGATCCGGTGAAAGCTCGGGTTCGCATCAAGTTGGGAGCGCCATCCTCGCCAATCAGAACGGGGGAGGAAATGTTGTCCAACCTTGAGTTTGCTGAGATCGCGGGGGAAGGCTCCGCTTAGTACGGTAAGCGTTCTCCAGTCTCGCAGGGAGGGCAGCCCCGAGCAAAGGCGAAAACTGCTCGTGCACTGCTGATCAGTGATTTGGAAATCTAGCAGTAAGTCGGTTTCCCTGGGAACGGTGCCCAGCTTCGCAATGAGACGTTGAATCTCGACTTGAGGCGCACCACTGGGGAAGTCGTCCCGGAAGAGACGCAGGCCGAGTCCTCTGTTGTCGCGAGCGACGATGCCTCCGACCGCATCCTGGTACTCTCGATCCCTTCGCAATCCGGTGATTGGGATCAGGGCAACACCAAGTCTCCGCGCTTCTTGCGCCAGGAATGTAAGAGGATGGGCTCCACCGGCGAGCCTTAGGTCAGCGTCCAAGAGCCATAGATCGACGAACAGAGGTCTCGAGCCCCAATGTTTCTGCATGTCCGCCGCGTTCTTGGCCAGCATCGCCGCAAGAGTAGGTTGTTTCTTCCTGGGTTCTATGCTCCTGGGCGTGATCTCGACCAATGGAGTGATTCGAGCCTTCTCCGCTGGACGTAAGTCTCCTAGCGCCGTCCACTCGGCTCGCTTCCAGCGCAGAACGGGAACGTAGTGTTTGTAGCCGACCATACGAACCTAACTCCGATCGATGGCTGTGAATAGCTTCCGAACTTGCCCATAGCCCACAACCTGATTCAGTACTCGATACGACTTGAAGTGATGGCGAATACGGCCTGCGACAATAGCCGGATGAATGCCTAGTTGCTTCGCCAAGTGTTGAGCGGCCTCAGGGGATCTCAGCCGACTAGCAGGGCTCTTCCGCCACTCCTGTATCGGGATCAACGCCTCACCGGCCAAACTGTCTGCCTCTTTCTCCTTGGCATCCCCATCGTTCTCGAGATCTAGATCGTCATAGAAGTAGATCCTCTCTTTCGCCAAGTGGATTGAGATATGCGCAAGTTCGTGCATAAGGCAGAACCAAAAATTGTCGAGTCTATCGTGGCGCAAAGTCAGACCAATGATTGGCTGGTTTGAGTCTGAAAGCATTGCGGCACCATCAAGATATGTCCGTGACAGAGCGGTTTCAATTACGAGCGCAATCCCATTTTTCGCGAGGTACTCGCGAGCCAGTAATGGCCCTCTGTCAAAGACACTCAGCCTGGCAACGGCCCTCATGAACTGCAAGTCAACGGTGCCCGGCTTGTAGTTAGGTGATGGCGAGCTCTTTCTCGCCTGGATCATTATGCGCGCTGTCCATGCAGTCAAAGCGTATGGATCCATGTTCCGAGCCGAACGCGTGTGACGCTCCCTTCGGTAGAGCGCAGTGGCTGCTTTTACGTGGCCCAGGCCGGCGAAGAAGGAAGCGAGCACATCTCTGGCCTGGCCACGAACGTCAGAAACCTCTTCCTTAATCCAACCCCGCGAAGCCATTTCCCGTAGAGGAAAGCGCTCCCATTGCAGCGAAATATCTTGACGTTCCGAGTCCTCGTGCTCCTGTAGGAGAACTTTCGCAGGAATGCCCAATCCAGCATGGAGAGCGCGGATCATCGCAAGGGTCAACGGGCGCTTCCGTGAGAGCACCTCGGAAACCCTACTGCGGCTGCCAATGAATGGAACGAGGTCCCGCCTGGAGAGGTCCTGCTGCTCCATTCGAAACGCGATTGCCTCAATCGGGTCCGGGAGGGGGATCTCGAATCTCTTGGATTCGTAATCGCGAACCAGCAGGGTCAGCAGCTCCAACTGGTCGGCCTCGGGGCTGCCAGCCTTCGGATTGCGATCGACCAACTGCTCGATCTCGTGGAGAGCAGTTTCGCAGTCCGCGTCAGACTTGATGACCTTGATCATCTGCACTCCTCAGAGCTCCCACTTCGAGTACTCGGCATGCGTGCCGATCTTCTCGATTAACACCACTTGCACGTCGAAACTCACCTTCGTGACCAGC
>Ga0184615_10000526_pt1 | contig 21009 bp, 26 predicted proteins | sample PLM4_65_coex_FD_133134 | JGI IMG/M metagenome (GOLD analysis project Ga0184615, IMG submission 133134) | Groundwater sediment microbial communities from an aquifer in East River, Colorado, USA - PLM4_65_coex | ecosystem: Environmental > Terrestrial > Soil > Riparian zone | place: USA: East...
TCATCCCTTGACATCACCGCACCGACTCGATATGCTCCGCGCCGATGGGGCTGTAGCGCAGTTGGGAGCGCGTCAGACTGGCAGTCTGAAGGTCAGGGGTTCGATCCCCCTCAGCTCCACCACCCCGAGCTTGCTAAGCGCCCCGTAGGCCCCGGTCTCCCTGGCCGAGGAGCGAGATCGCTTTGACCCCGTAATTCATGCCGATCGTGTTCGTCGATACCCACACGCATATCCATGGCTCTGAATACGACCTTGATCGCGACAGCGTGATCAATCGGGCACGGTCCGCCGGTGTCGATGTCTGCATCGCGATTGGCACCGATCTGACGACCAGTCGGCTGGCGGTTGAAACCGCTCAACGCTTCGAGGGAGTCTATGCCGCGGTGGGCGTCCATCCACACGAGGCGATCACGCTGGATGCCCAGGCGTACGACGCGCTGGATCAACTCGCGCGTGCCCCTCGGGTGGTGGCGTATGGTGAGATCGGCCTCGACTATTATTATCTGCATTCGCCCAAGGCGATCCAGCAAGCGCGCTTTCGCGAACAGATCGGATTAGCTGAGCGCCACGGCCTTCCCCTCGTCATTCATACGCGCGATGCATGGGATGACACCTTCGAGATTCTTGATCGTCAATCGCATACGGGCGGGGTCTTCCACTGTTTTACCGGAGATCTCGTCCAGGCGGAGAAGGCCATCGCGAGGGGCTTCTTCGTTTCGTTCTCCGGGATTGTGACCTTTCCGAAGTCTCTTGATCTCCAAGACGTGGCCCGCAAGATCGATTTGGACCACCTGCTGATCGAGACCGACTGCCCATACCTGTCGCCCGTGCCCCACCGCGGATCGAGGAACGAACCAGCCCACGTCGCGCTCGTCGCCAACAAGGTTGCCGAGCTGCGCGGCCTGCCGGTCGAGGTTGTGGCTCGCCGAACTTCCGACAACGCTCGCCGCTGCTTTCCACGACTCAACGACTGATTGCGGCTGTTTTCCCCCAACTTTGACACCCCTCCCAGCGGATGCTACCTTTCATGGGGACGCATCCTATGGATATTCCAGCGCATTTTTGGAAATACCTCCTCGTCCATCAATTGGGGGCGGGGGGGATGGCCGAGTTGTTTCTGGCCAAGCAGTCGGGGCTCAAAGGTTTTGAAAAACTCCTCGCGATCAAGAAAATTCTTCCCCATCTGACGCAGGATCCAGAATTCGTCTCGATGTTCGTCAACGAGGCCAAACTTGCGGCCTTGTTAACCCACCAACACATCGTCCAAATTTTCGATCTCGGGCACGTCGAGAGGGCGTTGAAGGTGTTCTCGGAGACGTCGCATCAATTTCCGAACCATGCGGCGCTGCATTATGACTTGGGGTTTCTGTACCCTCAGCGAGGGCTGGGTACTTTGGCGCGCGAAGAGCTTGCCAAGGCTGTGGGGCTTCAGCCTGAAGGGGATCTGGCATCGTGTGCGCGATTGTTTTTACGGACCGGAGTCGGGGCGAGGCCGAGCGGCCCGCCACCCCCGGCTCGCGCGCCCCTGAAGCGGCCCGGCGAACCGAGCCCGGAACCGAGGGACGGGCGCGCGGTGAACCGTCTGCTTGATGGGGCCCATCAAGCGGATATGAGTCGCTAAAAAGGAGCAACCATGAAGATGACGTGCGACGCCTGTCATACCAATTACGAGGTGCCGGACGAACTTGGGGCAAACGCGTCGTGCCCATGTTGTGAGCACGTCAATCGGCCTCGGGACCGAGTGGAAGCGATCGCGCCGACCACGCTCTCGCCGGAAGCGACGGCCCAAGGCGATGACGCCCCGATCAAGACGATGCTCTTTCCTTCGGACGGAGAACTTCGCGACACCGGGATCACCGATGTCCAGCGTCTTCGCTCGACCAACCGGCCTGGCTTGACGGGAAGTGCGCTCGGGCTGATCGTGACCGAACAAGGGAAGCCCCCGCGGCACCATCCGATCAAGAATGCTCGACTGGTCATCGGGCGCGGACGGTGTGACATTCGGGTGCACGATCCCGAGGCGTCGCGGGAACACTGCGCGATCGAAGTGTATGACGGGGTTCCGATTCTCAAGGACCTGCAGAGTGCCAACGGAACGGTGCTCAACGGCCACCTCGTTCGGGAACACGTCCTTCACGACGGTGACCAGATTCGCCTGGGAACGACGGTCGTTGAATTCAAGGTGAATGCCGCGGGGAAGGGCGCCACAGCGGCCTAACGATCGATCAGCGTGCGAGCTTGCTCTCCTGGTTTCTTCTCTCGTATCATGGAAGCAAGGCAATACGAGGGGAGGGATCCATTCCCGCAGTCTCAGGTAGTTTAACTGGTCTCAAACCGGCCCAGCGGAAGCGGATAGCCGGCCTCGCGCGTCGGCGAGTGCCGCCGGATCTGCTCGTCAGCCCGGAATTGGCGAGGGCCCTCACCGAGCTCTCCGGCGAGATTGGTCGTCAGCTCGGGGTGTTGCTCAGCCGTGCGGGCACGATTGAAGCCGTCATGGTGGGCACGGAACGCGACGTGGTCGTGCCCGACCTTCCTAATTGGAAGCTGGGGCGAAAACGCTTGCGCGGACTCCGCCTGGTTCATACCCATCTGGGCGACGACGCCCTGACCCAGGACGACCTCGCGGACCTGGCGCTCTTGCGTTTGGACGCGATTCTGGCGCTGTCGATTCAGGAAGGGGGCTTGCCGGCTCGCTGTTCGTGGGCCCACCTTGTGCCGCCCAATCCCGACGGCCGCGTCTATGAGGTCCATCCCTCGGTTCCCGTGCATCGTCTCGAGTGCGATCTTCGCGCGTTCTTGGCCGGCTTGGACGCGCAGCTCGCCAAAGCCGACAGTTCGCACGACGTGCGCGATGGGCGAGAACGCGCGATTCTGGTGAGCGTTTCGACCCAACCACGGGCGATCCAGGAAGATTCGTTCGAGGAACTGCGCGCGTTGGCGCGGTCAGCCGACCTGGTGGTGCTCGACACCGTGATGCAGCGTCCGCACGCCATCCATCCTCGGTACCTCCTGGGACAGGGGAAGTTGCGCGAGGTGGTGATCAAGGCGTTGCAGCACGGCGCCGACCTCTTGGTCTTCGACCAAGACCTCACCCCCTTGCAGGTGAAAGCGATCGGGGAAGTCACCGAGATGCGCGTGATCGATCGGACGCAACTCATTCTCGACATCTTTGCCCGTCGGGCGCAGAGCCGCGATGGCACGGTCCAAGTCGAGCTGGCCCAGCTCAAATATCGGTTGCCGCGACTGGCGGATCGCAGTACCGCCCTGTCCCGCTTGACAGGAGGGATCGGCGGGCGGGGGCCCGGCGAAACGCGGTTGGAGGTCGATCGGCGCCGGGTGCGGGATAAGATCGCGCACCTGGAGCGCGAATTGACGGGACTGAGTCGGGCCAGAGCGCAGCGGCGCGCCCGGCGGACGTCCAACCGCATTCCCATCGTGTCGATCGTGGGGTATACCAATGCCGGGAAGTCGACGCTGCTCAACACCTTAACCGACAGCCGGGTCGCCACGGCGGATCAGTTGTTCGCCACCCTGGATACCACCAGCCGGCGTCTCCGCACGCCTCGCGAACGGGAGGTCCTCATCACGGACACCGTGGGATTCATCCGGGCGCTGCCTCGAGACTTGCTGGGCGCGTTTCGCCCGACGCTGGACGAGCTGCGCGATGCCGACCTCTTGCTCCACGTGGTGGATGCGTCGCACCCACACGTCGAGCGGCACATCGAGTCGGTGGAACAGATCGTGGATGATCTTGGTCTGGGGACGATCCCCACCGTGTTTGTGTTCAACAAAACCGACCGCACGGACCCCGACGTCACCCGGGCCTTGCTCGCTCGGCATGGAGGGGTGGCGGTTTCGGCGCTTGACGAGGCTTCGCTGGCGCCCCTACTCCAGGAATTCGATCGACGCTTCGGTTTTGAGGACATCCCGCAGGAAACGGCCTGCGAGGTTTCTGCAGGCGCCGTCGACTCCCCCGAGTCCCTGCCGTCGCCGGATTGATCTTCGTTCTGCGGCTGCTTATAATGGCGGCTTGTGACGCGTCCCACCCCCACGGTTTCGGATGCTGCGGCGCGAGCCGCCCAACGGCGACGGATGACGCGGATCCTCGCGGAACTTGACCGGGCGTTCCACGGCCGGGCGATCGAGTTGGGTGCCTCCGGGCCCTGGGAACTCCTGGTGGCGACGATCCTTTCCGCCCAGTGCACCGACGATCGTGTCAATCGGGTCACGCCGCCGCTCTTCGCGGTGTACCGTACCCCGGTGGATTTTGCGTCTGCCGACCGCGACGTACTGGAACGCTTGATCAGACCGACTGGGTTTTTTCGCGCCAAAGCCCGGCACCTCATCGCCTGCGGGCGAGCGGTGGTGGAGCGATTCGGCGGTCAGGTCCCGCGGACGCTGGAGGAGTTGGTGACGCTCCCGGGGGTGGGTCGAAAAACCGCCAACGTCCTCTTGGGCAACGCCTTTGGCCAGCCGGCGATCGTCGTCGACACCCATGTCTCGCGCGTGGCCCGGCGGTTGGGCCTGACGAGGTCGGCCGATCCCGTTCGGATCGAATCGGACCTGCAGGACGTCATTCCCCGGGCGCGCTGGACCACGGGATCGCACCACCTCCTCCTGCACGGGCGCTATGTCTGCGTCGCCCGTCGCCCCCGCTGCGAGTCATGTGCGCTCTACGCGCTGTGCGACGCCCAAGAGAAACGCGCGGTGGCGCCGGTCGAGCCCCGGCGCACGATCGAACCGTCGGCCTCGGGTATCGTCCGCCGTGCGACGCCGCGGACTCGGATGGAGAAGCGAGGATGAGTCGCGACCCAGACGACGTGGAATCCGAGCGGCGCACGCTGATCTGCGAGTTTCTCCCCCTGTTTTACGACAAGGGATGGGTGGCGGGGACCGGCGGAGGCATCTGCGCCGTGGTGGACGATCGGACGTTGTTGATGGCGCCCACCGGTGTTCACAAGGAACGCGTCGTCCCCGGCGATTTGTTTGTCGTTGATCGAGAGGGCCGCGTGGTGCGTCCCCCGACGACCCCGACGTTGCGCCTGACCGAATGCGGTGCGGTGTTCTGCGCGGTGGTGAAGCGGCGCAAGGCGGGTTCCGTCATGCACAGCCATGGGCTTTCCGCCGTGTTGGCCGCCGATCTGGCCGAGGGCACGGATCGCATCGTGATCCGGGATCTTGAAATGCTCAAGGGAATCCGGGACTGCACGAACGCGGATCACCATGCCGTTCCGGTGATCGAGAACACTGCCCGCGAGCCCGAACTGGTGGACCGGATTCTCGACGCGCTCGATCGACCGGAGTTCGGGAAGTCCGCGTGTGTGCTGGTCAAGGACCACGGGGCCTATATCTGGGGTGACGATCTGTGGGAGGCCAAACGACACGCGGAGGTCTATCATTTCCTCTTCGAGGCCGTGGTCGCTCGGGCTCGCGTCGACCGGTCGCTTCGTTGACTTGCCTACCCCGACCCGCTATAATCCCGCTTCACTCGGCCCAGCGCCCAATGATTATCAGCATGACCGGATACGGGAAAGCTGAGGCGCCGCTTGGCGATCTCATGGTGGCGGTCGAAATCCGGTCGGTCAATCATCGGTTCTGCGAGGTGGTCGCGCGCGTCCCGAAATCGCTTGTGGGATCCGAAGCGCGTTTTCGGAAGGCGATCCAGCGCCGGGTGGCCCGCGGACGTCTCGATTTGGTTGTCGCCGCGGGCGGGGAGCACCAGGCGAGGACCCTTGCGCTCGATACCGAATTGGCTCGTCAGTATTATGATGCTCTCAAAACGCTCCAACAACAGTTTGAGTTAGCGGGCGAGATTACCGTTCACATGGTGGCGACATTCCGCGACGTCCTGACGTTTGTCGAGCGGGAAACCGAGAGCACCGAACTGGCCGATCACGTGGAGAGGCTGATTGCGCGAGCGCTCGATGAGCTGGACGCGATGCGTCGCCAAGAGGGGGAGGCGATTGCCCACGATCTGGTGCATCGCATACGTGAGATCGCGTCGAGGGTCGACGACGTCGCGCGCCGAGCCCCGCTGATTGTCGAAGACTACGCCTCGCGGCTCCGCAATCGGATTCGGGTGTTGGCGAGCGGGATCGACGTCGATCCCGCTCGGTTGGCGCAGGAAGTGGCGCTTCAGGCCGAACGATGCGATTACACCGAAGAAGTGACGCGCTTGCGAATCCACGTGACGCAGTGCGAGACGATGTTGAACACCGGGGGGGCCGTGGGCCGCGCCCTGGATTTCTTGTTTCAGGAGATGAATCGCGAGATGAACACGATCGGCTCCAAAGCCAACGACGCCGAGGTGGCCCTTGCCGTCGTGGCCATGAAGAGCGACCTTGAGAAATTGCGCGAGCAGGTCCAGAATGTGGAATGAGTGCGTGGACGGACCTGTCGGAGGCGGGGGAACCGTTCCGCACAGACGGTCCGGCACGCCCATGAACGGTGAGGCTGCGGGGGGAGGGGAATGACGACCGGAGCCGAGAGCCCCAGGCAAGGGAAAGGCCTCCTGTTTGTGGTCTCCGCGCCATCGGGGGCTGGCAAGACCACGCTGTGCCGGGAGGTCGTGACTCAGGTTCCGGGGTTGCGACATTCCGTGTCGTACACGACGCGCAAGCCGCGGCCGGCCGAGGTGGATGGCCGCGATTATTATTTTCTCGATGAAGGCGGTTTCCGCAAGAAGGCGGAGCGAGGGGAGTTCATCGAATGGGCTGAAGTGCATGGCCACCTGTATGGGACGGCCTGGGATCAGTTGCTCCTCCACAGCGAGCAGGGGGTGGACCTGATTCTCGACATCGACGCCCAAGGCGCGATGCAGCTCAAGAAAAAAGAAGTGGAAGGCGTGTTTATTTACATCCTTCCTCCGTCGTTTGAAGTGTTGAGGGCACGGCTGATGGAACGACGGTCGGACTCGCCCGAGGAGATCAATCGTCGCCTGCGCAAAGCCCGTGAGGAGATCTGGAGTTATCGGGAGTACTCGTACCTGATTATCAACGATGATGTGAAGCGGGCGAGGTCTGAGCTGCAGGCCGTCATCGTGGCCGAGCGGATCCGGATGAAGCGGATGAACTTTATGTGGATCGAGGAGACCTTCATCAAAAATAAGGAGGTATTTTAAGTGGAGATTATCGAATTACCGATCGAGCTGAAAGGCGATCAGTTGGACTCCCGATACCGGCTGGTGATCATCGGGGCGCAGCGCGCGCGGCAATTGATGGAAGGCGCACGAGCCAGCGAGGACACGAAGTACCTCAAGGCCACGACGGTGGCGGTCGAAGAGTTCTTGGAAGGTGAGCTGCAGTACGTGACCGGGAAAGACGCGCGAGTCGCCCAGCGGGAGGCGAGGAAAGTGCGCGAAGAGATGCAACGCAAGCGCGCCCTCCTCGAACGCGAGGAAGAGATCAGCAATGAAATCAAGAAGGATCTGTCGGTGTATGTCGACGACTCGTTGCGCCAGGCGGAATCCATCGGCCTGAGGTAGCACCGATAGGGACGGGGGATGCTGGCTGGCCGACAGGTGGTGTTGGGGGTAACGGGCAGTATCGCCGCCTACAAAGCGGTCGGTCTTCTTCGGCGGTTGACCGGACGTGGGGCGCAGGTCACGGTCGTGATGACCTCCGCCGCCCAACGGTTCGTCACCCCCCTGACGTTTCAGGTCCTCTCGCGCCGGCCCGTCTACGACGATCTCTTCGATCCTCGTGAAGAGATCCTCCACCTCTCGCTGGCCCAATCGGCCGATCTGCTCCTGATCGCGCCGGCGACGGCCAACACCCTTGCCCGGTTGGCGCGCGGCGCAGCCGACGACTTGCTCTCGAGCCTGGCGCTGTCGGCTCGGTGTCCGATTCTCCTCGCGCCCGCGATGGATGCGGTGATGTGGGAGCACCCGCTGGTGCAGCGCAACCTGGACACGCTGCGAGGAATCGGGGTGGGGATCATCCCGCCGGAATCGGGTCCGCTCGCGTCCGGCGTGGTTGGTCCAGGCCGACTGGCGGCCGAGGACGCGATTGTCGCCGCCGTCGAGGCTCGTCTGGCGTCCTCCGGTCCGTGGGCCGGGGTTCATGTCGTCGTCACCGCGGGTCCGACCCGCGAGGCGATTGACGCGGTGCGGACGATCACCAACCGGTCATCGGGAAAGATGGGCTACGCGCTCGCCGACGCCGCGAGGACGCGCGGGGCGATGGTGACGCTCATCACGGGGCCAACCGATCTGCCCGTCCCCGCCGGCGTCGACGTCGTGACGGTCGAAACGGCTGAGGAGATGCGGCACGCGGTGCTGGACCGGATCGACAAGACGACGGTGCTCCTCATGGCTGCGGCCGTTGCGGACTATCGTCCCAAGGTGTCGTCCCCCGGCAAGATCAAGAAAAGCGGGTCGGCCATTACCATCGAGTTGGTCCCCACCCCCGACATCCTCAGCGAGGTCGCGGCTCGCCACACCGAGGCGTGTGTCGTCGGATTTGCGGCGGAAACCGATCGGCTCGTCGAGCGTGCGACCGAGAAGCTCCACCGGAAACGGCTCGACCTGATCGTGGCCAACGACGTGTCGCGGCCCGGAATCGGTTTTGGGGCGAACGACAACGAAGTCACGATGATCGACCGAACCGGAGCCGTGGTGTCTCTCCCTCGGCTTTCCAAACGGGTGTTGGCCGAGCGCATCCTCGACCACATTCATGCGATCCGCATCCAGGAACGTCCCTCGTCTCCTTCCTCAAAGTAGGTCCTGCTCCCTGGCCACGCGGTGTGTGAAAGTGCTTAGCGAGCGTATACCCCGCAGCTTGCTGCGGGGGTATGCGAGCAAATAATGTAGAATGGTACGTCCTCTCATTACACTTCGAAGCTCCCTGCAGCTTGCTGCAGGGAGCTTCGACCGGTCGCTCATCGATGGGCGAATAGCCGAGGCTCCAACGATCCGATCTGGTTGACTTTCCTAGGGGATTTGTTAAGATGAGGGCGCTTTTTCTCTATCCCATCGGCGTCTCGCTCGGCGGGGCGGGTCCGTTCGGCCGTTGCGATGCGTTCCAGGGGCGAGGACAGGGAGGGTTTCTTGCCGAATAAGGAAGGCGGTCAGTCTCCAGACCTTCAAAAGCTTGCCGAGAAGTTTCGGAAGGACCCCACGAGTAAACTGTTCTACCCGTTGGCCGAAGAGTACCTCAAGATCGGCCTGGTGGATGATGCTATTCCGTTGTTGCGCGCCGGCATCCAAAGTCATCCGGGATTGCTGAGCGCCCGTGTCGCGCTGGGGAAAGCGTTGCAGAGCAAGGGACTCGAGGCCGAGGCGCGGGCGGAATTCGAGCAGGTCATCACCGCAAACCCCGACAACATCATGGCCCACAAGCGGCTGGCCTCCATCTACCTGAAGGCCGGGGAGAAGCTCAATGCGTTGACCTCGTGCGGTGCCGCGTTGGCCATTCACCCTTCGGACCCCGAGATCCTGAAGATTCAGAGCGAGGCCGAGCGACTCCCCGAACCAACCGCGCAGGCGGTGCACGCCGAGGACAACGCGAGTGAGGCCCCTTCGCCGGAGTTCGAAGCGATCGGAAGCGAACCCACGGTCGTCGAGCCGACGGTGATCGATTCGTTCGACGTCGAGCCCACGGTTATTGACACGGTTGTTGATTCGTTCGAGGCCGAGCCCACCGTGGTGGGACCGGCTCCTGTGTCGGGAGGACCCGCGCAGCCCGACACGGACGTCAATGTTGATCCGATCGTTGAGACGCTGACCGAGGAAGAACCGGTTGAGGGCGAGACGAATACGGACCTCCCGGAGGACGACCTCGCCACGATATCCCTGGCGGACCTATACGTCGCTCAGGGACATTATCAGCAGGGGATCGAGATCTACCGACGGGTGCTGGATCGGTTTCCAGGAAACACCGATGCAATGGCCAAACTCGAGAACGCGCTGACGCTCGACCGGCTGTTGACCGCCCAGCGTCCTGTGGGGGATGCCCTGAAGAGTGAAGTGATGCGGCGCGTCGTGGGTGGCGTGGACGAGGCGCCTCGCGACGACATTCCCGCCGAAGCCCTGGAGTCGGAATCGTCGCTGGTCGGGGCTTCCGTCAAACGATCCAAGCACGCAGCCACGATTGAACGCCTCGAATCGTGGCTTGCCCGAATTGCGGAGAGACGGCGACTATGAGCTTAACAGCGTCATTGCAGATCATTTTGGACGGGGTGGAAGACGCCGAAGGCGTGGCGCTCGTCGGCATGGACGGCATCATCGTTGATGAAGCCAAGCGGTTGCCCACCCTGGATCTTCACTCTCTGGCCGCCGAGTACTGTAACCTGTGGCGCGAGATGGACCGGGTGTCGGGCGGCCTGTCGCTGGGGGCGACCCAAGAATGCTCGATTGCCAGCGACGCGCGGGTCCTGCTCTTTCGCCGGGTCACTCCGGAGTATTTTCTCGCCATGGCGTTGGCCGGTGACGGCAACACCGGACGAGGGCGGTTTTTCCTTCGCTACAATGCGTCGCAGGTGGCGAAGGAGTTGTAGCGCATGCCGAACAGGGTCGGCGCGATCGAGGTGTGATCATCGCGCGTAGACGCTCCCTCAGGAGCGTGGCGGCGGAATCCTTCATGGTGCGAATTCTGGTGTTACATGGACCCAACCTCAATTTGTTGGGAATTCGGGAACCTGACGTCTATGGGTCGCTGACGTTGCCGTTGCTGGACGAGATGATTCGAGCGACGGCCAAGGAGGCGGGCGTGGAGGTCGACATTCGCCAATCCAACGCCGAGGCCGAGTTGGTGACGTGGATCCAGGCGTCCCGCGAACGGTATGATGCGCTCGTCATCAACGCGGGGGCGTATACCCACACGAGTATCGCGATTCGGGACGCGATCACGGGGGTCGATATTCCCACCGTTGACGTGCACCTGTCGAACATCCACCGTCGGGAACCGTTCCGCCACCTCTCCTACATCGCCCAGGTGGCGATCGGTCAAGTGAGCGGGTTCGGCGCTCACAGTTATGTGTTGGGTCTTCAAGCCGCCGTCCAGTATCTTCGCGGCCGCAAGGTGGGTCCCCAGCCCACCGCCTGATTGGGCTTCCATGCCCAGCGGTTGTTACCAGAGGAGACAGGGTCGTGATTTCCACAAGCGATTTTCGCAATGGATTGAAACTGGAGGTGGAAGGCGTGCCGATGGAAATCATCGACTATCAACACGTCAAACCCGGGAAGGGCGGCGCCTTCGTGCGGACCAAGATGCGCAACCTTCGGACGGGCAACGTGCTTGAGCGCACGTTTCGATCCGGCGAGAAGTTTGAAGAGGCCCAGGTCGAAGAACGGGAGATGCAGTATCTGTACGTGCAAGGGGACGAATATCATTTCATGGATGTGAACTCCTACGAACAACTCTTCTTATCGAAAGCCCAACTGGGCGAGAGTTGGCAGTTCTTAAAAGAGAATATGCCGGTCGACATCATGTTTTGTAAGGGGAAGCCGCTGGGAGTGAATCTGCCCCTGTTCGTGGAGTTGAAGATCGTCGACACCGCGCCCGGTATCAGGGGCGACACCGCCACGGGCGGAACGAAGCCGGCGACGCTGGAGTCAGGCGCGGTGGTGAAGGTCCCGTTCCACATCGACCAAGGCAGCATCATCAAAGTCGATACCCGAACGAAGGCTTACGTCGAACGGGTCAAGGGTCCATGAACCTGAAGGAACTCAAGGAGCTGAAAGAACTGATCGACCTGGTCAAGAGCAGCGAGCTCACGGAACTGGAATGGGAGCGCGCGGGTGTCAGGGTTCGCATTTGTCGCGGCGCCAGCCCGGCCGCGCGCCCCGCTTATCCTGAGAGCTCCGTCACGGTTGGCTCGAACGCCGTCCAGGGGGCGCCACCCGTCGATCGGCGCGAGGCGGAAGGGGAGCTGCCCCAGGAGAGCGGCGTGATGATTCGGTCGCCCATCGTCGGGACGTTTTATCGCACGGCGTCGCCGGGCGCTCCCCCGTATGTCGAGGTCGGTGATCGGGTGCGGCGCGGTCAGATTCTCTGTATCGTGGAAGCGATGAAACTCATGAACGAAATCGAGTCGGAAGTGGACGGAGTCGTCGCGGAGGTCTGCGTCGAAAACGCCCGGCCGGTCGAGTACGGCGAGGCGCTCTTCCGGATCGAGCCGTCTTAGGAGTCCGTCCATGAATGGCCATCTGCTGCGTTGTCGCTGCGCATCCGCTCCTCACGTACCCACCGCGTACGCTCCGGTGCGGTGCTCGCTCCGCCTTGCATCTGGCGCATTCCTAAACGGGCTCGACTGGCCGAATACCTGGACAGACTCCTAACAGCCTATGGCAGCCCTGTTTAAGAAGATCCTGGTGGCCAATCGCGGGGAGATCGCGCTCCGCGTGCTGCGGTCCTGTCGTGAAATGGGGATCAAGACGGTCGTGGCCTATTCCGAAGCCGACGCCGCCACGCTGCCGGTCCAGCTCGCCGATGAGCGGGTGTGCATCGGCCCGGCCGACAGCGCGCTGAGCTATCGCAACATTCCGAACATCCTCAGCGCGGCCGAGATCAGCGGCGCCGAGGCCATCCATCCTGGGTATGGCTTCCTGGCCGAGAACGCCCAGTTTGCCGAAGCCTGCGAGGCCGCCGGGCTGACGTTCATCGGCCCCTCACCGGAGACCATCGCCTTGATGGGCGATAAGGCCAAGGCCCGCGAGCTCATGATGAAGCGCGGGATCCCGGTGATCCCGGGAAGCCCTGGAGCCGTGAAGGATGAGCAGGAGGCGCGCGAAACGGCCGGCCGCATCGGCTATCCGGTGATCGTCAAGGCCTCGGCGGGCGGGGGCGGGCGGGGGATGCGGGTGGTCAACGAGGAAAGCGAACTCGTCAAAGCGCTGCAGACCGCCCAGCTCGAGGCCAAAACGGCGTTCGGCGACGATTCGGTATACGTGGAGAAGTACTTCGTCGATCCTCGGCACATTGAGGTGCAGATCCTCGCAGATCGGAAAGGCCACATCATCGCCCTCGGCGAGCGGGATTGCTCCATCCAGCGCCGCCACCAGAAGCTCTTGGAAGAGTCGCCGTCGCCGGCCGTGAGCGAAGACCTGCGCCGTGAGATGATCCGGGCGGCGATCGAGGCGGCCAAAGCGGCGCGCTACGTGAACGCCGGCACGATCGAGTTTTTGTTGGACAAGCACGGGAAGTTTTTTTTCATCGAGATGAACACCCGCATTCAGGTCGAACACCCCGTGACCGAGATGGTGACGGGCTTGGACCTGATCAAAGAACAGATCCTGATCGCGGCGGGGCGCTCGCTCGCGCTGCGGCAACGCGACGTCAAACTGCGCGGTCACAGCATTGAGTGCCGGATCAACGCGGAGTGCCCCGAACGATTCACCCCCAGTCCCGGCATGATCACGACCTATCGGGTGCCCGGCGGACCCGGTGTGCGGGTCGATTCCGCCGCATTTGCGTCGTGCGTCATCCCCCCATACTACGATTCGTTGGTAGCCAAACTGATCGTCCACGGCGACACGCGCGAGGATGCCATCGCGAAGATGCGGCGCGCGCTCGACGAATTCGTGATCGAAGGGATCAAAACCACCATTCCGCTCCACCGCCGGATCATGGACGATCCCAACTTCATCAAAGGCAAATTCTCCACCGGATTCCTCGACCGCTTCCTCGCCGCCGAAACGCCCGACGCCGCCTAGCCGTGTTCACCTCACCGCTGTACTGGATCGCCGACGCGTCGCTCGCCGGAGGGCGGCCGCTCGACGTCTTGGCCCGGGAAGCCCTGGGCGCTGGCTTACGCGTTTTCCAGTACCGGGAGAAGGTCCTCTCGTCGCGCGATCGCTATCCGGTGGCCGAGGCCCTGGCCGTCGCGGCGCGCGAGGCGGGCGCGACGTTCCTCATCAACGACGATATCGACATGGCCCTCGCCGTCGAAGCCCACGGCGTGCACCTCGGCCAAGAAGACTTTCCGGTTGCGACGGCCCGTAAGATCCTCGGTTCCAAGATCATCATCGGCTGCTCGGCGCACACGCTCGACCAGGCGCGAGCGGCCGAGGAGGACGGCGTCGACTACTTGGGCGTGGGCCCGATCTTCCTGTCTTCGACGAAGATGGCCCGGCCGCCATTGGGGTGCGAGAAGCTGAGCGAAATCTGCGCGGCTGTGAGAATTCCCGTCTACGCGATCGGTGGCATTACCGTGGAACGATGTGGAGAGGTGCTGGCGGCGGGGGCTAAGGGCGTGGCCGTCGCGTCGGGGTTGCTCACGCCCGGGATCGGGCAGCAGACCAAAGCGTTCTTGGAGGCGCTGGGGGGCGACTCGAACTCCACCGACTGTTGACTCGTATTGCGGAGTCTTATTCCGATCTCCGGTGGTAACGCCCACCGATTGGTGTGAGAGCCAACCGTCAATGGCGGCGAGCACCAAAGCGTTGCCGGGCGCTCGAAGTGCGCGAGGCTTGACAAGCCCATTCGGCTCCCCCTAGCATGAGACACATGGTGTGACGCGAGCGGCGGCGGATGAACATGCGGAGACTGTTTCTGAAACTCGGCGATCGGGTGACCCATCGGCGGTATCCTCAATGGGGGGATGGCGAGGTGGTGGAGGAGCGGTCCGCCTTGACCGCCGGGGGGATGTGCTTTGTGCGCATCGTGTTCGCCGACGGCCAGGAGCGGTCGTTCATCAATAACCTCGACGATCACAACTGTTGTTACTATGCTGGGATCAGGGTGAACTTCTAGGAGCCTGTCCAGGAATGGCTATCTGCCGCGTTCTCGGTCGCTCAGCAATCCTCACGTACGCCCCAGTACGCTCCGGTTGCTTCGCTCCCTGCGGCCTTGCATCCAGCCATTCCTGAACAGGCTCCATCACGCCGTCACTCAGAGGGGCTCCTAGACGCTCTGGGTCAGCCACCCTTTTTTCAAATGGTGAATTTGATCGGTCCGTGATGAACTAACAGGCTGGTCACCAGCCCAGCGCGTTCCAGCCGTCGTCCCGCCGCTTCCCAGACGTTTCCATCCCCTCTGAAGTACGGTACCTCCGCCCACGGGAGGTGAGGTCTCAACCCGGCGAGTACCTCGCGATTCGTGCGTTCGACGAGACTCTGCGCGTGTCGAGGATGGTTGAGGACGAGACCGAGGACCTTCAGCCCGCGGCATTCTGCGGCGTGGAGGGTCAGCAGCGTGTGGTTGATCGCGCCGAGGCGGTTGGCGATCACGAGCAGGATCGGGAGTTCGAAGGCCTCGGCCAGGGCCAGCGTCGTGTGTGTCGGCGTGAGCGGCACCATCAACCCCCCCACACCTTCGACCACCACGAACGCTCGCCGCGCGGCCAGGCGTTTGACACCGCGAACGAGGCGCTGAGGCGAGATAACGATGCCTTCCTTGCGCGCCGCCACGAGCGGGGCGAGCGGAGCCTTGAGTCGGTAGGGGGCCACGTCCTCGATGGGATCGGGTGAGCCGGCTGCGTGTTGGAGGGTTTTGGCGTCCGATGGTCCGCGCGAGGAGAACCCAGTCTCGACCGGCTTCATGACCCCCACGTCGATTCCGCGTTGGCGCAGCGCCCACGCGAGACCTGCCGCGACCATGGTTTTACCCACTCCCGTATCGGTTCCGACGACGAACACGCCGTGCGGCCGGGGCGAGGCGTCTTTCCGGGTCACAGGTTGCCCGCGGGAATTCGATTATCCAACATGAACGTGTGCCCCGAGATCCAGGGCAGGCCGAGGACGGCGAACACGGTGTCGGCCACCTGATGCGGCTCGATCGGCTCGGGGAGGAGTTGTTGGGCGCGTAGCGCGGGTGCGCGCGAGGCGGCGGATTCGGTCTCCAGGACGGGCGGGCACACGGCGTTGACGCGAATGCCGTGGGGGGCCAGTTCGCGGGCGGCGGACCGGGTGAGCGCGATCAGGCCCGCCTTGGAGGCGGCGTAGGCGCTCTGCCCGTGCCGCCCCTGCAAGGCGGCGAGCGATGCCACGTTCACGATGACCCCCTCGCGTTGTTCGATCATCACCGGTGCGACCGCGCGCAGGGCGTACCACGCGGACGAGAGGTTGGTGGCGATCACACGATCCCACGCGGTGTCTGGCATCGCGACCACCAGCCGGTCGTCGATCATGCCCGCGTTGTTGATCCAGGCGTCGATGCGGCCCCAGTGGCCCATCACCCGGTCGACAACGTCCTTGATCGATTGGACGCTGGTGACGTCCGCCTGGCAGGCGATCGCCTCGCCCCCCGCGTCGGTGATTGTGGCGACCACCGAGTCGGCTGCGTCACGTCGTACGTGGTAGTGGACGGCGACCCGCCATCGCGCCCCGCCGCATCGGAGGGCCACGGCGCGTCCCAAGCCCCGCGACGCGCCGGTCACGACGACCACGGGCATCGCGGCCGTCACACGAGGCCGAGACGCTTGCCGACCCGTTCGACGGCCGATAGCGCCAGCGCGAGGTCCTCGACGGTGTGGGTCGCGAGGATCGAGGTGCGGATCCGCGCCGAGCCAGCGGGAACCGTCGGCGGCCGGATCGCCGGCGCGTAGACACCCTCCGCGGCCAGTGCCGACGCCATGTCGATGGCGAGGGCGTCGGAACCGATCCGGAGCGGGATGATCGGCGACGCGCTGTTGAACGTGTCGAACCCCAGACCCCGCACGCCGTCGTGCCAGAACCGGCGATTGGCCCAGAGTCGACGTCGGGGTTCGGGGTCATCTCCCACGACGCGGATGGCTTCGAGGGCGGCGGCCGCGATCGCGGTGGGGAGGGCCGTCGTGTAGATAAAGGACTTGGCGCGGTTGACCAGGTGATCGATTAAGATCTTGGGACCCGCTACAAATCCTCCTAGAGCGCCGAGCGCCTTGCTGAGCGTGCCCATCTGGATGATCGGCCGGTCCTGGAGGTTCCAGTGTTCGGAAGACCCGCTGCCGCGCGTGCCGAGGACGCCGGTGGCGTGCGCGTCGTCGACCATCACCGACGCCCCGAAGCGCTCGGCGAGGTCAACCAGATCGGGCAGCGGCGCGAGATCGCCCTCCATGCTGAAGACGCTTTCGGTCACGATCAAGATGGCGCCGGAGCGGGGGCGCTGGGCGAGGAGAGTCTGGAGTCGATCCAGGCGATCGCGTCGGTAGACGCGGAGTCGGGCGCCGCTCGCGCGGCAGCCCTCGATCAGGCTGGCGTGGTCGTCTCGGTCGGCGAAGATGACATCGCCGCGGCCCACGAGCGCCGGGATGACGCCGATGTTCGCCAGATAGCCCGAACTGAACACCAGCGCGGCCTCGGTGCCCTTGAGGCGGGCGATCGACGCTTCCAATTTCTCGTGCTCGGAACGGTGGCCGGTGAGCAAGCGGGACGCGCCCGCGCCCACGCCGTCGCGTTCGATGGCGGCCGAGGCGGCGGCCTTCACGCGGGGATGCTCGGCGAGGCCAAGGTAATTGTTGGATCCCAAGTTGACGAGCGACCGTCCCTCGATCGTAAGGTGCGCGCCGGCCCCGGTGGCGACGGGCCGCAGGGTTCGGAGGCGCTGGAGGCTCTCGGCGTGGGCCAGTGCGCCGCGACAGCGGCTCAGCAGGTCGCCTTCCTCTCTACGCGGTTTCAATGACGCACCGGAACGGGAATCCCTCGGTTCGGGCGGCGCGATGGACCTGCTCCTGCTTCAGCTCGGCCTGTTCCAGTGGGAGGGTGGCCACGTGCGAGGCTCCTTGGGAATGCACCTCCCACATGAGGCGAGCCGCGGTCGTGGGGTCTTTCCCAAAGACCCCGACTAAGATGCGGATGACGAAGTCCATCGTCGTGAACGGGTCGTCGAGCAAGATCACTTTGTACGGGGGGATCGCCGAGAGATCGGTGCGATCCTCGACGTCAGGACGAGTCGGCGTCAGCGTGTCCACGGCCGCTTTCCTATCATAAGCCGACTCACGGGGTCAATTCGATAAGCAGCGGCGGCCGAACAAAAACACTTGACATAGTTATTAGCTGATGATATAAACCGTCTAGTAATAATTACTAAAAAGGATTTAGACATGGGTAGGGCTCACGGTCACGATCGAGAAGAGGTCGGCAAACGCCTGAAAGAGGCGGGGCTGAAGTTCACGCATCAACGGCTGGCGATTTACGAAGCGCTGGCGGCCACCGTCACGCATCCTACTGCGGAGGAGATCTACGGGCGGGTCAAGGAGGCGTACCCGATGCTGTCGCTCAACACCGTGTACATGACCCTCGACACGTTGAAAACGCTCGGCTTGATCCAGGAGATGCGTTTCCTCGATAATACCGCTCGGTACGACGCGAACGTGGATGCCCATCACCACGTGATCTGTCTGGGATGCCGCAAGATCGAAGACTTCGGCGATGCGGCCTTGGATCGGGTGCAGCCGCCACCGTCGATTCGGCGGTCGTATCGGTTGATCAAGCACAGCGTGGAGTTTTACGGCTATTGCGGGGCCTGCCAGAAGCAGGGGGAGTAAGGGGAGTCACCGGTAAAGGGCGGCGATGTCCCCCCGTTGCAACGGGTGACGCGCGCCCTTCACCATTCACCACAGAGGGAGGAGAAGGAGAAATCATGGCCAAGAGTCTCCAAAATACCAAGACGTTGCACAATCTGAAGGAAGGATTTGCCGGCGAATCGCAGGCCAATCGGCGGTATCTCTATTTCGCGCGGAAGGCCGACATCGAAGGCTATCCGGACATCGCGGGCGTGTTCCGCGACACCGCGGAGGGCGAGACCGGGCACGCGTTCGGTCACTTTGATTTCATGGCGGCGATCGGCGATCCCGTCACCGGCGTGCCGGTCGGGGATACCGACAAGAATCTGAAGTCGGCCATCGAAGGCGAGACCTACGAGTACACCCAGATGTACCCGGGGTTTTCCAAGACCGCTCGCGAAGAGGGGTTTGAAGAGATCTCGGAGTGGTTTGAGACGCTCGCTCGCGCGGAGAAGTCGCACGCCGGGCGGTTCCAGAAGGCGCTCGACACGTTGAAGAAGTAGTTCTCGATCATCCGGGCGGCGCGGGGCTCCTCATGACGAGGAACCCCGCGCCACGCCTGCCGACGAAGGGAGCGGATGGAGGCTCAACTCAACGATCCGAAGTTCTGGCGCGCCGACGCCCTCGATACCGAGTTTTTACGGATCGCCGACATCTGCCACGGGTGCCGGCGCTGCTTTAATCTCTGCCCGTCCTTTTCGATCCTGTTGAATGGCATCGACGCGCTGGATGGCGAGGTCGACAAGCTGGACGAGCCGACCAAACGGTCGGTCGTCGATTCCTGCTTTTACTGCAAGCTCTGCTACAACCATTGTCCCTACACGCCGCCGCACGAGTTCAAACTGGACTTCCCGTTGCTGATGGTGCGGGCCAAAGCCGTCCGCGCGCAGACGACGCGGCCGCGCCTGCGCGACCGGTTGTTGGTGAAGACCGACTTTATCGGCCGGACGGTGCGGTGGGCCGCGCCGCTGATCAATCGCCTCAACCGCGTGGGGTGGTTCCGGGCGCTCCTGCAGCGGTGGGGCGGGATTCATCGCGATCGCGTGTTGCCGCCGATTGCGTTTCAGACGTTTCCCGCCTGGTTTCGCGGCCGCTCTCGCCCCTCGGCCGCCCGCGTGAAGAAGGTGGCGCTGTTCTCGGGGTGCCTGACCAACTACAACTACCCCGCGATCGGCCGCGCGACCGTCCAAGTCCTGGAGAGGAACGGCGTGCAGGTGGCCTGGCCGGAACAAGTCTGTTGCGGGATGCCGTGTTTCGACACGGGCGATTTCGACGCGCTCAAGGCGCAGGCCCGGCGCAACGTCGAGTCGCTCAAGGCGATGGTCGACCAGGGCTACGCGATCGTGTCTCCCATCCCGAGCTGCAGCTTGATGCTCAAGAAGGAATATCCGGCGCTGCTCGGGACGGACGAGGCGCGCGCGGTCGCCAAGCACACGTTCGACATCTGCGAATACCTCATGTCGCTTCATCAGAAGGGGGAGCTGTCGACCGACTTCACGCGGTCAATCGGGCGCGTGGCCTATCAGATTCCCTGTCACCTCCGGGACCAGAACATCGGGTACAAGTCGCGGGACCTCATGCAGCTTATCCCGGGCACGACCGTCGAGGTCATCGAGAAGTGCACGGGCCACGATGGGTCGTGGAGCGTGAAGACCGAGTTCTTCGAGGCCTCGATGCAGCTCGGGAAGAAGGCGTTTCGCGCCGTGCGCGAGGCCGACGCGGCGACCGTGGTGTCCGATTGTCCGCTTTCCGGCCTTCAGATCGAGCAGGGCGCGGGGATGAAGACTCAGCATCCGATCGAGATCATCCATCGGGCGTACGGATTGTCAGAGACGTCGTGAGAGAGGTGTGTGGCATGGAGAAAGTTCGTTGGCAAGACATCGTGACGCTGCAGGATTACGAGCCGATTCGCGATCAGTCGCGGCGCGAGGTGATCGCGCTGAAGAAGGCGCGGCGCGTGTCGGTGGGCGAGTGCGTGACATTGGTCTTCGAGAACCGACGGACCGTGATCCACCAGATCCAAGAGATGATGCGCGCGGAGCACCTCTACGATGAGGCGCTGATCCGCCACGAGATCGAAACGTACAACCGCTTGATTCCCGACCAAGGGCAACTCTCGGCGACGCTCTTCATCGAAATCGAGGACCCGCAGCAGGTCAAACCCACACTCGACCGCCTCCACGGCATCGACAACGGCCGATCGCTGTTCCTCCGCCTGGAAGGTGTTCCTCCGGTTTTCGCCGAGTTCGAAGCCGGTCACAGCAACGAGGAAAAGGTCAGCGCCGTTCATTATCTGCGCTTCACCTTGGATGAACGGGCTCGCAAGGCCCTGCGCGAGGGGCCAGCGCCGACGCTGGTGATCGACCACCCCGGTTATCGCGCGGAGACGTCTCTCAGCGAAGAAACCCGCCAGGAACTGCTGCGCGATCTGGACGCCTGACGGGGGGCGTCGTCGGATTGAAGTTTCCTGCAGCAAGCTGCAGGAAATCTTCGAAGTGCAAGGAAGTGGAGAAGCACGGTTTCCATCTTGCTCGCTTACCCCGCAGCAAGCTGCGGGGAATACGCTCGCAATGCACTTTCGGACACGGA
>Ga0184615_10000527_pt1 | contig 21005 bp, 18 predicted proteins | sample PLM4_65_coex_FD_133134 | JGI IMG/M metagenome (GOLD analysis project Ga0184615, IMG submission 133134) | Groundwater sediment microbial communities from an aquifer in East River, Colorado, USA - PLM4_65_coex | ecosystem: Environmental > Terrestrial > Soil > Riparian zone | place: USA: East...
CGCTGGGCGCGGCGCTTCGGGAACTGCCTCTTGCGAATGGAACAATGCAGTAGGAGCATCGGTTGTCACAACCATCCTGTATCTTCAGGAATCCCCGTGTTCTCGAGTGCAGGGCCTTTATTGGCACATTTGAAGCAGGCGGTCTGTCCCCGCCATAAGCGGTAACCATCGACATAATATGATCAGAGATCACGGCCTTATTGCGGTTCCCGATCACTAGTTCTACCCCCGGTATTTTTTTTATCTCGTCCGGGCTTGTTTCGGCATAGCAGCCTGTTACTACAACTTTTGCGCCATTTCCGCGTTTTACTGCCGAACGGACAATCCGTCTGCACTCATAGTCGCTTTTTGCGGTCACCGTGCAGGTATTAATGACATAGACATCAGCCTCGGCGTCAAAGGGCACGACGATGTTCCCCCGGGAGAGAAGATCCTGTTGCATTACGTCTGTCTCAAACTGATTGATTTTACATCCGAGGGTCGTAAAAGCTATTCGCATAACTGTCCGGTTAGAGAATTCATGCCTGCCGCAGTGATCCTGACCATTGCGAGTGATCCGACGAGGGCGGCGGGCGCATTGAAGTTCACTGCCTTGTTCCCCCTGGTCCTTCCACTCAGCGTTCCGCCTTTTTTGCTCAACCCGTCAACGAGGACCTCCTGAAGGGAATTGACGAGTTTTTCATAGTTCCGCGATGTTATTTCCCCTTGCAAGTCCAGCACCTGTGCAAGCCGCTTCACCTTTATGTCATCAGATAGGTGACCGTCATGCTTGAGCGCGGCCGTACCCGGCCGTTTCGAGTACTTGAACGCAAAGATGCCGTCATACTGCACTTCTTCAAGAAGGTCCATGGTCATTTCAAAATCCCGTTCTTGTTCTCCCGGGAACCCGACGATGATATCCGTGGTGAGTGTGATATCAGGCAAAGCCTCCCGTAGCCTCTTGATCTTTCCAAGATATTCCTCACGCGTATAGCGTCTGTTCATAGCACTCAGGATGTCATTAGAACCGCTCTGGACCGGCAGATGAAGGGACTCGCAGACCTTGGGAAGGTCGCGGAGTGTAGAGATCAGGTCGTCAGAGAGATCCCGGGGATGGGAGGTAACAAACCGTATCCGCTCGATATCAGGAACATCGTTGACCATTCTCAGAAGAGAAGGGAAATTCGCGTCACCTTCCAGTCCCTTGCCGTAAGAGTTCACGTTCTGGCCCAGCAAGGTTACTTCCTTGTAGCCTTTCCGTGCGAGTTCGCGCACTTCGCTAACGATCTCTAAAGGCAGCCGTGAGCGTTCCCTGCCGCGCAGATATGGCACAACGCAATAGGTACAATAGTTGTCGCACCCGTACATAATGGATACCCAGGCTTTTAATCTGTCTGTCCGGGTGGTCGGGATGTGTTTTCGGTGATAGTCAGGGTCTCCCGCAACATCGACTATTGGAAGGGACCAGGAACGCTTTCTTTCGATCATTGCAGGCAGTCGCGAGATGTCAGAAGGGCCAAATACCATGTCCACATAAGGTGCACGGGAAAGGATATTCGCCCCTTCCTGCTGCGCAATACAACCGGCTACCGCGATCTTGAGGTCCGGTCTCTCGTCTTTGATCTTTTTCAGCCGCCCCAGCTCGCTGTAGAATTTCTGTTCTGCTTTTTCGCGGATACTGCACGTGTTCAGGATGACCATGTCCGCATGCTCTACAACTGACGAGGATGTGCATCCCTGTTCTTCGAGGATGCCCGTCATGCGTTCGGAATCGTGCTCGTTCATCTGGCAGCCAAAGGTTATAATATGAAACGATTTCATGCTCATGGGGTCATTATAATACGCCGGTAAGTGTTAAACAAGAGGTATCTGAATATGCGCAGGAGCGGGTCGTTAGCGGGAAACCGCAAGTCTGACAATTTCTCCTCGTTTGGCTGACAGTGATGTTCTGGCGTTCTGCTTGTATATGAATATTTCGAGCGCACCTGAGCTGTTGATGATGGCGCCCGGCTCTCCCGGTGCGGCCTCGGCATAGAATTTCTTTAGTCCCTTGATCGATTTGCCGGCGAAACTGACTGATGTTGCGCCCAGGTCCACACCTTCCGGAGAAAGCAACTGGATCTCCTTATAGGTGATATTCGTTATGATATTGCCGAACCGGTCTATGTGGACGATATGCCCCTCGATGCTGTTCGGCGTTATCTTAGTTGCGGGGATGTTCATCTTCACATAGTCCGTGATTTCATCACCAAAGTTCGCTGAGGCGATGCCCTTTGAAAGCCAGCCCGCGACCGGGGCAAATATGTCTCTTCCGTGGAACGTCGGCCCCGGGTTGGGGAGATAATAGTGGGTCGAAGTGATATGATGCACCCTGATACGCTCCGCTTCCTGGTAGATCAGGGTAAAGAGTCCATTATCAGGGCCGACGAAGTAGTAACTTTCGGTCACGACAATGATCGGCCTTCTGCCGCTGCCCACACCGGGATCCACGACGGCAAGGTGCACCGTGCCCTTCGGGAAGTGACTGTAGGCGGACCTCAGCGTATACGCAGCTTCCCAGATATCCTGAGGATTGATCTCGTTGGATATATCAATGATCTGCGTTTGGGGATTAGTCTTAAGAATGACACCCTTCATGCTGGCTGCAAAGGCATCTTTTCCACCGAAATCGGTTGTCAGTGTTATAATGGCGGGCATATATCCCCCGGTCGAATGCACTATTATCTGAATTAATTCAAAATGAATATATCAGGCTGAATTTGCTTTGTCAATCCAAAGATAGGATTATAGGCATCTCTGCTCTGACATAGTGTTATATTTTATGCAACCATCAAGCACGCTGTCGAATTTGCGGGAGGCATGGGGTATGATTCCCGCTATCCGTATACCGGATATTTCTTCTATCACAGCCGGACTTGTCTCTTCAGCCATTCCATGTTTCCAGTCCAGCGCATAATTGATCACAATACCGGCAATCGTTATGTTACGACCCTTGAGCGCGGCGATAGAGAGCAAGGTGTGATTGATTGTCCCCAGACCTGGCCTGGCCACGATCAGGACGGGAAGTCCCATGGTACATGCAAGATCGAGATAGGTATATTGTCCGCACAACGGCACCATAATTCCTCCTGCTCCTTCTACGATCATGAATTCGTGTTTTTCACGCAGGGTATTAAACGCTTTGAGTATCTTGTCAGGATCGATCTTCTTGCCTTCTCGCGCAGCGGCAACTGAAGGAGCCAGTGGTTTTCTCAATCTATAAGGGTTTACGAGTGAAAGCTGGTCCTTCACACCTGCGGATTTCATCAGGACGAGCGCGTCCTTAGGCATCAGCCGACCGGCGCGTATACGGCATCCGGTTTCCGCGGGCTTCATTACTCCTACGTTCACGCCCCGGAGTTTGAGTGCTGTCGCGATTCCCGCGGACACATACGTCTTCCCTACGCCGGTATCGGTTCCGGTAACGAATAACCCTGAGGTCATAATATCCATTACAGTATCCTGCTGTCCAGATTGAATACCTGTCCAGACACATTGTGCGTTAACGAGAGTTGGTAAATGAGTTCGGCAACTTCATCGGCATCGGTGCCTCTGCCAAGCGTGTTTTCCCGCAATATGCGATTATGCATATCATTCGATATTGTCGCACCCATTTCTGTCGGCAAATATCCGGGCAGCACGGCATTGACCTGGATATTAAATAAACCAAGCTCCTTTGCGGCAGCTTTGGTCAGCCCGATAAGGCCGGCTTTTGCAGCCGCATAGTTCGCCTGACCTTCCCTGCCCTGCTCCCCGACGATTGACGAAATGTTGATAATATGGCCGCTTAGCTGTTTTATCATGTGATCAGTTACAGCCCGAATGCAGTGGAATGGTCCACTGAGATTGGCATCGGACACATCGTCCCACTCTGCCTCACTCATACGAAGAATGATCCTGTCTTTCGTTAGAGCAGCATTGTTTATCAATACATCTATAGAACCCCACCGTTCAAGTGTGTAGCTGACCATCGTTTCAATTTCGACAGTATTCTTGACATTAGCGCCGTAAAGGATTGCCTCTCCACCATTCTGAAACACTCCATCTGCTACGGCCCGCGCTGCCTGTTCATTTGAAAGGAAATTAACAACTACCCGTTCACCTGCCCTGCCGAAACGGAGGGCCAGCGCTCGGCCGAGGCCTCGTGAAGCGCCGGTAATGATGATAACACGCTTTTTACCAGACCCCGGCATCTCAAATATATCCTTCTTTTTTTAATATGCTGAAAATATCAAGCGCAGAATCAATATCTGCGTTCGAATGCGCCGCCGACACGGTTGTCCTTATCCGTGCGGCATCTGCGGGCACGGTGGGTGGCCGGATCGCAGTTGCGTAAACGCCATATTCGAACAGTTTGTCTGCCGCCTTCAGTGCCCGTCCTGAATCTCCGATGATAAGGGGAACAATAGGTGTCTCAGAAGCTCCTGTGCTGATCCCGATCGATCTCAGACCATTTACAAATTGGTTTCTGTTATTCCAAAGCCTTACCCTTCGTTCCGGCTCCTGTTCGAGGAGATCGATAGCCGCAAGAGATGCTGCGCAGACCGATGACGGCAGAGCGGTGCTGTAGATAAAACTTCTTGAACAATTGATCAGGAAGTCGATGAGTTCCTTGCTCCCGGCGGCATAAGCGCCAAATGATCCAAGCGCCTTTCCGAGTGTACCCATCTGGATATGGACGCGGCCGGAGAGCCCGAAATGTTCGACCGTCCCCTTGCATGTTTGACCCAGCACCCCGGTTCCATGAGCATCATCAACCATGAGTATCGCGCCGTATTTCTCGGAAAGATAAACGAGGTACGGGAGTGGTGCGATGTCGCCGTCCATACTGAAGACGCCATCGGTGACGATCAGTTTTCGCTTGGCCTGCAGGTTGTTTTTCAAGAGCGTCTCTACCTGCGCTGAATCCTTGTGGGTGTATATAGTTACCTGTGCCTTACTCAGTCGGCATCCGTCAACAATGCTCGCATGGTTCAGGCTATCGCTCAGGATCAGGTCCCCGATGCCGACGATAGCTGGGATAATGCCGGTATTGGCTGCATACCCCGAGTTGAAAACAAGCGCTGCCTCCGTTCCTTTGAAGAGAGCAAGCTTGTTCTCAAGGGCCTGGTGCAATGCGCTCGTTCCTGAAACGAGTCTTGACGCGCCGGCACCAAAGCCGTAACGCTCCATTGCCTGCAATGCGGCCTGACGGAGCGCGGGATGATTGGCAAGGCCGAGGTAGTCGTTCGAGCACAGAAGCAACATCTCCCTGTGGTTCATCGTAATCCGGGAACCGTTATAAGAGTCAACGACCCGGAGACGCCGTCGAAGGTTCTGTTCATCTAATTTGGATAGCTCGTTTTCAAACATGGATATTCCTTGTTATCGCAGAAAACACGTTGGACTTAGTCTGTAACACGTATAAGCACGAGTCTCCTATTGCGCGCCGTTGAAATAATCAGCCGGTTCAATAGCAGGCCTGCACTCACCGCTGTCAGCGATAAATATAACTTCAGTTTGAAGATACTCGATGAATCGGCACATATCCAGATCGTTCCTGTTGACAAAGAATGCCCTGCCACCTCTCGAGTCGCCGTGCAATTTCAATATCGGGAAACGAACATAACCGAACTTTCGGGAAGCCACGTATCCCGCGGTATAGTCAGGCTCATCGGACCAGCAAAGCTCGGCAACCATGCCGGGCGCATGCGCAACCTTGGTGGCAAGCGCTAATGCCTCGTGGGTGCGGAAGTGTGTAAGACCGATCGCGGCCAGCTTCCTGGTTATTGCATCCAGCGCATCATCAGTCCAGTCGAATCTTGATGCTCGAACGCCCCGTTCCATATCGGGTTCCAGCCTTTTGCCGTTCTGCGCGTCAATGATCATGGCGCCGCGCATGTTCCGGCCTGAGGGCGCTGCGCCGTTGCAAAGATGATTGATCGCTGCCATGGTAGCCTGTTCCGATATTTCCAGTGACTGCAATAACCTGGAAGCACCGGCACGCCCTGTGGTCACATCGGGTGTATTGATGGTAACCACATCAAGTGCGGTCAGCGACCGAAGCGGGATGGTTCCGAGACCCTCAATTTTTATTACGATCTGTTCAGGCGTGAATTTTTTCCCCCGGGCCCTGGCAACGAGCGACCGCACGGTATCATCTATCATTTCCGATGGGACGATCCGTTCAGCGCCGGAGACGTGCTGGTTTCCGGCGGTTGCCCGCATACGGATGCTGTAGAAGAGACTCTGGTCCATGTGATCAGATCGTGAGCCCCAGATCCCGGACCATCTTAAGATCATCTTCCGGATCAAGCCCCGAGGTTGTGAGATAATTGCCGATCATAAATCCGTCCGCGCCGGCTGCAAATATAAGCGGATGGAGCCGGCCAAGCGTAGTTCCTCTGCCCGCACAAACGCGGATCTCCTTTTTGGGCAGTACCAGACGGAACAGGGCAAGTGAATGAAGCGCCTCGAGCGGCGTGATGGGAGTAACGCTCTCAAGCGGGGTACCCATTATGGGCATCAGGAAATTGATCGGCACGGAATCAACGTCGATCTCGCGAAGGGTGAATGCCATCTTGATTCGGTCCTCCATGCTTTCACCCATGCCGAGGATGCCGCCGCTGCAGGCAGAGAGGCCAAGAGAACGCGCATTTTGGAGCACTTCAAGCCGTTCATCGAATCCATGGGTCGTACATATCTGCGGGAAATATTCACGGGATGTCTCTATATTATGGTGGTACCGCTGAAGGCCGGCGTTTTTCAGATAAGACAGCTGGTCTCTCGTCAGCGTGCCGAGCGTTGCGCAGGGCGACAGGCCGATATCGCGGACCTTCCGAATTCCGTCTGCTATGGTCTCGAGGTCTGAACGTGAATCAATGCCGCGTCCGCTCGTGACAATGCAAAATCGTTTGGCGCCGTTCCTTTTTGAGCTTATTGCTGCCTCTGACATGCGATCAACTGAAATGAGCGGATAGACCGGCGCACCGGTGGAGTGATGCACCGATTGCGCGCAATAGGAACAATTTTCACTGCAGGCCCCGGACTTTGCGTTTACAATTGAGCAAATATCCACAGTCTCGCCCCGAAAATGTCCGCGCACCCTTCCAGCTGCAGCGAACAGGTCCCAGAGGTCAGCGCCTTTGGCCTGCGCGAGCGCACAGATTGCGTCATAGTCAATATTAGCGCCATTCAAGACAGTATCGAGAGCAAGGGAAATGTGTTGTTTCATCGGCAGGGTCATGGTTAACTTTTTACCTGATATGCGATCAATTGTCAACCATTTAAAGTAAATGTGGTTAACAAATGCAGTCATATCCTTGTGGATAAAATAACGGCTTGTTAATGCAGACGCCTCTACGAAGATAGAGAGGGCAATGTATTGGAAAGTAAAGCGCAAATGAATATGATCAGTACGAGATATAAAGAAAGGGTGAGTGATCGATGGTTGTTATTTCAGACTGGCGACGATGGCATTCACTTGCTGCTCCATCATTGATCTGATGGATTCCAGGGAGGTTGGATCGCTTGCCTCAAACCGCATGACCAGTACTGGCTGAGTGTTCGAGGCGCGGATGAGGCCCCAACCCTTTTCAAAGATTGCGCGCACCCCGTCCACGGTTATTACCTCGTGAGGCCTTTGCGGGAGATTTGTCCCATTTTGAAATGCCTCCTTTGCCTTCTCTACGACCTTAAATTTTATGGTATCGGGGCAGTCAAAACGGATCTCGGGGGTGTTAAAGGTTTTGGGCAGGTCGGCAAGCAACATGCTGAGTGACGCATTGTTGCCCTTCGCAGACTTGAGGTTCTTGAGTATTTCAACGATGCGACAGGCGGCATAGATGGCGTCATCGTAACCGTAATACCGGTCGGCGAAGAACAGATGCCCGCTCATCTCACCCGCCATGGCGGCGTGAAGCTCTTTCATCTTGGCCTTGATGAGGGAATGCCCTGTTTTCCACATGACGGCATTGCCGCCATGCGCCCGGATGTCATCGTACATGAGCTGTGAGCATTTGACCTCTGACACGAACGTGGCACCCGGTCGTTCGCGCAGGATATCGCGGGAGAAGATGACCATGAGCTGGTCTCCCCAAAGAATGTTCCCTTTCTCGTCTACTACACCTATCCTGTCTGAATCTCCGTCGAACGCAATACCCGCATCGGCCTTCTGGGCGCCGACCGTATCGATCAAAGTGGCAAGATTACCGGGGATTGTCGGGTCCGGATGGTGGTTGGGAAATTTGCCGTCCGGCTCGGAGAAGAGCTCGATCACCTCGCAGTTCATGCTGCGGATGATATCGGGAGCGGCAAGCCCTGCGGTGCCGTTGCCTGAATCAAGGACGATCCTGAGCCTGGTCTCACGACTGGAATTGAACAAGTTTTCAATATAGTGGATATAATCAGGAAGGATCGGCAAATGAGTGACTGTCCCTCTCCTGGTTATTCCGGAACCTTCCTTTTCTCCTGAATCCTGCCCCCTGCTCCCTGGTGCCTGTTTCTCCGCTCGTTCCATGATCTGCCGGATCTTCTGGATCTCCTCGCCATAGATTGTTTCCTTCCCCACGCAGAGCTTGAACCCGTTGAACTCCGATGGATTATGGCTCCCCGTGATCATCACCCCTGCGCCCTGTTTCAGGTGATAGAGTGAAAAGTAAAGCGCGGGCGTCGGGCAGAGACCGAGTATTGTAACGTCCACACCGGCCATGGTAAGGCCTCGCACGATGTCATCGCAGAGACGGGGAGAGCTTATTCGCGCATCGTAGCCAACGGTCGCAGTGCTGATCCCTTTGGGTCTAAGGTAAGCGGCAAAAGCCTGTCCCAGTTCCTCGATGACCGACGAGGTAAGATCGCGATCCGCGATGCCGCGGATATCATATTCCCGGAATATTTCCGTATTGACCATAATAATGCCGAGATCCTTTTATTCGTAATTATTTATTCTGTATGACAGATGGGAGGGATTTTCTTGTTTTATTTTCGTGCCGGTTGTAGTCGTCATCAAATCGGACGATATCGTCCTCTTCAAGATATTCGCCATTCTGGACTTCGATTATCTGGACCGGTATCTTGCCTGGATTTTCGAGCCGGTGCTTTGTGGACATGGGGATATAAGTGCTTTCGTTCGGGTGCACATCGTAGACATTTTCGCCATTGGTTACTCTCGCAGTCCCGGAGACAACGACCCAGTGCTCGCTCCGGTGGTTGTGAAGCTGATGGGACAGCTTCGTACCCGGATTAATTACCAGTCGTTTGATCTTGTAACGGTCGCCTTCTTCCAGGATGGTATAGGAACCCCAGGGCCGGTAGACCGTGGTGTGGATCAGATGCTCGCCCGATTGACGCTTTTTGAGTACCTCTACTACTTTTTTAACATCCTGTGCCCGGTCCTTGCTGCAGACCAGTGTGGCGTCAGGCGTATCCACGATAACAACATTCTTCAGGCCGATCGTCGCGACCAGCCGTTTCTCTGCATAAATGATGGAGTCGTGACTGTCTATATCTATGACATTTCCGGCAATGACGTTTCCTGACGCATCATGGTCCGAAACATCGTCCAACGCAGTCCAGCTACCCACGTCCGACCAACCGATGTCAGCTGGAATGATAGCGGCCCGATCGGTCTTTTCCATAACAGCGTAATCGATGGAGATGGATTCAAGTCGTTTAAAGACCTGTGTGATCACTTCGGTTTCCTTGTCCGTGCCTATGTTCTTCTGGATCTCCATCAACCCTTTATAGAGAGCGGGCGCGTGCTTTTCGATCTCTTGAAGGAGTGCGCGTATTTTCCAGATGAAGATGCCGCTGTTCCAGTAATAGTTACCCTGCCTGACGTATTCTCTGGCCGTATCAATATTCGGTTTCTCAACAAAGGCTTCCACCTTGCAAACACCACTGTGATCATCTGCCGGTGAACAGGGTACACCGGCCTTGATGTATCCGTAGCCCGTCTCCGGGCGGTCAGGTTTTATCCCGAGAGTGACCAGATAGTTGTCAGCAGCCGCATCCCCTGACATGCGGAGCAAACCAAGGAATTCATCGGTTTTGCGAATTAAATGATCTGCTGAAAACACGGCCATGATTCCGTCGGGATCGATCCTGTTCAAATGGAGCGCAGCGAGTCCCAATGCTGGAGCGGTGTTCTTTGCCTCGGGCTCAAGGATGAAGTTTATGTTCCAGGTATCGCCGAATTTAGCGGAAAGCTGAGTGTTTATAGCGTCCGACAAACCATGATTTGTTACAACGAAGATATCCTCCCGCTTGATTATCGGCAGGATACGTTTTACCGTCTCCTGAATGAGTGTGTCCTCGGCGCCGATCTTGAGCAACTGTTTCGGCATTTTCTCGCGCGAAAGCGGCCAGAACCGTGTACCGGAACCACCTGCCATAATAACAGCAAACATGCGATATTTCTGATTGTTCAAAAAATGCTCCCTTAGATCAAGGTATGTTTTTATCAGGCATGGCTAAAAACAATTGTTTACATAATAATCTATATGCAGATTATTGTCAACCTCGTGAAAATACATACAAAGATACTTCGCGAAGATTAATTATTGCAGATGATGCCGAGGCAGGGAATTTAGGAGCCTGCTTTTTACTGAGCGTTCAACGCACAGAACCGGCAAGACAGGCGTCCAGCGACTAATCGCGGAAATTATGATTTGTCACGGCTCTTTCGACAAAACTTTTATATTCACGCTGAAAGCGTTTTCTTCCAAATCGTTCTGCGTTGTTTCGCAACAGCATCGGAGAAAACTTCCTGCCCATTTGTTCAAATTTATCCACAGCAGTTTGAATATCCGCGGACGTCTGTTCAAAGAAAAAGATGCCTGTCTCACCTTCAATAACGGTTTCCAAGGCGCCTCCCCTGCCGAAGGCGATAACGGGCGTTCCACATGCCTGCGATTCGACGGGCATAATGCCGAAATCTTCCTCAGCAGCAAAAATAAAAGCTTTCGCTCTTTGAAGATATTTGATAAGAACGTCCTGAGATTGATACCCGAGCAATACTATGTTTGAACTTGCCTTCGATTTAATCTCGTTGAAACCGGGACCGTCTCCTATTACGACGAGCTGTCGGTCGGGCATATGAGCAAAGGCCTCAACGATCAGGTTGATCCTTTTGTAGGGGACGATTCGAGAGGCTGCCAGATAGTAATCATCCTTCTCAGTGTACAGGCCAAATCGCTCAACATCGACGGGAGGATAGATGACCGTGGATTCTCTCTTGTAGGCCCGTTTGATACGATCGGCGATATACCGGGAGTTGGCGATAAAATAGTCCACACCCTCAGCCGTCCTGGCGTCCCACGCCTGGAGACGATCCAGAATGCGTCGCGCCGCGTATCCTCGTATCCCCTTGTCAAGTCGGGCTTCCCGTAGATACTGTTCCTTCAAATCCCATGCGTACCGCATGGGAGTGTGACAGTAACAGATATGGAGTTGTCCGCTCCGTTTTCGGACCCCTTTGGCAACAGCGTGAGATGAAGACAGGATAATGTCATACTTCGACAGATCAAAGCGTTCCACGGCGTAAGGCATGAACGGAAGATAGGAGCGGTATTTCGACCTCGCACAAGGAAGATACTGGATGAAGGAGGTATGGGCCCTTTTGCCGAGAAGCGCACCCCGGTCAGCGTCCGGTAAAAAATCGACCAGACTGTACAGATCTGCGTCTGGATAAAGGTTCAGAATCTGCTCAACGACGCTCTCTGATCCGGCGAATGTAATCAGCCACTCATGAACAACGGCAATCCTTTTGATAGCGGCCTGGGAATGGATCACTCCTCCAACCATATGAAAAAATCCTTTCCTTAAGAAAGATATGAATCTGGGCACCGTAGTTTTGGTGGAAAAGGTCGCGAAGAAAGCCTCAATGCGCGCCCAACTGGATGAAGAGCGTCTGCGTGCATGCCTGCGTCATCATGGCCGGATGAAGGCTTCCTTTAATTGCTTCAGATCCTGAATAGAAAGGATTTTTGTCGCAAGGATGAGGAGTACATATGAGGCAGCGGCTGTCGGCAAAATAATTATAAGTCCAGAGCCCTTGATTGCCAGCAATACGAGAGCCAATAACGCGCCGCACAAGAGCGGCTTCAATCCGTCGATCAAAAAACGCGAACTTGTAAAATATTTTACCGCAAAGGTGGCAGTCATCGCAAAAAATATCATGTCCGTTACTACGGTCGCTATGCTTGCTCCAATATATCCATACCGGGGTATGAAGATTAAATTCAATACAACGTTCAATATCAAACAGAAAAAAGCGAATATCGCATTTAACATCTGTTTGTTCGCAATCACGATTAAATTCAAAAAAAGGACGTTCGGAAATATAAAAAGAGACGTCCAAATAATGATGTTCAAAGCAACGGCACTGTCTGAATATTCAGCGCCGTAAATAATTTGGATGATTTCCTGTGATGAAGTGACCGTTACAACGACAATGAATATCACGATAAGAAGAAGAACTTGGAATGACTTCCTGAATGTCGACTCAAGCTCGACTTTCCGATTTTTTGATAAGTCCGCAAGGATGGGGAACAGTCCGCCGACTAATATCGCCGGGATCACATTCAAGACCTCGATAAGCCTGATTGCTGCCGAATATATGCCGATATCAGCATTGCTGCTGCCGAACATTGACAGCATGACCACATCCACCTTGAAGTAAACCAGAGCGAAAATAGATGTTAAAGCCATGGGGAGTGCCTTGTAAAGCATTGATCTCAATGCCTTCCAATCCAGTTCAAGTTCGATGTGTATGACTCCTTTTTTAATATAATAATACGATATGAAAACCGCCATGAACGAAGCAAGTATCATGCAACTCATCATAGGTATGATCCTGCCGCCGACGAGAAGCGCAGTCATGCCTAACAACGACACGAGTACTTTATTGGTTACTTTGATGGCCGCATCTATATCCATGCGCTCATAGGCATTTGAGAGAGCAATAAAAAATTCAAAAAAACAGTTAAGTATCAAATAGACGCCCATGACCAGAACAACTGTTATCGTGTGTTGATCGTATCCGAAAAGTAGTAGGGCGTTCCAAAGAAGAAACAAGGTGATAATGGAGAGAAGTATTTTGACAGTAAAGATATTGTTGCTGTATTTTGGGGCCAGTGACCTGTCTCTTGCAACATCTCTCGTCAGTAATATATTCAAACCAGGATCAACAAGAAGAACGAATATCCCGGCAAAAGAAAAAGCAAAGGAAAAAAGCCCGAAATCGGAGGCCCCGAGATGTCTGGCCATGTAAATGAAAAAGAACAGGTATATGAACCGAGAAAGGATCTCCGCTATTGCTTTATAGAATATGTTTTTTCCCGCCCTTCTCAGGTTGCTCAAAGTGAGCTCGCTTTCATAAAATGAAGTTTCCTGCTACAACGTGCGAGGGCATTGCACACACCAACGCCCAGCTGAATCTAACTAAAAAAAAGCTTCTTGATCAGCCGGGGAAGCGATCCCAACCATGCCTGCGGTCCCAGTTGGTCAATCATGAACCGGTGATTGAACAAATAGTCCTTGAACCATTGGGACTTTCCCGCCCGGCTGCCTCCGGATGAAACTTCATGATGGATGACGATGGCATCTCCCCGGTATTGACCAAATTTGCCTTTCTTCGCCATTCGAATACCGAACTCGGATTCGAATAAATAGGCATTTCCGCGAAAGCGGTCATTAAAACCACCCAGCTCGGTGAAGGATGAGCGCCTGACAGCCATGTTACAACCCCGTGCCGAATTGATCACGCAGAAACCGGGCTGATCTACATTGCCGAATATCAGCCCGATTTTGTTCGTCCAGGCAACTATGCGTCCATTCAGTTTCTTATCCCGGGCTAAGAATAAGCCGAATAAACATTCAACCATGATCCGGATCCAGTCGGAAAAAGAAGTTGTTCCCTTTGCTATACGGACTTCTCGGCCCGTGGTATACGTTAACTCAGGATCCTGGGAGAATGCGTCAAGATGCGATTCAAGCCATCCGAAATGGGGCACCGCATCGTCATCCAAAATAAGCACGATGTCTGCCTGAGAGCTGAAAATGCAGCGATTTAGCGTCGGCGTCGTTCCGGGCGAGGACAACATAATGATACGCAATCGAGGGTCCTGCCCCGTCTGTTTCAAGAAATCCTCGGGCACAGTCCCCTGGAGACCAAGGCAGATTCGGATATCCGGATAGAGTGTCCTTACTTTACTCAGGGTCTCTACAAGCAGGTCAATGCGATTGAAGCTTGGGATTACCAACTCCACCTTCAATTTCTTCAAATGCTCAACAGTAGACATATGACTCCCAGCAGGCCGCAATAAATAAGCCTCCAACTCGAACATTCCGTTCGGAGGTCTATTTCTCTCCGGTTGTTTATGCAAGACCTGAGCTACACCATACACGCATACAACACATTGTAAAAGGATTCTAAGATAACAGCTGGAACTCGGACTATTTCAGTTTAACTCTGATTTGATTTACGACTGCTTCTGGAAGCATGATTTTTATGATATTCTTAACCAATCTATTTATCATCCGATAAATATGAAATGCGTTTTTAAAGGCACTATTTGAAAGTCTTCGAACCACTAGCCATTGTTCTCTGACATTCATAAACGTATTTATTCCGGACAGTCCATTGGCGGCGACAGACGCAATAACCAATCCTGTGTTGCGAAAAACATAGTTGCTTAAAGCGAAGGAGTACAAGACCTCGAAATCTGCTGCAATCTTATATCGGACATCAAACTTATGGCTCTTCAGAAGCGATGTTCTGATGAATAAGCTTTGGTGGCATAACGTCATGCCTTTCCAGAGATCCTTTATTTCTCCTGCCTTCTCGATCTTTGTGTAGTTCGCATTGTAAACGACGTGATGGTCTCCATATACTACATCGGCCTTTTCTTCACGGTCTGCGAAGATCGATGCTATCACATCGGGCGAATAGAAAGAATCTCCTGCATTCATAAAATTAATCCATTCCCCTGTCGCAAGTTCGATGCCTTTGTTCATAGCGTCATAGATTCCCTGGTCCGGCTCGCTCAACCAATAGGCGAGTTGTTTCTCGTATTTTCGAATAATATCCAGCGTGCCATCAGTTGATGCGCCGTCAATAACGATATATTCCAGATTGTCATATTTTTGATTCAATACACTGGCAAAGGTCTTTTCTATATGTTGCTCTCCATTGTAAACCACTGTAATTATACTCACCAATGGTCCGTTTGATCGTAGTCGCATATCCCCGGAAGTATGAAAGCGGGTACCGCCCTCCTTCCGGTTTGCTTGAGGTGGTTTATGTTTAAACGATTCTAATGCTAATCTTGTATCATATTTCATCGAGACCCTCTTAAGCAATAATCAGAATATGTAAGACCCCATCAGTATTACGATAGCTCCTGCAAACGAATATCACAGAAGCACCTGTTGCTGCATGTGCATAGGATTGGCATTGGTGAAATCAAACTTCTAAATACTATGTTTATCGAAAAAGGTTGTATTTCACTATGCTGTATAATGCACGGAATCCGTCTTTCCAGCCGATTTTCTTCCCTTCCGCATAGGTTCTTCCGCTGTAGGAGATGCCGACTTCATATATCCTGCAGTCCATTTTTGCGACCTTTGCGGTTATTTCGGGCTCGAAACCAAATCGATCTTCTTCTATACGAATCGATTGTATGATCTCGCGTCTGAATACTTTATAACATGTTTCCATATCAGTAAGATTGATGTTTGTGAATATGTTTGAAAAAGTAGTAAGCAGCTTGTTGCCCACTGAGTGCCAATAATAGACAACTCTGTGGGGCCTGCCTCCCATGAACCTAGAACCAAACACTACGTCAGCTTTTCCAGAAAGAAATGGCTCAAGAAGAATCGGATATTCACTGGGATCATACTCAAGATCCGCGTCCTGAACTATCACAATATCGCCTGTTGCAGCGGCAATCCCTGTTCGTAATGCCGCACCCTTCCCATAGTTACGGTCATGATATATGATCCGTCGTACTAGTGGCTTAATAGTACTGTCGAGTATTTCGCGAGTGCCATCATTAGAGCAGTCGTCTATTATGATGATTTCCTGGTTTTTTATGGGAGCCGAACGTACAGCATTAATCAACGCTTCGATCGTATTCTTTTCGTTATAGCATGGAATAATTATACTAACTATGAGCGAATCAATAGTCAAAGGCTTCATCGCGTCTCCCTGTTCTGCCGATAGCATAAATCCGGACTCGAGAAGCAAATTATGCTCACGGAAAAACGAATTCATAGTTAAATGGTTCAGTTAACGCTTGAATATGATTCTGTACAATGGACTGCGGATCGAGACGCTTATTCTCACTTGAATCGTGTTCTTGAACATTATTATCCCGGGGCTTTAAATATAAAATACTGTAGCCTGATTCTAGCTTGCCGGGAATCCGCTGGCGCAGATCGGTATTGAAATAGGGAGTGCAAGGTAAAGGAGAGTCCCAGCATTGATAACCTTGAGTCGGCACATAGACGACTAAGCCGGATGCTGTTTGCTTCCTGCTTAATGGTACTGTTCTAGTAACTCGCCATCCGGAAAATGATATTTCTTTCAGGATATGGCGCTTTTTGTACAATTCGTAAATAAAAAAATAATTAGTCGTTAAAAATACGATACACAATATAATTGCAAGCGAACGTCTAGTCAAAGATGGTTTGATATATCTTATGAAAATTAGCGCTGAGCTGAGAGCGAGACACCAAAATAAAGCATGGACGAATCGAGGGTCTGGAGCTGTGAAAAACCAAAAAGCAATCCCGATAACAACAGGAAATATACTTATCCAGTCGAATAGTCTATTATCACACTTCATAGATGGAGATAACGGCTTTATTACTATTTTCGCAGTGAGAATCCATAAAATAATTGACAGAAGAGATGGATAAACTATTTCCACTCTCTGATGTATTATACGTCCGAACCACGACCCAAGCCATCTCCAATTACCGATTACTTTACTCCAGTGAGGACCCGGTTCTCGCGCCCAGCTGTAAACCCACTCAGCTTCTTCCTGGACTTGTGAGATGGGAACAGACCAGTCAAGTGATAGGCGGCCAATCGTTGACGGATAGAGCGGACAACCGGAAAGAATAATACCACTTGCTGTCCAAATAAGCAATATCAGCAACACTGGAACCACTATTTGAAGAAACCTACGCAACCTATTGTTGAGCATGACAGATGCGGATATCAAACACATTACGATAGTCACGGAAGAAAAAGCAAGATTAGTTAGTTTAACAGTTACAGCAGTTGCTGCCAATATCGCAATTATGATAATTTGTTCTTCCAAGCGATCATCTCGCTTTTTCCACACTGCGATGACTTGGCATGTCATAACAAATATAGTCAGTTGTAGTAGAATAGCCGCTAAGTCAGGTGAAGGAGATGCAAGATTGTCCGAACTAAGTGCAAGATATGCAAGAATGGGAATCGCTAATAATGCAGAATAGAACTCAAAAGGGTGCGACTCCAATAGTAAAGATGGCTTCTGAAAGACAGGACGCAATGAATATATTAAAGACGCTAACATGAGTAGGAGGAGAAAACTATTGGCTATTGACCGGCCATATCCTAAGAGTGGATAAAAGTTTAAAGCAGCTACATAGGTAAAAAAAGCTTGATTAAATGCTAAACGTCCGTGGAGATTGCCAAGTCCGGGAATAAGTGGGGCGGAATTGATCCATCGTATCGCATTAAAATGATAAAGTCCTGAGTCGTAATTTGTAGGATCCATCATTGATCTCGAAGCGATCCAACTGACTGCAATAAGTATGGCGGCTGCTGCGATAGATGCCTTTATCCAAGAAGATCGATCTTGAGGTAAACTCAATGCAAAAATAGCATGAGGGACTGCATAAATTGCTCCAAAGAAATATATTGGAAAGACTAGGTTTGCCGTAATTGAGGTAAAAAAGTGCACTAGCTGAAGAATCGTCAGGTTAACTGACCATCCCAGCCAAATAAGCGTAGTACCAGGTTGGGCTGATGTCGTGCTGAAACCCAGGACGCGAGTAGCGACTTTGCCCCATCCATAGTAAGCTGAAGCTATGAATATATAAATAATAAGTGTTTCTGCTATAGCAGCTACTTGACTGTTCATTATTGTCAGGCCAGAGTAATTAAATGTTCATCATATAACCATATCGCGGATATGGAAATAAATACCTCAAGATGTCGATAAATGCGCTCCTCAACTATTTGTACCATGGTATTCCGCGAATTTGTTTAGATGCCCAGTTCCAATTATATGCACGGATGGACTTCCAGCCAAATAGAATGGACAACACGATGTGAGCAGCGCCGAAATATATTTTTCTGAAAACACTAAGCTGGGAAAAGGGTTTGTCATAATAACCTTTTCTGTCGAAAAGCAGGAATAAAATACGATACGCATCCGCAATGTAACCTCGATAAGGGCCATATTTCTTTGTTATGCGATACATCTCGTCGATAACGCGCTTCCCCGCTTTCGAGGTGAGGTTGTTCTCAGTGAAGTAATAGACTGATAGCACATCTTTGATGACCCTGAATCGTGCTCCACAACTATGCAATCTATTCCACCACTCCCAGTCAAAGGCGAAGGAGTATGTTTCGTCAAGTTCCCCAGCTTTGTGGTGAATAGATGAGCGCCAGAAAGTGCTCGGTTGTTCAATGGTGTCGCGCAGAGCTATCAATCGCTCGAAGTGTTTTGGCACTTGAGTGGTCTTACTAGACCCATCTGCAAATACGCGCAGACAGCCACCGGTAAGTACATCGATATTTGGAAATGCCATAAACTCTCCAGCAATGCGATGGAGGGCTCCAGGAGTGAAACAATCGTCTGCATTCAAATAGCAGTAGATCTCTCCTGTAGAGCGTCTAAATCCTTTATTGATAGCTTCCGCGACATTTCGGTCCTTTTCACTTATTATCTTTGAAACGATATATCCGTATTGACGGACGATATCCAACGTGTTGTCCCTACTGAGACCATCTACAACGATTACTTCAAGGTTCCGATACTGTTGTTCTGCTATCGACCGCAGTGTGCGTTCAATGGTTTTTTCAGCATTAAGACAAGCGATTACAACGCTTATTTTTAGGACATCATTCATATTTAAAAATTATTTATTATTTCTGATCGGGCCGTTTCAACAAAAGCTGGTGCTTAATTCCGAACCTATAGGCGATTTTGCCAATAACATATTGAATCGGCATATTCCGTTCTGTCCAAAGTGTATAGAGAATTAGAGCGAAGAATTTATAGTTTGCTTTATAGAAATCAGGAACAGTCGGTGGCATATCCGAAAACGCGTCGAGCATTACGCGGCTTCTACCATTTCCATACATAAATCGTACGAGGTAACTGAATCGGAATCTATCTGGAGCCAGATGGTGTTTCAGTTTCAACGTAGGTTCGTAAGCATTGCTTCGCCCAACTTTAGACGCACCGAGCATAATGAGAGAGTCTTCGCAGTTCAACAATCTTCCTGGTGCTCGACCCATTTTGAATATTTTATCGGAAGAATTTGTCCTGCGCAGATACTCCTGCAATACGTCTCGGTGAATGAATGCTCCCGCTGCAGGCGGTTCCCAAGGACCCCAGTGGTCGCTTACACGCTCTATTCGCTCGTCACCAAAATCTCTTATAGCCAGGAAAGGGAAAAAAGGATACGTCCATTTGGGCGGCTTAATGCTGTCTGGCAATAATAATTTACCGCCGAAACAACCTACTTTAGGATAACCACGAATGACTCTAAGTCCGTTTATAATATAATCAGAATTTAACTCATTATCGTCGTCGACAAAAAGAATCCATTCCGCCGCACTTGCCATTGCAGCTGCGGCTCTTGCGCGTGCTATTCCGGGTAAAGGTTCCTGAATCAGCCCAAAAGAGATATCAGAGCCTTTCAGAGATTCAAATACAGATTCAGTTAGCGGCGGATTTGAAGCATTGTCCACGACTATCACCCGAAATGTATCCCCTTCCAGCATCTTCTGATGGCGGATGCTGGACATAACACATGCAAGTATGCTTATACGTGGATTATGAGTGCAGATGCAGATATCAATATCCATCGGACTATGCTCTATGCCTATGACACAATAAAATTGATAAGACCATTTAAGATGAAATCCAAAAAACTAAATTCAGATCCCTTTCCCTCGCTGAGCAAGGCATTGACTCAAGTAGTTTTTTCGCAACCATGCTCTCCGGGTCGGATGGGCCTGCTGATCCACAGTCTCAGAATAGGCCACGGGTTATTCGCTGGGCATCACGATCCCTGTCAGGGGACAAGAGAATTGTGTCTGGCATGCGTATCGTACCACCCAGGAACTGGCATTCGGAAACGCTTCGACAAAACTGATTTAATGAGTCTGCCTATGGCATAATTGTTCGCTTTTCCGTTATCTCCGAACAATTGATATAAGAGAAAAATAATTTTATACCGAGAAACAATTTGCTCGTAATTTTTCCATTTGTACGGAAGATCCGCCCCAAAAAGTCCGCTGGACCCTTCTTGGAACTGATAGCCAATGCAGTTATACTCTTGAGATGGATTAGGTTCTCTCTGCCGTGAAATGCCTTCTTGTTGGACAGCTTGAAATCGCGAATATCCAAGTTGAACAAACAAATTCAATTCGTCGATTAATTTATCGAATGATACTTTTTCAGACTCAATCGAGACATAATCAGGTTTTTGCTCAAAATTCAACAATGCCTTCAGGCACACCACATCCATTCCTTCGATGTCTATTTTCAAGTAATGCGGAATGCCATATTGTTCCAAGCAATCCGAAAAATTAATAACTGGGACCTCAATGATCTCATTTGATGTTCCGAGATTCTCATTTCTCTGCGCCCAGTCACTTGCAACAGTACCCCATACGCTATTATCCTTATTTTTATAGAATTTGATCGTTTTCTCAGCGGCTTCCCCAGGTTGAATCTCCAGAATAGCTCCTTCAACAATGGTCAGCTTCCCATTGC
>Ga0184615_10000530_pt1 | contig 20952 bp, 16 predicted proteins | sample PLM4_65_coex_FD_133134 | JGI IMG/M metagenome (GOLD analysis project Ga0184615, IMG submission 133134) | Groundwater sediment microbial communities from an aquifer in East River, Colorado, USA - PLM4_65_coex | ecosystem: Environmental > Terrestrial > Soil > Riparian zone | place: USA: East...
TCAAGAAGCTCTATGACGGGGGCGCTCTCCTCGAACGACACGCCTGACAGGTTGACTTCGCTCGCCTAGGGCTCGCTGCGCGCGCCTTCGGCGCTTGCAGGCTCGGCTCGGGGCGGCCCTCGCCTCGCCGGTGATCTAGCCAACGTCGCGACGCCCAGCGGTGTCGATACCGCGAAGTCCCAGAACTCGATGCGGAGCGAGTCGGCCGTGGCGACGAGCACCGCGTAGCCGTAGCCCGCGCGCTCGCGATCGTCGCCCTCGCCGGCCGCGAACGCGAGGTGATGCCCGACGGCGGGCAGCGCGTCGCGCAGGCCGACCAGGCGCGCGAGGCGATTGGCCCAGAGCAGGTCCAGCCCGAAGCGCTGCACTTGCGAGTGCTTCGCACCGGCGCCCGAGACGACCTGCCAGCGCGCGCCGGGATGCTCGAGCTCGATGAGCTGCAGGCTGTGGTCGTGACCGGAGAGGATCACGTCGACCGGCGCGCTCTCGAGCGCGGCGTAGATGCCGCGTCGCACGCTGCGATTGCGCCACTCGTAGACCTGCTGGGCGCCGCTCTCGGTCGCCCACTCGATCGGCTGCAGGATCGGCGCGAGGAGGGTGCTCGTGAGCGGGTACAGGTCCTTGTGGAGCGCCGCGAACCAGACCGCGCCGTTGTGCAGCCCGTAGCTCTCGAGCGGGTGGTGCATGGCCAGCACGAGCCATGCTTGCGGCCGCTCTTGCCGGAGTCTTGCCAGTTCCGCGTGGAGCGCTTCGTTCGTGCGCGCGCGGAAGTCGCCATCGAAGAGCATCTCCTGTGAGTCGAGCATGACCACGACGACGCTGCCGAGGTCGAGCACCTCGATCGGGCTCGCGTCGTCGATCGCGCAGCCGCGCGCGACGTAGCGCCAGCCGCTCGCCAGCGCGGGCACCTTCGCGCACGCGTTCGCGGTCGCGACCGGGTCGCCCCGGTGATCGTGATTTCCCGCCAGCGCGACCACCGGATGGCCGGCGAGCTTGCGCGTGTACGGACCCAGAATTGCGTCGACCTGCGCGTCTACGGACCCTGACTGCTCGCAGCCCGCCTTCGAGATGCGCTCGCCGTCGGAGCGGCAGAAGCCGAGCAAGCCGTCGCGGTAGAACACGTCGCCGAGCACCAGGATCGGCGCACCGTCGGCACCCGCGAGCCGGCGCGCCATCGAGGCGTGGAGCCGCGGATCGCGGCCGTGTGGCTCGCCGATGTCGCCGATCGCGAGCAAGGTCACCGGCGCCTCGCCCGCCGACTCGCGCGTCACGAGCGACTCGTCGCGAAATACGCCGTCGAGCGATGGCGAGAGCGTCGCGCAGCCGCAGAGCACCGCGAGCGCGCCCGCCGCGACGAGCCCGCGCGGCGCGCGTGCGACCTTCAGGAGAGGATCTCGCGCGCCACGCGCGCGACGTTCTCGGCGGTGAAGCCGAACTCCGTCGCGAGCGCCTGGTACGGCGCCGACGCCCCGAAGGTCGACATACCCACGAAGCGATCGCCCGGCCGGAGCAGATCGCCGACGCCCTGCTGCACGCCCGCCTCGACCAGCACGCGCGGGGACGCGGCCGGCAGGACGCTGCTTCGATAGCTCTCATCCTGCGCAGCGAAGCGGCCGAGGCACGGCAGCGACACCACGCGCACGCGTCGGCCTTCGCCCGCGAGCGCCCGTGCCGCATCGAGCGCGGGCGCGAGCTCCGATCCGGTGGCCGCGAGCACGATCTCCGGCGGCGCCGCGCCCGACTCGCGCAGCACGATCCAGCCGCCCTGGCGCGCCTGCTCCTCGACGCCGTCCACGTCCAGCACTGGCACGTTCTGACGCGAGAGGATCAGCGCGGTCGGTCCGTCGTTGCGATGCAGCGCAGCATCCCAGGCGACGACCGTCTCGCGGGCATCGGCCGGACGCCAGACGTCGAGGTTCGGGATCGCGCGGAGCGCCGCGAGCTGCTCGACCGGCTGGTGCGTCGGCCCGTCCTCGCCGACGAAGATCGAGTCGTGCGTGAAGACGAACACGACCGGCTGCGCCATCAGCGCGGCCAGCCGCACCGCCGGCCGCATGTAGTCGCTGAAGACCAGGAACGTCCCGACGTACGGCCGGATTCCGCCGTGCAGCGCCATGCCGTTCGCGAGCGCGCCCATCCCGTGCTCGCGCACGCCGAAGTGGAGGTTGCGGCCGACGAACTTCCCGCGCGCGATCGAAGCCTCGCCGGAGATCGCGGTGTTGTTCGAGCCGGCCAGGTCCGCGGAGCCGCCGATCAGCGACGGCACGCCCTTCGCGAGCGCATTGATCACCTTGCCCGACGCCGCACGCGTCGCCATCGGCTTCTCGCCGCGCATGCGCGGCAGCAGCCCCGCGAGATCCGCCGGCAGCGCGCGCTCCATCATCGAGCGCCACAGCATCGCGAGCCCCGGGTCGGCGAGCACGCGCGCACGGCGGTCCTCCCAGTCGCTCCGCAGCCGGGCGCCGCGCGCCGCGTTGGCGCGGAACACGTCGCGCGCCCCGTCCGGCACCTCGAACGGCGGCAAGGTCCAGCCCAGGTTCGCGCGGGTCTGATCGGTGTAGTCGGGGTCCTTGAACGAGCCGTGGGCCTCGGCGGTGTCGACGGCGGGCGAGCCGAAGCCGATGTGCGTGCGGCAGATGATCAGGTGCGGCCGGTCGTCGCTCCTCTGCGCGTGGTCGACCGCCGCGCGCACCGCGTCGCGCGAGAGCCCGTCGGCGCGCTGCACCTCCCAGCCGTACGACTCGAAGCGGCGGGCCACGTCCTCGGAGAACGCGAGCGAGGTGGGCCCCTCGATCGTGATCGAGTTGTCGTCGTAGAACACGATGAGCTTGCCCAGCCCGAGATGGCCCGCGAGCGAGCAGGCCTCGTGCGCCACGCCCTCCATCAGATCGCCGTCGCTGGCGAGGACGTACGTGCGGTGGTCGACGAGCTCGGCACCGAAGCGCGCCGCGAGGATGCGCTCGGAGAGCGCCATCCCGATCGCGTTCCCGAGCCCCTGGCCGAGCGGCCCCGTCGTCGTCTCGACGCCCTTGGTGAGGCCATGTTCGGGGTGCCCGGGCGTGCGCGAGTGGAGCTGCCGGAAGCGGCGGATCTCGTCCATCGGCAGGTCGTAGCCCGACAGGTGCAGGAGCGAGTAGAGGAGCATCGAGCCGTGCCCCGCGGAGAGCACGAAGCGGTCGCGGTCCGGCCAGTCGGGATGCGCGGGGTCGTGCTTCAGGATCTCGGAGAAGAGCAGCACGCCCAGGTCTGCGCAGCCGAGCGGCAGGCCGACGTGGCCGATGCCGGCCGCTCGGACGGCGTCGACCGTCAGGATGCGCACGGTCTTCGCTGCGAGGTCGGCGCTCTGCGGCGCCGGCGCAGCGGCCTTCGCTTCCGAGGGATGGCTCACTGCGCTCTCCTCTAGACGGCTCCCGCGCGACTGCGCGCCGCGCGAACGTCCCGGCGTGGTTTAGCGCCCCGGCGGGGTTTCCGGCAAGCGCGGCGCTCAATTCCCGTCGCTGCGCGTCCGATCGCCTCCTTTGTGAAGTCTTGGCAGCGGATCGCCGCCGGGCGCCCGCCAGCGGGCGCGGGATCGGACGCCGGCGGCGCGTCCGACTCGGACGACACGCGCAGCGGCTTCGACGATCTGCGCCGGTCGCTCGCCGGCTTGCTCGAGCGCGAGCCCGATTCGCCGTTGCTCGTCCGTGCCTCCCTCGAGGCGCTGCTCGATGCGTTCGTCACGCGCGCGCAGCAGCGCCGCGGTGCGCTCGGTCTGGTCGTCTTCGAGCTCGACGACTGGAAGGCGTTGCGGGAGCGCGCAGGCGAGTCCGGCTTCGCGAGCCACATCTCGATGTTCGGCCGCGAGCTGCGCCGCCGTGTGCGCTCGAGCGACGAGATCGGCCGCTTCGGCGAGGGTCAGATCGCGGCGGTCCTGCCGGGCTGCGAGCCGCAGACGTTGGGTGCGGTCTCGGAACGGCTGCGGGCCGCGCTCGAGGCGCTCGAGCTGGCGTTCGGCGCCCAGACGCTGCGGCCCTCGATCATCGTGGCCTCCCTCTCCGCATCCCCTCGTCCCGGGAGCTCCGGGCCCGCGCGCCTGCTCGAAGAGCTGGCTGACGCGCTCGACCTCGCATCCCGCTAGTCTCCGGCGCGTGCCGACCCCCGACTGGCTTCCGCTCCTCACCCAGATCGCCGACCGCTCCGACGAGATCGCGCGGCGGCTGTTCCGGCGCGTCGATCTGCGCGTCGAGGAGAAGCCCGATCGCAGCCTCGTCACCGAGGCCGACCGCGACATCGAGAGCGCAGCCCGGAAGCTGATCGCGGAGCTCCGGCCGGAGCTCGGCGTGTTCGGGGAAGAGCAGGGCGAGCAGGCGGGCCGATCGAACTCGCGGCTGATCATCGACCCGATCGACGCGACGGCGAACTTCGTGCGCGGGATTCCGGTCTTCGCGACCCTGCTCGCGATCGAGGTCGAAACGGAGGTCGTGGCCGGAGTCGTCAGCGCGCCGGCGCTCGGCTCGCGCTGGCACGCGGTGCGCGGCGAGGGGGCGTGGCAGGGCGAGCGACGCCTTCGTGTGTCAGGGATGCGGCAGCTCGCGCCCGCGCAGCTCTTCCACGGCAGCCTCGCCGGCTTCGAGGGCGGGCGCACGCCGCCCGGCTTGTCGCGGCTCGCGGCGGAGACGCATCGGCAGCGCGGGTTCGGCGACTTCTGGCAGCACTGCCTCGTCGCCGCCGGTTCGGGCGAGATCGCGGTGGATCCGATCGTCGCGCCGTGGGACATCGCGGCGCTGCAGGTGCTGGTCGAAGAGGCCGGCGGGCGCGCGACGACTTTGCGCGGCGAGCGGTCGATCTACGGCGGAAGTCTCGTTTCGACCAACGGAGCCCTGCACGAACAGGTGCTAGCGCTGCTTTCGGACTGAGACGAGCACTGCACGCTCGATCTCGTGCCACGGACGCCGGAAGCCCGTCGAGTCGCAGATGGCGTAGCGCTCGGGCCGCGACGACGTGATCACCGCGAACGAGATCTCTTCGTCGTCGAAGGCGAGGATGCGCGCGACCAGCACCTCGCCGTCGCTCGCGTGCAGCCGCACGGGCTGTCCGGATTCGAGTGCGCGCGCGATGGCCGTCGAAGGCATGCCGAGGTCTCCGAGTCCCAGGTTAGCGTGAGATCACCCCGCGATCCGATACCCTGCCGGCCGATGAGACGAACCGCCGCCTCGCTCGCGTTCCTGGCTGCTCTGCTCGCGTTCGCGCCGGAGGTCCGCGCGGTGGACGTCCCGCCCGAGGGCGCGTGCGCTCCGCGCCCGATCCAGTGGGCGCCCGATGCGGGCCCGGCCGCCGAGGACGTCGTGCCGGGGGCGTGGAATCCCGGCGAGCAGGTCGGGTTCTCGGAGATCTCGCGGCTGCAGGGCTGGCTGCCGGATGAAGTCTGGGAGCGCCGCGACACGTTCTTCTTCGAGGGCATGCTGCTCGAAGTGGGGCCTTGCTACCGCCGCTATCCGGCGGCGGCGTTCTTCGACGAGGCCACGCGCGCGAACGCGGGCAAGGCGTCCGTCGACGCGGCGGGGAACCTCGTCGGATACGCGGGGACCGGCCTGCCGTTCGCGCCCGAGAGCATCGCCGGCGACGCGCCCGACGCTGCGCTGCGCTGGGCGTGGAACTACCGCTACCGCTACCTCGGCTCGGGCTTCCGCGGAGACTTCCGCATCTCGGACGTCACGAAGAACGGCCGCGGAGTGAGCGGCTTCGTCGGCGCCTTCTTCCTCGTGCCACTGCACGGTGTACCCGGCGGCCCCGGCGCGGGGCGCAACGAGCGCTTCGTCGCGGGTGGATCGTTCCGCGCGCCGGAGGCCGCGCGCGGTCTCGCGTGGCGGCAGTACCAGAAGGTCGCGGTAGAGAGCGACTACCTCGCCACCGACGACGTCTTCGTCTACGTGCCCGGGCAGCGCAAGGTGCGCCGCGCGCCGCCGCAGCAGAGCGAAGGCGTCTTCGTGCCGAGCTACACGCGCGGCCGCTCGATCGACAACATCGGCATGACCGTGAGCGATCAGATCAACGACGTCGGCAATCCGTCGATGAGCGCGGCCGAGCCGATCCGGCGCGGCTTCGTCGGCCTGGTCATCCGGCCGAACGCGTACACCTGGACCTTGGCCGGGGTGCGCGACGTGCTCGCGCCGGCGAACGGCAAGGCGGGCGGATACCCGACCGACGACAAGCGCAACTACGGGCCGAGCGGCCTCTCGCTCGCGTCCGACCGCTGGGAGCTGCGGCGCGCGATCGTCCTGGACGGCGACCGCAAGGACACGGAAGGCACCGTGAAGCGCGTCCAGATCTGGGTCGACGCGCTCACCCTGCAGCCGCTCTACTGGATCGGGCGCCGCGGCAACGGCGGTGTCTACGAAGTCGGGATCTTCACCGGACGCTTCAGCGCCGACGACGTGCTCGACAAGAAGTGGGAAGGCAGCGGCACCGGCTACGGCGTCATGCTCCCCGTGGCGCAGAGCTTCTCGGTCTCGGGTCAGGGCGGCGGCTGGCTGCGCGAGTCCTACGACCTGCGCAGCGATCCGCCGGACGCGGAGCAATCCAAGGAGTTCCTCTCGACCCAGGGCATGGGCCGCCTGGGCCACTGAGCGCCGATCAGCTCAAGCAGGAGAAGATCTCCTCGAAGGCCTTCATCTGGTTCCCCGCCGCCGAGGACGGCACCAGGATCGGCGTGCGGATGCCCGCGTCGTACCAGGCCTCGAGCCCTTCTCGCACCTGCTTCGCGGAGCCGAAGAGCGTGACGTCCGAGAGCCAGCGGTCGCTCATCAGCGACGGAATCCGCTCGAAGTCCTTGGCGACCACGGCCTTCTCGATCGCGTTCATCTCGTCGACGTAGCCGGCCTCGCGCCAGTAGTTGCGGTAGTTCGGCATGGAGACGTAGCCGATCAGGGTGCGGCGGTTCACCGCGGCGGCGGCGGCGACGTCGTCGGAGATGCAGGTCGGGATCATGTTCCCGATGAAGAACGCCGGATCGTTCGCGCGCGACGCGGGCAGCGCCGAGAGCGATTCGCGCATGTGCGAGCGCGCGCCGTTCGCGAAGACCATTCCCTGCGCGATCTCGCCGGCGAGCGCGATCATCTTCTTGCGCAAGGTCGCGAGCACGATCGGCGGCTGCTCGCCCGCGCGCGGCGTCGCGTGTACCGCTGCGACGAACGCGCGAATGTCGCCGAGCGGCGGACCGGCTTTCACGCCCAATCGCTCGAGCGCGGGACCGTGCGACACGCCGACGCCGAAGCGGAACCGCCCGCCGGAGAGCTCGTGGATCAACGACGCGGACTGCGCGTAGTCCGCCGTGTGGCGCACGTAGATGTTCGCGATCGTGGTTCCGAAGGGGATGCGTTCGGTCGCGAACGCGAGCGCTTCGCAAAGACCCATGCCGTCGCCGAAGCTCGGGCAGTAGATTCCCGCGAAGCCGCGGCGTTCGATCTCGCGCGCGAGGTCGAGAGTCGCGCGGCGGCGACCCGGGACGGCGGCGAGGCTCAGTGCCGGAAGTGCGACCGATGACATGCGGATCCCTCCTTCGCGCAGTGTACCCGCTCGCACGGGCTGGCGTTCGCCCTGGCCCGGACGGATCTGCCTAAGTCCTCGGTGTTTCGACCACTTCTCGCGACGAGTTGCGCATCGGTCGAGCGGCCAGTGCGCGGGATGGCAGAACGGTTCTACAAATCGAACGCCCGCGCCTCCGTGCTCGACCGGCAATCCGAGTACGGTCGCGTACCTCAGTAGCAGTCCCGCGCGATTTTTTCCGCTCAACGCAGAGCGAAACTCGTGTAGAATCCGCCACTGGTTAGGGCTCGTAGGGCCGGTTCTGCAGCTGGATGCGGGGCGCCCCACGACTTGAGATCATCGCGTCACTTACCCCCCCGAACGAGATCGATTCGCGCTGGCACCGCACTTGCGAGTGTCGGGCGCGCCGGACGGGCGGTGATGAGGGTCACAAGTCGGTCCTGGGGTGTGCGGGAGTGGTGGGATGAGGGTCGCGATTCTCGGCGGTGGCGTAGCCGGATTGGCTTGCGCGCACTACCTCGCCAAGGGTGGCCACACACCCGTGGTGCTCGAGACCTCCGCGTGGCTCGGGCAGCTCGGCGCTCCGATCGAACACGACGGTCTGCGGCTCGACGGCTTCTCGCACGCGATCCGGAACAGCGACACCGCACTGTGTGGATTGCTCGGTGAGCTCGGCGGGCTCGGACGCGTGTCGTGGCGCGAGACCAGCTCCGCGGTCGGAGTGCGGGGAACGTTCTACGCCGTGACCTCCGCGCGCGACCTGCTGCGCACGGGCGGCATCGCGAGCCGGGACCGTTTCCGCGCGGGTCTCGGACTGGCGTACGCGACCCAGCTCAAGCGCTACGCGCTGCATCTGGACTCGGTCCCCGCGTCGGAGTGGCTGCCGCGGGTCTTCGGGCGCCGCGTCTACGAATTCTGGTGGCGCCCGGTGCTCGAGGGACGCTTCGGCGAGTACGCCGACGAGGTTCCCGCGTATTGGGCGTGGCGGCAGCTCAACGCGTATCAGGCGGGTCGGCGCGAGGTCTTCGGCTACGTGCGCGGGGGCGTGGGCTGGCTCGTCGAGCGCCTGCGCCGTTCGATCGAAGCACGCGGCGGCGAGGTGCGGCTCCACTCGACCGTGACGTCGGTCGAGACCGGCGGAACGCATTGCAGTGTCGAGCTCGATGGTGCCGAGGAGCGCTTCGACAGGATCGTCTCCACGATGGCGCCGGGCGATCTCGCCAAGCTCGCGGGCCCGCGGCTCGCACGGGAGCTTCCGAGCCTCGACGTTCCACATCAGGGCCGCGTGACCGCGCTCATCATCTCGCGCCGCCGGCTCGGCGACTTCTACCAGACCGCGCTGCTCGGCGACGGACAGCCGTTCCAGCGGGTGATCGAAGCGACGCACGTCGTCTCCAGCGAGTCGCTCGGCGGCCGCCACCTGATCTACGTGCGCGGCGAATGCGGTCCGCACACGGACGCGTTCAAGCTTCCGGACGACGTCGTGAAGAAGCAAGCGCTCGACACGATCGGGCAGTGGTTCCCATCGTACGATACGCGCGCGATCGAGGCCGTTCACGTCTCGCGCGACCCGGTCGCGGAGCCGATCACGCTTCGCGGCCAGCTCTCGCGCCGGTTGCCGACGCGGATTCCGAACACGCGCGTCATGCTCTGCACGGCGGCGCAGGCCTATCCGCGAGCGGTCGGCTGGGATTCCGACGTGACCCTCGCGCGCGAGACCGCCGCCGCCGTCCAGCCGTAAGCCGCCGATCCTTCGCGCGGCGCCAACGTCTTCCTGGGAGGGCACCATGCCTGGCGTTCTTGAGAAGTCTCTTGCACTCGTCGGCGCAGGAACCGCGGCGCGCGACTGGATCGAGGTCCTTCCGGAGTTCCCGGAGATCTCCCTCGTCGCGGTGGTCGATCCGGATCCCGAGCGCCTGCGCGGCGTTCGCGCGCGCGGCTTCGCGAGCGTCGCCGCGATGCTCGAAGCGGGCTGCGTGCCGCGCGTCGCAATCTTGTGTACGCCGCCGTCCTTTCACCTGGAGCTCGCGGAGCCGCTGCTGCGCGCGGGCGTCGACGTCCTCGTCGAACCTCCGCTCGCGACCACGCCCGCCGACGCGGATCGCATCGCGGAGCTCGCCGAGCGCGGTGATCGCTGTGCGGTGACATGCTCGCGGCTCCGGCGCGCGGGCGCGGTGGCGGCGGTGCGCGAGCGGATCGCGGCCGGCGCGATCGGGCGGCTCTGCGCCGTCGAGGTCTCGCTCGGTGCCAAGCGCGACGCGCGCGAGGGCTGGCGCGGCGACCCCGCGCTCTCGGGCGGCGGCGCCTGGATGGCGCTGGGGCCGGACGCACTCGACGCGGTCGAAGCCCTCGCGGGTCCGGTCCGCCGGATCCGCGTGCTCGATGCGGCGAGCCGGCAGCGCGCCGACGTAGAAGACGAGCTGCGCGTCGAGACGGAGCACGACGGGGGAGTGCTGGGAATCCTGCGGGTCTCGTGGAACGACGAGCTGGCACGGCCGATCGCGCGCTGCGTCGGCGACCGCGGCGAGATCGTGCTCGGCAACGCACAGACCGTCCTGCGCAGCGAGGAGGGCCGCGAGGAGGTCCTCGCCAGCGACCTCGACGCCAGCACCATGCTCGCCGCCGTGCTGAACGACTTCCTGCGCGAATGCCGCGGCCGCGAGCGCCGCGTCGACCCCGGCGCACAGACGCTCGCGTGGATCCACGCGGGCTACCGGAGCATCACGAGTCGCCGCTGGGAATTGGCCTGAGCATTCCTCACGTTTGGCTGTGCGCGTCCGGCAAGCCGCGCTCGCGCGGCGCGCAGCGAGCCGAAGGCGAGCGAAGTTACGGGTGGCCGCGGCCGGCCGCGGCCGGGTCCCGTTGTATCAGCTCCACCTTGTAGCCGTCGGGATCCTCGATGAATGCGATCACGGTCGAGCCGTGCTGCATCGGGCCGGGCTCGCGGGTGATCTTCACGCCGTTCTCGCGCAGGCGGGCGCAGGTCGCGTAGATGTCGTCGACGCCCAGGGCGACGTGGCCGTAGCCCGTGCCGATCTCGTACTTCGCGGTGTCCCAGTTGTGCGTCAGCTCGAGAACCGCCGTCTCCGACTCGTCGCCGTAGCCGACGAATGCGAGCGTGAACTTGCCGCCCGGGAAGTCGTGCTTGCGCAGCAGCTTCATCTCGAGCGGACCCGTGTAGAAGGCGAGCGACTTCTCGAGGTTGCCCACGCGGAGCATGGTGTGCAGGAGTCTCATGCGCGTCCCTCCCCGCGCGGCGCGCGCGCCGCGATGATGAGATCGAGCTCTTCCTTCAGGCGGCCGAGCACTTCCTCGTAGCCGAACGCGCCGAGCTTCTCGCCGCCGCGTTTCAGATTGACTGAGCGCGGGCCGCACCAGAGACCGAGATCCGCGTCGTCGGTCTCGCCGGGGCCGTTCACGCGGCAGCCCATCACCGCGATCGTGACGTCGTGCGCGACCGCATAGGTCGTGAGGTCGCGCACCTTCTCCGCCAGCTCCACGAATGCCTCGTTCTCGACGCGCGAGCAGGACGGGCACGAGATGATGTTGAGCCCCGAGAGATCGGGCACCGAGCGGAAGCGACCCGCCGCGACGTCGGCCAGGATGCGCAGCCCCGTCGTCACCTCTTCGTGCTTGCGGTCGTTGGGCAAGGTGAGCGAGACGCGCAGCGTGTCGCCGATGCCGTGGGCGAGCAGCTTCTCGAACGCGACCCGCGTCTTGATCTCGCCCATCGGCAGGAGGCCCGCCTCGGTGACGCCGAGATGGAGCGGAACGTCGGGGCGCTCGCGCGCGAAGCGCTCGTTCGCCTCGACGACCTTCGCCGGGTCGGAGTCCTTGAGCGAGACCACGAAGTTCGCGAAGCCGAGCTCGTCGAGGATCGCGCAGTGGTCGACCGCGCAAGCGACCATCGCGCCGACGGAGTCGCCCGGAAACCGCTCGTCGTACTCGGGCGCGACCGAGCCGCAGTTCACGCCGACGCGCAGCGCGCAGCCCGCCTCTCCCGCGACCTCCGCGAGCCACGCGACCTTGTCCCGGATGCTCCGGCTGCGCTCGTGGTGGTGCAGGTGACCCGGGTTGTAGCGGAGCTTCGCCACGTGCTTCGCGACCAGCGGCGCCAGGCGGTAGTGCTCCTGCAGATCGACGACGAGCGGCACCTCCGTGCGCGCGTGGATCTCCGCCAGCGCGTCGGCGTCCGCCTTGCTGTCCACGGCCACGCGCACGAGCGCGGCGCCGGCCTTCCCGAGCGCCTCCGCCTGCGCCACCGTGGCGGCGACGTCCTGCGTGTGCGTCGCGCACATGCTCTGTACGGAGATGGGCGCGCCGCCGCCGATGGTGACTCGTCCGGCGCGCACCGAGCGCGTGGGGTTGCGAACGGTGTGCAAGCTCACGCCGGAACCGTAGCACGGCCCCTGGCGCGGATGCCCGGTGTTCGATTTCTGACACCGCCGTCGGAATCAAGACGCCCCGTGGCGGGTCTGTCGCGCCTCGTCCGCTGCTGGCGCGTCCGTCGCGGGCACGCGGATTGCTCCTTGGCGGCCCCGACGGCCATGAACTCGAACGGTCCCAGAATCCTGTTGATCGGCAGCACGTATCGCGCGGTCTGCGTGCTCGAGCGGCTGCTCGAGCGCGGGGAGCGCGTGGTGGCGTTCATCGGCGTGGAAGGCGGCGCGGAGCGCGACTTCTGCCCGGAGATCCTCGAGCTGTGCGACCGCGCGGGCATTCCCGCGCGCAGCGGACACAAGCTCGGCGAGGAGATCGTGCGCTGGCTCGAGGACCGGATCCGACCGGATCTCGCGATCTCGCTCGGCGGCACGGCCGACGTACCGCTCTCGATCGGCGGAAACTGCCGCCTCGGGCTGGTCGAGATCTTCGACGGCTTCTCGAGCCCGAACTGTCCCGGCATCGTCGTGCGCCAGCGCGGTCAGGAAGTGCTGCGCCGCGAGCTCGCGCCGGTCGGCGCCGGCGACGACGCAGGCGACGCGTACCTGTGTATGCTCGAGTCGCTCGGCGAGTGCATCGAGACCTTCCTCGATCAGCTCGCGCCGCCGCGCAGCGAGTCGGGCTGGAGCGTGCCGTTCGAGAGCGTGCACGCGGACGGAGACCGTCTCGCGCGTCTGGTCGCGAGCCCGGATCCGGGCACGGAGACGGACGCGCTCGAGCGCGAGGCTGCGGCTTATCTGGGCGCGGATCGCGTGTTGGCGTTGCGCTCGCCGGGCGAGGCGTTCCTCGCGCTCGCGGCCGAGCTCGGTCTCTCCGGCGACGACGAGGTGATCGTGCCCGGCGTGGTCTCGGCCGCGGCGCTCCAAGCGCTGCGGGCCGCGGGCGTGCGGCCCGTCTTCGCCGACGTCCACCCGGAACGTCTCACGCTTTCCGCGGCATCGGCAGCCGCCGCCATCACGCCGCGCACGCGCGCGCTAGTCATCGCTCACCCGCTCGGACAACCCGCGGAGCTCGACGTGCTCTACGGCCTCGCAGAGGAGCGCGGGCTCGAAGTCATCGAGGACGGCTGCGAGAGCCTCGGCGCGCGCTTCGACGAATCGCGGCTCGGCCGCAGCCCGTGCTCCTGCGTCTTCCGCCTTCCGCTCGGCGCGCACGCGCCCGGCTTCCAGGCCTGCCTGGTCGCATTGCCCGAGGCGCTCGCGTCCGCGCTGGCGCCGCGGCTCGCGGAGCAGCGCGTTGGCGACGGGCTCGCGTCGCTCGCGCGCCGCGCGCTCGCCCACTGGGAGGACCGCACCTCCGCGCGCCGGCGCATCGCGAGCGCGTACTCGGCCGAGCTCTCGCGCTACGACGCGTTCCGCATTCCGCCCACGCCCGAGTACGCGCTGTCCACGTACTCCGGCTATCTGCTACGCCTGACGCGCTTCGCCCGCACCACCGCGGAGGACCTCTCGAAGCTGCTCGTCGAGAGCGGCATCGAGACCCGCCGCCTGCGGCTCCCGCTCGAGGACCGCGAGCTCGCCACCCTGCCTGCCGCCGAGCACGCGCGCGGCACCGGCATCCTGCTGCCCGTCGACGAGAGCCTCACCGATTCCCAGCGCGACCGCGTTCTCGACGAGATCTTCGGCTACGCCATAGGTTGACTACGTTCGCCTTCGGCTCACTGCGCGCGCCTTCGGCGCTTGCACGGCTCGCTCGGGACGGCCCTCGCTCGCCCGTCTCGCAACGTCGCGCTGGTCAGACCTGTGTCAACCTCGGCTGACTACCCAAGCCGATTGCTAGACGCGCGAAGCGAGGGCCGTCCCGAGCGCAGCGCCGCAAGCGACGCCGAAGGCGGCGCGCGCAGTGAGCCGCAGGCGAACGGAGCTAAACCTGTGTCAACCAGCTTTCGTACTTGCGGTCGCGGCCCTTCACGGCGTCGAAGAAGGTCGTCTGGATGGTCTTGGTGATCGGGCCGCGCGAGCCGGCGCCGATCTGGCGGTCGTCGACTTCGCGCACGGGCGTGAGCTCCGCTGCGGTGCCGGTCAGGAAGACCTCGTCGGCGCAGTAGACCTCGTCGCGCGTCAGGTTCGTTTCCGAGACTTCGATGCCCTTGTCCCGCGCGATGCGGATCACCGCGTCGCGCGTGATGCCTTCGAGGACGGACGCGAGCGGAGGCGTCTTCAGGATGCCGCGGCGGACGATGAAGATGTTCTCCCCGCTGCACTCCGCGACCAGGCCGTTCGTGTCGAGCATGATGGCCTCGTCGTAGCCCATCCGCGTGACCTCGCGCTTGGCCAGGATCGAGTTCACGTAGTCGCCGCAGGTCTTCGCCTTGGTCATCGACACGTTCGGGTGGTGGCGCGTGTACGAGGAGACCTTCGCGCGGATTCCGCGCTCGAGCCCCTCGTCGCCCAGGTACGCGCCCCACGGCCAGACGATGATCGCGACCTGCGTCGGGTTGTCCTTGGGGAGGAGCCCCATCGCGCCCGCGCCCAGGTACACGAGCGGGCGGATGTAGCCTTCGGCCATGTGGTTCGCGCGCAGGGTGTCGAGGATGGCGGCCTCGACCTGGTCGCGCGTGTACGGCATGTCGATCTCGACGATCTTCGCCGAGAGCGCCAGGCGCTCCACGTGCTCCTTCAGGCGGAACACGCTGCTGCGCCCGTCATCGGCGCGATAGCAGCGGATGCCCTCGAAGACCCCGAGCCCGTAGTGCAGCGTGTGCGTGAGGATGTGGACGTTGGCATCGTCCCACGCGATCAGCTTGCCGTTGTGCCACACGCGCTCGGTCTTCTCGACGCCCACTACTTCTTCTTCCTTCCGAAGAGCCTGCCCGAGACCGTATCGTCGCCCTTCGCGCGGCGCAGCTGCATGAGCCGGAGCTCGCGCGCCGCCTCGACGTGATTCGGTCGGAGCTCGATCGTCTTGCGGAACATTCTCTCCGCTTCCGCCGGATCTCCGCAAGCCTTCTTGATCTGCCCGTAGTAGTAGTAGCCGGTGGGCGACATCGGCGAGAGGGCGATGCCCTTCCGGACGTGGTCGAGCGCGCCGTCGGGGTCCGCGTTTCCCTGGTCCTGGCTCTTCAGGAACAAGATCCAGCCGCGCAGCGAGTGGAACTCGCCTTCGTCCGCATCGAGCTCGAGCGCCCACTTCACCGCTTCGAGCGCTCCCTCCCAGTCCTTCCGGCGCATTGCTTCGTCGGCGCGCTGGTACTGCTGCTCCGCGGTCAGGATGCGGTTGACCTCGCGGCGGTCGGCGGACGCGCCGCGCGTCTTGCGAAGCTGCGCGAGATAGCCCGAGCGCGTGTCGGGACGGGCGAGCGCGTCGTTCGCCTCCGAGATGCGCGCGAACACCTTGGCGGCGAGCTCGACGAGCTCCGGCGCGCGGCGCCCGATCTTGTCGGGGTGGAATACCTTGGCGAGCGCCATGAACGCCTGCCGCACGTCCTCGTCCTTCGCGTCCTCGCCGACGCCCAGCACGTCGTAGTGATTCGCGCCCTCGAAGCGCACGAGGGCATCGCGGAGCTTCGCGTCGAGATCGGATGCCGCCGCGGCGGCGCCGACACCGGGAAGCGACACGGCCGCGCCGCCGCCGGCGGCGCGGAGCTCCAGAGCGCCGATCAGCCACAGGCCGTAGAGGGTCGAGGCGTGGGGATTCAAGAGGGCTCGCACGCGCTGCGGCTTCGCGACGCTCTGCCAGAGCGCGCCGACCGCCTCCACGTTCTCGCCTTCCTCGAGGTGAATGCTGTCCTGCGAGATCTCGCAGGCGAGGAACGGCTCGAGGCGCTTGGCGACGACCGTGCCCGCCACCCGGACGACGCCGCGGAGAACGGTCCGGCGCGGCGTCCAGCCGTCGAGCTCGGACGCGAGGCTCACGGCCCGTACGCCCGCCTGTGTCCAGGCGCGCCCCTCGGTCCAGGCGAAGACGTCGATGAGCTTGTCCTCGGCCTGCGTCGCGAGCGCCTCTTGCAGCGCGTCGGCCGTGATCGCGCCCATGCGGATCAGGACTTCGCCTTGCCGCTTGCCCGTCGCCTTCGACTGGCGCATGGAGTCGTTGAAGACGCGCTCGTCGATCCGGCCCGAGTCGAGCAAGCGCCGGCCGAGCGCCTCGCGCGCCAGATTCGAGCGCACCGCGAACGGGCGTCCGTTGTCGAGCACGACGACCTTGTGCCGTTTGCCCTGCTCGAAGTGCACCGCGCCGGTGCTGCGGATCTGCATCGCGCTCCAGAGCACCTCGATCGCGGGAGTCTGCGAGAGATCCAGAGCGTCGCCGGTGGCCTTGGTCTCGAGCGGCGCGGGCCGGCCGATCAGGCGCGACACGCGTTCGAGCAGCGCGGCCACGTCGAAGGGCTTCTCCAGGAACGAGCGCGCGCCCGCGGCGACCACGCTCTTGGCCGGATCGCTGCCGCGGAAGACGCCGCTCATCGCGATGATCGGAATGCTGCGCGTCGCCTCGGCGGCGTTCAGCATCGAGATCACGCTGTGGCCGTCCTTCTTCGGCAGCAGGAGGTCGATCAGGATCAGGTCCGGGTGCGCCTTGCCAACCGCCTCGAGCCCGGCGTTCCCGTCGTGAACCTGCCGGCAGCTGTAGCCCGCTTGTTCGAGCGCGCGCGCGAGGGACCGAGCGAGGGCCCGATCATCTTCGACGATCAGCACTTCCAATGGCGACCTGCTCCGCGGATTACTGGCTCGGCTCCAATCCCGTCATCGGCCTTCCGACTCGCGGCGTTGAGCCGCGAGGCCCGGTCCGAAGGGCGGGTGGAGCGCGCCGCGCTCCGTCACGATCGCGGTCACGAGTGTGTTCGGCGTCACGTCGAAGGCCGGGTGGAGCGCCCGCACGCCCTCGGGCGCGATCAGCTTCCCCGCGAAGCGGGTGACCTCGTCGGAGCTGCGCTGCTCGATCGGGATCTCCTTCCCGCTCGGGGTCGCCAGATCCACAGTCGAGAGCGGCGCGGCGACGTAGAACGGGAGATCGTGCGCGCGCGCCAGCACCGCCAGGGTGTACGTACCGATCTTGTTGGCGACGTCGCCGTTGGCGGCGATCCGGTCCGCGCCGACCACGACCGCGTCGACCTCGCCGCGTGCCATCAGCGCGCCGCCCATTCCGTCGGTCACGAGCACGACCGGGATGCCGTCGCGCGCGAGCTCCCAGGCGGTGAGCCGCGCGCCTTGCAGGAACGGGCGCGTCTCCTGCGCCAGCACTCCCGCCAGCCGGCCCATGCGAGCCGCGCTGCGGATCACGCCGAGCGCCGTGCCGTAGCCCGCGGTCGCGAGCGCGCCCGCGTTGCAGTGCGTGAGCACACGCGCACCGGGGGACAGGAGCGCCGCGCCTGCGTCGCCGATCGCGCGACAGCTCGCGACATCGTCGTCGTGGATCCGCTGCGCGAGCGCGCGCGCCTCGGAACGTACCTCGTTCGGCTTCGCTCCCGCAGCGATTCGCGCGCCGATCTCGCGCGACATGCGTTCGAGCGCCCAGGCCAGGTTCACCGCGGTCGGCCGCGTTCGCGCGAGCCTCGCGCACGCGCGCCCGAGCGCGGCGGCAAGCTCGCCGTCCGGCGCGCGGCCCAGCTCGAGCGCGACCGCCATGGCGGCCGTCACGCCGATCGCGGGCGCGCCGCGCACGGCCATGTCCTCGATCGCGCGCGCCACGTCCTCCGCGCTCTCGAGGCGCAGATAGTGCTCCTCCCCTGGCAGCCGCCGCTGATCGATGAGCTCGACCGCGTCGACCGCGAGGCGCACCGTGAAGAAGCTCGCGGCGGCTATTTCTTCTTCCCGCCGAGCAGGTTCCCGAGGAAGTCCTCGACCTGCTCGGACGCCCCTTTGCCGAGGGCCTTGTCGATCTTCCCGCGCACCTTGTCGTTTCCCGAGTATGCGAGCGCGAGCGCGGCGAGCGTCTTCTGGTCGAGCTCGACCCGCGGCGAGTCGAGCGTGCCGCCGATGTGCGCGATCGGGATCACGCGCTCCTTGGCGCGCGCGGCGCCCGCGAGCTCGGCATCAGCCTCGCGCGAGAGCACGATGCGCCCGGCGAGATCGAGGCTGCGATCGGACATACCGACGGAGCCGTGCAGGAACGCGGTCGCGTTCTGGTACGCGAGCTCCAGGTTCTCGGTCGAAATGCGTCCGTCGGCGATGCGGTAGTCGGCCGAGAGGTGCTCGAAGCGCTCGTCGTCGTAGCGCGACAGGTCCTTCCCCCGCGACGCAGCCGCGAGCGCGGGCAACGTCGCGAGCGAGCCCATCACCGACTTCATGAGCGAGAAGCCCGCGATGCGGCCGGGCCGAATGTCGAAACGGCCCGTGCCCGCGAGCGCGGCGACGTCCGGCTTCGCGGCGGAGAGCGCCCCGTTCGACGCGAGCGTGCCGTCGACCTCGCTGCGTCCCGAAAGCGCATTCAGCAGCGCACCGAGCTGCGTGTTCGCCGTGTCGTAGGTCGCCGCGATGGCGCCCGACTCGAGGTCGTACGTCGCGCTGAGCTCGATCGTCTGCTCGCCGACGACCACGCTGCCCTTCTCGAGTGCGATCGAGTCGCCCTTGCCGACCACCGGCCCCGACACCCGGATCGGCCCGTGCTCGAGCTTCGTCTCCACCGCATCGAGCGCGGCGTTGCCGGTGACCCGGAGCGGATCGAGCTGCACGTCGAAGCCGTCGAAGTGGATCTTCCCCGCGAGCGCCGGCTTGTCCGGAGGCAGGAGCACGCGCAGCGCCGCGAGATCGAGCATCGACTTGCGCAGCTTCACGTGCATGGGCTTCTTGCCGAGCTCGAGCCCGAGCGGAATCACGTTCGTGCCGACCTTCACCAGCGCTTCGCGCACGGCCGAGAGGTCGGTCTCGCGCCCGAGCATGCCCGTGATGGAGAGCGGCGTGCGCTTGGGCTTCGCGAAGACGCCCGTCTTCTCGACCCGCGCGTCGGTGAGGTCGAGCGAATAGCTCTCGCCGAGCACGGCGTGCGCGCGCACCGGACCCGACACGACCAGATCGCCGGAGCGCACCAGAAGGTCGGGAACGTCGACGTTCGCCTTCGCGGCGCGCAGCTCGCCGGCCGCGAGCTCGACCTCGAACTCGCCGCGCGCACGGCCGGCGAGCTCCTGCGAGAGCGCGAAGCGCTCGCGCAACGCGCCCAGATCGGCGCCGAACTCGCCCTCCGCGGAGACGCCGAGCTCCGGCCCGCCGATGCCCGTGAGCTCGAGATCGCCGCCGTGCAGCTCGCCGAGCCCGGGGAGCTCGAGCTCGAAGCGGAACGCGCCGCTGCCGTCGAGCGAGAGCCGTCCCGAGACGTTCGCGTTCTCGACGATCCACGGGCCAGCCTCGACGCGCGCGTCTTCGATCTTGATGCGGTCGACCGCGAGCGCGAAGCCCTGCGACTCGGTCGCGGGCTCGCTCTTCTCGCTCTCTCCGCCGGGTGGCTTCGCCTTCGGCTTGGCGGCCGCGGGCCCGGGGAGGATCGGCTTGCCGTCCTTGTCGAACGGGATGATCACGTGCGGCGACTCGACCTCGAGCGCGCGCAGCACGACCTGGCGCGCCAGCAGCGGCAGGATCGCAACGCGCAGGCGCAGCTCCTCGATCTCGGCGAACGGCGGATCGGACGGCTTCGGCCCCGCGATCCGGATCTCACCGACGCGCACCGCCGGCAGCGGGAAGATCCCGAGCGAGATCTTGCCGAGCTTCACGTCCCGGCCGAGCGCAGCCGCGGCCTGCTTCTGAAGCGGCTCGCGCAGCGTCTCGGGATCGAAGAAGTAGAGCGCGACACCGGCGAGGATCACGAGCAGCGCGACCAGGCCGCCTGCGATGATGAGCGCGCGCCTCAACTCGCGAAGCCCTCGGGAACGCGCTCGTGATGGTGCGTCTGGCGCTGGAAGGCGTCACCGGCGCGAAGCGCGGTCGCCTCGTCGAGCGGCCGCGCAATGAGCTGCACGCCGACCGGCAGGCCCGCGCCCGTGAACCCGCAGGGGATCGAGATCGCGGGCAGTCCCGCCAGGTTCGCGGTCACGGTGTACACGTCGGCCAGGTACATCTGGAGCGGATCGTCGACCAGCTCGCCGATCCGCCAGGCGGGTCCGGGCGTCGTCGGCGTCGCGATCAGGTCGCAGCTCTCGAACGCGCGCTCGAAGTCGCGGCGGATCAATGTGCGCACCTGCTGCGCCTTCCGGTAGTAGGCATCGTAGTAGCCCGCCGACAGCACGTACGTGCCGAGCAGGATGCGCCGTTTGACCTCGGCGCCGAATCCCTCCGACCGCGTGTTCTCGTACATCTCGTCCAGCGTCTCGCTCGCCGCGCGGAACCCGTATTTGACGCCGTCGTAGCGCGACAAGTTCGACGAAGCTTCCGCCGTGCAGATCAGATAGTACGTGCCGATTCCGTAGGCGCTGTTCGGAAGCTCGACCTCCACCGTCTTCGCCCCGAGTCCCTCGAAGGTGCGCAGCGCCTCCCGCGCCCGGGCCATCGTCTCGGGGTCCGCACCCTCGCCCTCGAAGAAGCCGCGCGGAACGCCGAGGCGCAGGCCGTCGACGTTCCCCGAGAGCGCGGCGAGCCAGTTCGGCGCGGGCTCCGGGTACGAGGTGGCGTCGTGTCCGTCGTGCCCCGCGATGGCGCCGAGCACGAGCGCCGCGTCGGAGCAGGAGCGAGTGATCGGGCCGATCTGATCGAGCGAGCTCGCGAACGCGACCAGCCCGTAGCGCGAGACGCGCCCATAGGTGGGCTTCATGCCGGTGACACCGGAGAGTGCCGCCGGCTGGCGGATCGAGCCGCCGGTGTCGGTGCCGAGCGCGGCGGGCACGAGCCGCGCGGCGACCGCGGCCGCGCTGCCGCCCGACGATCCGCCCGGCACGCGCGCGAGGTCCCACGGGTTGTACGTCTTCTTCCAGGCCGAGTTCTCGGTGGAGCTTCCCATCGCGAACTCGTCCATGTTCGTCGAGCCGACCACGACCAGGCCGGCCTCGCGCAGGCGTCGCAGCACGGTCGCCTCGTACGGCGCGCGGAAGCCGCGCAGGATGCGCGAGCCGCAGGTCGTCTCGAA
>Ga0184615_10000531_pt1 | contig 20945 bp, 21 predicted proteins | sample PLM4_65_coex_FD_133134 | JGI IMG/M metagenome (GOLD analysis project Ga0184615, IMG submission 133134) | Groundwater sediment microbial communities from an aquifer in East River, Colorado, USA - PLM4_65_coex | ecosystem: Environmental > Terrestrial > Soil > Riparian zone | place: USA: East...
CATAAGTTATTCAACAACTGTCGGAGCAGTTGACACTAGAAACAAGATAGCTAGCTTTTCTGGAACTGGTAGCGCTGTTGATTTAACGGCTCCAGGAGTTAGTATATATTCATCTTGGCTTGGAGGCTCTTACGCGATAGCAAGCGGGACAAGCATGTCAACGCCGATGGTAAGCGGAACAGTTGCTTTAATCAAACTAGCACATCCAAGTTATACCGTGGATCAAGTAGAAACCGCGTTGTTTAAGACAGTAAGAGACTTGGGAAGAAGGGGTAAAGACCCAACTTATGGATGGGGTAGGGTAGATGCCCAAGGCGCAGTAACTTTTGTTCTTTAATTTTCTTTTAAGATTTTATTTTGCAAGATTTCTAGCATTATACGCGCTGTTTTCTGTCACTTCTAAGCCAATTGGGATTACTCTTTGAAGTTCTTCAAGTGTTTCAGTTTCAACTTCTGCTCTTATTTGATATCTATCAAGATGAACATCTATCTGATAATCATATCCAGAGAAAGGTAGTTTTAGTCTTTTTTTTGCAACTCTTCTTCCTGCAGTTAAAGGCCAATATTCTAAAAAAACCTTACTAGGAAGAGCAATATCTGGAAGTTCATCTCTAGAATCCTTTCCATCACTTTTCATATTAAATAAAAACTCCCCATTCCTATCTCTTAATCTTGCCTCTATAGGATTAAATTCTAAAGTCATATTGAGTGAAGCCAAAAGCTCAATCCCTTTCTCAATAGGAAGATATCCTTGAATGATAGGAACTCCCTTTTTTAGAACATCTCTTTTCAAGTCACTTACGGAAGAATAAAAATTATAAAATTCAGGTGTCGTATAATCTATCCCGTTTTCCCACAAAAGAAATCTTCTTTCGTTTTCTTTCGCCATATTAATATTAAAAATAGTTTGAGATTCTCACTCCTCTAAAAACTTTCTTATTGCTTCTTCCAAAGCACTTTTATAATTTCCAAATTGTTTTTTGACGACAGCTGCCCGATAATCAGAAAAACTCTTGAAGCCATTGAGTCGTCCGACAGTTCCAAATTTATTTAAAAATTCTTCCCTTACTTTCATGTCTGGATTAAATCCAAAATTATCTCCATTTAAAGTAAAATATATGAGAAGTTCATGACCTGGCTGAAGTGCCCGCAAGTTAAAATAAGCTTCACAAGTTCTATTAATTAAATCAGTAGTAGCATCTAATGTATCTCCCATAATTTTACTAGAAACTCTCTGCTTTTAAAGTTTATTTTACCAGAATACCTATTTTTCCCAGCAGAATAATTTCAGCAATCTTGGCTTAAAATTGTTCAGGGTTGAAGTAACAATAACAGATTCTGCGTAGACGTTTTTATTCTGCATTCCTGACAAAGTGCACACTGCCTGCGCATCGCAAATTTTTGCTTCACAATCAAGATAACTTGGTATCTTGCTTTGTATTTTTGCGTATGTATTTGGTACCTGCGATTGAAAATTAGCCCAGTCTACCATTCCGTTTGTTGCCAAAACTTCTGCTCTCAGTGTACTATTTAGCTGAATTTCCCTTAAAATTGAAATTTCAACATCTTGAACCGCATCAGATATATCTAACTTATTTTCTTCGTTTTCTTTATCTATAACAAAAAGTACGATGCCTGACAATAACAAAATTCCAACGAAGGCTTCGGCAATTTTTATCCATCCTCTACGATTTTTGCCAAAAAATTGTCGTTTTTTATTTTTCATTATTTAACCTACCATTTACTCTTTAACATTTATTACTTAATCACCATATTTTTACATTTAGTAAACCAGATTCTTCAGCTGCTTTATCACTTATGTAAACTATCGGAGCATTTTTAGCATAAATATTTATGTTGCTTGAAATTGTCTGGTTTTGACCGCTGGTTGATACTTCTGTTCCGTTAGCGTATGTGAAGCTGAAGTCAAATTCATTTTCCTGTGAAATTTTTAGCTGACTTTTCAAACTATCATAATCACCGCTGTAATTTCCGATTAGTTTTATTATCCTTGTTTGAAAAACATTTTCTTCTGTTTTTACTAATCCAATGGAATAATCGCTTCCTTGATCTAATTGATGGCAAGAGCTTATTGATCCTGTTGCCGCCGCACTAAATTCATTTGACTCATAAACTTTGAAAAACACGTCTCCGCCATTTCTTACAACCAGTAAGTCTCCACTATCAATCTGAGCCTGTAAAACACCAGAAGAATTTCTTACTATGATGTTGCTGCCAATGCCTGTAGCAGCAAAAAATCCAGAAAACCTTACGCAGTTTTGAGAAGTTGACTGCAGGACAACTAAAGAAGCAGTTGTGAGATTTGCTGATGCCTCTTTTTCTAAATTTACCGAAAAATATTCCAGTGAATTATCTTTTTTCTCTGTTTTTAACGCCGGCTGAGTTATTAAATAAATAAAAAAGATAAACGTTATAAATATCACGAAAGAAAGAACGATTCCAATATGCGAGCCTCTTTTCTCTAATATTCTCATTTTTCAATCACCCTCCAAAAAAGGCATTAGCACCGGCTGAAACAATAAAGGCCATTACCATCAATATGAAAGAATGTTTTATTCCGGGCTTGATAGTTCCTTCTGCCAATTTTCCTATTGTCAAACCAGAAAAAAATCCCTGGACTAAGATAAGATAAAGGAAAGCATTAGACAACTCTGTCTGGTTTATCGGTGCTCCGCCTCCGCCAATAAATCCAACAACTCCGCCCAACCCTCCTTCTCCAGGAGAAGCAAGTCCGCCAAGCAGAGGAATTATTTGAAATTGAAGAACAAGAATTATAATAATAAAGACGACAAAAATAATATAACCCTGAACGACAAGAGTTGATATGCTTGCCTTTCTTTCTTTCTTTAGCTTGTCAGTCGTGCTAACTGCTTCTGCAACAGACTCAAGTATTCCTCCTATTTCTCCGCCGCTTTTTTCTGCCTGCCCTATCAGTGTTAAGGATCTTGAAATTGTCTTGTTTTTTACATCATTGGCAAAAGTCTGAAGAGCAACGCTTAACGGAATTCCTAATGCAATTTGATTAGCCAATTTTTTTATGTTTTCACTTAGAACACCGTAAAACTTTCCTTTTACATGGATTATGCTTTTGCTTATTGGCGTCCCTGTTTTTACGCTTTCGACAAGATTTCTGGCAAATTCCAAAAACATTTCTTCTTTTTCAGCGGCAACTCTCGTTTCCTTGACAATTGACAGAACAAAAGGCAAAGCGCCGATTAGAATACCAATTCCGAAAATAAAAAAGAAAAATCTCGTATTAATAAGAAGCAAAGACGTAAGAATAATTGCCAAAGCAGCTCCAATTCCAATCCAGTGTATTTTTTTTATTTCCATTTAAACTCCTTCTGGCTGTTTCAATTGTAAGAACGCCAAAAACAGAATGTTGATGAGAGAAACTGCAAGAATCATTATAAGTGAAATCATTCCGGTGCTTAATGCGATTCCCAACCCGCTTATTCTCATCATCATGAGAAGCAGCATAAGAATCATTGGTGCCGCAACGACAGCGCTTATGTAAATGTCCATAAATGTTTCAGAAGCCTTTGCCTGTTTTTCCATTTCAAGCCTATGGTCAAAAAGAAGGCTTTGGGATCTTTTTTCAAAAAAATTCGGAAGATCTCCTCCGGAATTAATTGTCGTCGCCAATCCATTAAACAACTCTGAAAGTTTTTTGCTTGGGCTGTTAAACGATCTATTTCTCAATGCTGTAACTAGGTCATATCCATAAACGTTTATTTCATTCTGAATTTTTATGAATTCTTTTTCAAGTGCAGGGTATTCCTTAGTTGAAATGATTATGTTGAATATCTTGCTTGGTTCTATCATTGAACTTGATATAGAAGACATATGAACTACTGCAAAAGGAAGTTCTTGGTTTATTTTGCTTTCGCTGGATTTTTTCTCCATAGCAGGGTAGAAATAAGAAAAGAGAAAAGTTGCCCCTGGTACTGCAAATAAAAGCCAGAAGATTTTAAGAAATCTTATAGTTAAGCTCCCCTCTACAGGAACAATAAAAGGTGGCAAAGCAACAAGGCTAAAAAACAAAAAGAATAATGTGATGAAAATCGAGGCTAGAAACGACAAGATCGTGCTAAAAAAAATCACAGACACATAAGCTGCCGGCACAAATTCCATGTTGGCTTTAATCAAGTCCCTGCTTAGGTTTTTGAATTTCCCTTTACTGATTAAGTTCGTTGAATAATTATGGAACATCTTGCTGGCGAACTTTACATATCTTCTTGGTTTTCTTTCCTTCCTTTTTGAGATTTTCTTGTCTTTTTTCCTCATTCTTGAAAGGGCGAGTTTTTCTAGAGAATCTGGCTTAATTCTTCTAACACCCTTCAAAGGAATCTGATCTGACTGAATTTTTTCTGCGCTTCTCAGAACAGGAATTACGTTCCCTTCTGTCTTCAATTCTTCCAGTTCTTCTGGGCTTGTCTGAAGAGGCTTAAACATTTGGACTCTTTCAGAAGCACTGATTACATCATTTCCTACTTTCCTTAGTTCGTTTCTTAACAATTCGATTTGGGAAGAAACCATCTTTTTTTCTCCTTGTGTGTCTGCGTTTCTATAATGATTAAACAAAGAGCTTAATTCATTGATTATTTTTCTTTCTATAGAAATGCCAGTTCTAATCTGCTCAATTGGGGAATCTCCTTTAATCATACTACTTCAAAAATCCTCCTTTGCGTTTGAACTAAAATTGCTTTAGCCTTGTTGAAATTTTCTGGGTCTTTTTTCTCATAGGCTTTATTGAGTTTTTCAAAAGAATCCTCTAATGCCTTAATAAGCTGATTAAGAAGAGAAATCTGCTCTTCTTCCCACCCGCCTTTTTGTGTCACCCCTGCCATTATTAAAAAAGAGGATTTACGTTATTAAATATTTCTTTTTCTCTAGACATGAAAGAAAGGGAATAGTTCTTCACTGAATACCATACTGGCTGAGAATTTCTGCTGGCTTCTTGTAATATTGAGTGATTACATCCTGGAATTTCTCGAAACCAAAAACTTTGTTCTCATAAAGTTTGTAAAGCAATTGAACTCTTCTTAAAAATTCTTTTTGAAGTTCTTCGGTGCTTATTCCAAATCTTTTTGAGATTTTTTCAAGTATCTTGCTGTTTTTCTTGAAATAAAATTGGTCTTCTGCTGGATTCCATGTAAAAGGAGTATTTGTTACTGCAATGCCTTCCGGAGTCACATTTATTATTTCAACTATTTCTCTGAGCTTTCTTGTCTCCTGCTTCTGTGCTATCGCGTGTGTCATAATGCAAATACAATCAAGAACATTAAGTAGCGTAGGAGAAAGTTCTATTGGCGGAGTCTCAAGTCTTTTTATGACGGTGTCAACAGAGTCTGCGTGAAGAGTGCTGATTGAAGAATGTCCTGATGCCATTCCCTGGAAAAGAACATACGCTTCTTTACCTCTTACTTCACCGACGATAACATAATCAGGGTTTTGTCTGAAGGAGCTTTTTAGCAATGCAAAAAGATCAATCTCACCGATTCCTCCAACACCTGTCGCACTTCTTGCAACGCTTGGAAGCCAGTTTTCTCTTGGAAGATTAAGTTCTCTTGTATCTTCAATGCTGACTACCCTTGCCTCCGGCGGAATGAAAAATGCAATAGCATTCAGCAAAGTTGTTTTTCCAGAAGAAGTTCCCCCAGCAATCAAAATGTTCATTTTATATTGGACAAGAATCCAAAGATAGGCAAGCATTTCCGGGCTTAGTGTTCTGAAAGAAAGAAGTTGAGGAGGAGTCCATGGTGTTTTTGTGAATTTTCTTATTGTGAATGTTGGACCTTTTGTAGTAATGTCCTTTGTGTATGTTGCGTTTATTCTGCTTCCATCAGGAAGACTCGCATCAAGAATTGGGGATGCATATGATATGTACTTCCCGCATCTCTGTGCAAGTTTTTCTACAAAACTCTCAAGCCTGTCCGGATCAGTAAAACGAAGATTGGTCTTTAGATTTCTGAATATTCTATGAACAATGTAAACCGGACTCTCGTTTCCGTTGCATTCTATATCCTCAACAAAATAATCCCTGAGAAGAGGATCTGTCTCGTTGAATCCTACGAAATCTCTTACAAGATAGTAATATATTTTTTTGTAAGATTCATAAGGCATGTTTATTCCCAATTCAAAGGCAATCATTTTGAATTTTTTATCAATGTAATCCAAAAGTTTTTCGGTATCTTTTTCAACAACAGCGTCGAAATTAATCATATCTCTTAGCGCTGCAATAATCAGCAATCGATCTTTATTTTCTGTTTCATTTAAAACAGGCTCTTCAATTTCGTAAATGACTTCGTAAATCTTGGGGTCCCAATAAATATGAATAAAAACAAAAGGTGAAACAACACTATATCTAACATCAATCCTAGTTTTGTCCTTCTCCTTTTTTAAAGGGGGAACTATTGGAGCAAAATTTATTGGAACGCGTGGATAATCTTGTATTCCTGTCATTTGACACCTCTGTGGCGAATGATTGAAAATTTTATATTTGAAATCATTTTAGTTTGTCACATCCATATTTATAATATTTCCGCCATTGTCTGAAATGATAATCTTGTAAGGAGTTGGAGCTTTTGTCATCTCTTTTAATTCATCCTTGTTTTGAATAGTAATGTTGTAATCACCTGAATAATCTTTAGTCAAAGTTACTTCATTAATATTTCCTTTTTTTTCAGTATTTGCAACTATGCCTCCAACATCTACATCTTCTCCTGGCTGGCTGTAAACATATCGGCTTTCAATTTTAAAGTATATAGTATCATTTGCACCGTCTATAAACAACGTTCCCTTGTTCAAACCAACTTCGAGAACTCTCTGATTTCCAGGGCCCCCAAGAGTTCTTACAACAAAGTCTATGTTTTCTAAAATGCGAACAGACTGATCAATTACTCCCTTGTCCTGCGTTTCCTGTATTTTTGGTTTCACGAAAGCCAGAACCAATCCAATTAGTGCAAATGCAATCAAAGTATACACCATCGTCTCAACCCAAATTTGTCCAATATGATTTTTAGGAAAAAAACTACTTTTAGAAAATCTCTGATTTTTGCTTGAACTGTTCATCACTCTTTTCATTAACATAGCAGGAAAAAATAGTTTATTAATTTTCCCTAATAGAATTTTAAATAAAAATCATTTAAGGAACTAATGAAAGACAATTGTCAACTTCTTCAATAGCATCTGAAACTTCGCACTGATTCTCCCCTACTATCGGGGCTATTCTTATAGATTCTGCAGGGACTGACATTCCTGCTTTGCTCATGTTAAAAAGATACGTAAGTCCCGCGTTTTTTCCAGGTAAACTAACATTTATGCTTCTGCTTGGGTAAGTAACAACATTGGCTACGGGCGTTCCCATTTTGTTCAATTTAAAAGTGGAAGAAGTTCCTGCTGATGTAACTCCTACAAGGACTTCATCAGGGCTTAAATCACCGACACTTATTGAAAACATAAGTTCTTTTGAACTGCTGTTATAACATGTATACCCATCGTTTAAAGTTACTTTTCCAAAAATCTCAAAACAAGATCCTGTTTGAGAAAGCTCATCTTCTACAAGACTGTTTACAACCCCCCAAACAATACCCACCATTACCATTACCAACACCAAAATTAAAACTACACTAACAATCTCTGAAAGGCCTTTATTATTTTTTAACATTTTTTTATTATGCTCCTGCAACCTTTGATTCTAGTCCACTTTGGCTTCCTGTTTGATTAATGCCTTTTTCCTTGCCTCTTCTGTATGCATATTGTGCTGCTCCAGAAACCAAATTTGTCCCGATAGGAATCCACGCTTCTGGTTTGTCTCCGTATTCAGCTAACAAATAAGCTATGGAAGCTAATCCTCCTAAATAACCTAAAGACCCTGCACTGAAAAACATAAACTGAGAAAAGTTCTTTACTTCTCCATTACTTATTTTTTTTACTGACTCCGAGATGGCATAAGGAAATAAGAAACTAGAACAAAATCCAATGACTCCTCCAAGAAAAGTAGCAAAAGGTGCCACTTTTAAATCTTCTATCAGATGATTCTCTTTTTTTTCCTCAATCGGCTTTTCTGTAGCCATTTTATAAAGCCAATTCCTGTCCCTGTCTCTCTTCGCAAACATGAGTTCTTTCTCCATTTTCTGAGCTTCCAACAAGTATAGGAATTAAAACAATTCTGGTTGCCCCAGAGAATTGCGAGCTTAAGTCTTCAGAAGTGTAAACGCCGCCTTGCTTTAAGCCAGTTGCCGGCCATCTGGTTGACAAGTTCTTTATTTCTTTTGTTTCATGACTTCCCGGTTTTTCTATTTTTACGCTTATTCCAAAAATAGGAACGTTTCCACTGTTTGAAATTATAAGCGTCCCGGAAGTGTAATCAGCTGAAAAACTAACATCTTCACATACAAGTTCTATATTTGTTCCTCCAAATTTTGTTATAGACTCTTTTGTCAGGCCACGGAACCAAAGAAAAACTATGAGTGCGAGAACTATAACCATGACAACCAAAAGAACTGTGGCAATTACTGGTGAAACACCTCTTTTTTCTTTTAACACTCTTTTCATTCTCTTAAATTATTTTTGAAGTTTATAAATTTTAGTTTATATTACACCTTGCAACAGCATGTATCTGCATTAGGCCCTCCAGTACACCATTGCTGATCCTGGGTTGTATTGGTTAAATGGAGACCGCCAGCACTTCCACATGTTCCAACGCTGCTTGTACATCCAGAATTATTGGCGTTATATCCTAGAGAAACGCAATAAGAAGGACAGCTATTAACATTAAAGTTACATGCGCTAGGCATCCCAGAACAAGTATATCCAAACTCAACAGTACATGTTGAAGAACAACCGTCGCCATTAGTTGCATTTCCATCATCGCAGCCTTCTCCCGCGTCAATAGCTCCGTTTCCACATAAAGAAACACACTGGCTTGTTGCATTACATGTAAATCCAGCGTTGCATAGTCCATTATTGGGTCCACAATTTACAGTACCACAAGTTCCGTTTGTTGCTGTTCCACATTGTTTTGTTCCGCATGGGTTTGAGGCAGGACTGCAACTTGAAGAAATACATTGTCCGCTTGCATCACAGAAAAAACTAGAACCGCAAGTTCCACAACTTCCTCCACAGCCATTATTTCCGCAAACTTTTCCAGAACAAGAAGGTGAACAAACTCCTCCTCCGGGAGCTCCAATGATTTGGTCAACTCTTGAATCTCCGCAACTTACGAATCTTTGCCTGTTATCTTCTTCCTGGAATCTTGTGGGCGTGACTCTTAGAGAATAAATACTTCCTATAGATGATGGAATGCTGAAACTATTTGTTTTTTCATCTCCTGGTTTTAGAAAATTACTTCCAGTTACAGAATACAAAACAGAGTTTCCGAATGTTATTCCGTTGCTATCTTCAATCAGATTACTTGAAAGGTCAATTGAAGGCAGGTTTTGACTTGAGCTATTTGCAGCATGTATAAAATATCCTGCAACATCAAATCTTCCGTTATTTCTTGCCGTTACGTTTAACATGCGGTTTGAAGAATTAAAACTAGCGTCTTTTAAAAACAAAGAAACACCATCAGGACAATTCAAAGGTTCGCTTGGAACATATGTTTTCAGCCAGGCATAAACTCCGACGCTGATTACCATCGCAAAAACAATTAAGAGAACATATCCAATTATTACGCTGACGCCTTTTTTACTCCTCTTTATTAACATTTTTTGATTTGTTCTGCTTCGTTCGAGTTTGCTTTATTATTAATATGTAAACTAATTTAACAGTCTTTTTATTATTAAGTATACTTCTTTGACATTTTTAAAATTTTATTTTGCAGTCTCTTTCATTATCATTCTTTGACAACATACTCTCCTCCGTCAACATTTTGAGTCATAACAAAATGAAAATTTTCTGCTTGGCTTAGACTGAAAGTATTTTGATTCCCATCAATATCAAGAACCACGTTACTTGCGGCAGGATTAATGCTTCCTGTGAAATTTCCAGACGTTTGTGTTACTATTAATTGAGAACTTCCTGAAGAAATAGAAACAACTTTACTTGTCCCCTGATATCCTGAAACAGTTAAATTATTGCTGTTCCCGAATAAAAAATAAAGATCTTTGCCCCCCCTTTTTTCACTACTCACATAATATCTTGTAAAATTTTGCATAAGAATGTACATTTGATCACTGCTGAGTTTGTTATTGGTGGCATAGTCCAAAGTTCTTGAGCTTTCTATCTTAATTTCCTCTTTTAGTTCATCTAAACCAGGATTCTTTTCTTTTTTTGAATAATTTGAAATTGCAGAAATGCCTATAATTACTCCGGCAAGAATAACAGCTGTAATGAGATAAAACTGTCCGGATTTATTCATCATCCTCTTTTTCATTTTAATGGAAAGCGTAGCAAATTTTATATTTGCTCCTCATTGAACAATAAGAAAAAATAGTTTATTAATTTAGTGTTTGCTATCTAACAAATGGTTCTTTTACATAATGCATTCTTCTTTCTTCAATTGGTCCGTAGATTGCTTTTGTTCCCTCCTGATAAGCTACAAATATTTTCTCCCCTTCTTTTAATGCCGTAATAGCCTCTTTTGTTCTCTCTTCGAGATTTATAGTTTTGCCTTCTTCATCTAAGAATACCATCCCATCGATAGAAAGTACCTCTCCAGCATATCCTAGCTTAAAACCCCCATTTTCAATTTCAAGCCTGAGAAACATTTTCTCATCATCAATTGCCATTTAGAATAACAACTGATTTGTTTATAACAATTATCGTCTTAAGAAATATATTACAAATTTAAGAATTTAAAGTAGACTCGGAAGATTGCCTCAAGTTAGCCAAAAAGTTTTTCTTATTCTTTCTCGGCTCTGCGACCTGTCAAGCACCTTAACAAATGTTTAGGGCTGCTCCGATCAAGGCCTGACCCATTTCGCATATGCAAGATCGAGACAGACAAAGCGTCAACGTCCGAATAAGGACATTTTAACCAACTTGTCACGCACTTCCTTGCAGTTTGCCATAAAGCCCGTTTGCAAATGGCGGAGGGCTATCCCGCCGACCTAGTCTACGACAGACTAGGTTTATCCCTATTTATAAAGTTTTTTAATGGTTTATTATAAGCTTTAGAACAAAAACCCAAATTTGCGGTGCAATCTAGGATTTAGTGTGACGGATTCAAAGAAATGATTAAAAAAGAAGTTAAAACTTTTTTTGAAAATTAATAATGCGCAGAAGAGATAGAATATGACTTCCATCAGTGTCCTTACTTTAAAAAATTAATATCCTCTCTTACGAATTCTTTCATTTATCTTGCTTTGCCTTCTAAAAAGAACAATTCCAATGCCTACTGCTATAAGAACCAATAATACCGCCAATATAATCCCTCTTCCTTCCTTAGCAGAACTCCCAATGCCTCCAATAACGCCTCCTGTCAAGAAAGAAAAGAATGATGTGAAAATGTTTGGGCAGCTGTCAGCCGTTACTGGCTTCAATTCAGTTGTTCCGCATGAGTTTTTATCGATGCAAGTTCTTTTACCACACATGTTTTCTGCATTGCTCCAGTCTCCGCATTCCCAGTTTTCCACACAGACTACTTCCTGATTGCTATTTTGGGTGTTTGACGTAACAATGCCACCGCCTCCTACTGATCCTCCACCACCAGAACCTCCTCCTCCGCCTCCACCACTACTAGTAGTTGTCTGTTGTGTGGTTGTAGTCGTGTCACAAGATTGTGTTGCTCCGCATTGAGCAGGTTTTAGACTTGTTGTGCCACACGAATTTTTATCAAAGCAGATAAATGTTTGTTGCCCATCTACACATTGACTCCATGTTGAACCACTCCAGTCTTCCTGACATATTCCTCCAGTAGGACCAACCACTATCTGTCCGCCCTGATTATCGAATCTTATTGAGCCATTATCATCTGCTGAATAGATAAAGCCGATGCTCATTAGAACAAGTAACATTACAAAAATTACTGATACTAGACTCTTTGTCTTTAACATTTTATTTTATATTTCCCTATAAAAATAAGAGTATTTAAATTTTAATATTTAACTCTGAATCTAAAGTTCTTGGCAATTATTTGGTTGCATAGACGTTTTAATCCAGTATTTCAAATCATGAATTCCCGCACCTATGTCTCCAGCAGTTTCACTATCAATATTAAGATGCAAGTTAAATACGTCTTTTCCGTTTATGTGACAAACTGGTTCCACTTCTAGAGAAAGTATTTCTGCATTTGATTGCCAATAACATAAGTTGTTTTCCCAGACATATACTCCGTTAAATGTTGGCGCACTCAGGCACTCTCCTTCAGTATCGTATTGTGGTTCAGGATGCTTTAATCCTACAAGCGCACTATCAGGAGGCAAGGTGCTTGAAATCAAGGCATTCATCATGTCTGGGGTAATTCCTGCATTTCCAAACTTGTTCATCCAAAACTGCACGCTGTTTCCATCTCTCATGCATAGGTTGAAAGCAAAGTCACATGTTCCACCATTTTCAGGGTCTATTACGCATTCAGATGGATTTATGAATTCCACAGAAACCATTTCAGGAAGATATTCCTTTATTTCCTTGCAGTATTGATTTCCAAGATTATCTGAAGCACATACTTTTAAGGTGTAGTTTCCAACGGGTTGTTCTTTGCTCATTAGGCCTTCAAATGTTCCGTAAACACTCTTTGTCAATAGGATGTGCTCGACAACACTACCATTTGAATGCACGAGGTCAGAATATACTGTTGATTCATTTACTCCCGACTTTGCATCCAATGTCTCAACAACAATTGACTGAGTGCATCTTGTGACATTTTCAGCTTCTTTTGGTGTTGGGTTGTGAACAATAATTTGAGGAGGCTGATTGTCAACATTGTCATATTCAATGTTCGTTGTTCCTTTGTTTCCAAGAGCATCCTGGCAGAACCATTCTAAGTTGTGTAATGAATCTTCCTTGAAGTTGAATACAAACTCCTGATTCTGATCTAAGTCCACACAATAAATATTTTGACTTTCATCAAGCCAGTGTCCACCATTAACATAATTTTGTGTTATGTATCTAAAACCTTCTCCATTGTCTTCTGTTCCATGCCATGAGACTGCAAAGCATAATTCACTATGATCAACTGGATGTGGTAATTGATCAGCACAGCTTAAAGTTATTGGTGTGCTTGAATTTACATATAGGTTTTCCCATGTATTTACAGGAGTACCCTCAGGACCGCATTTGTCTTCTCCCTCATCACAAAGATATTGAGGCTCTCCAACAACTTTATTTGTCAAAGGTTCTTTGTTATCAACAAATACACATTGTTTTTTGACTGCTTCCGTTTTATCAACGTTGTCAACACTATAATATTCGATCAAGTGGCATGATTCTTCTGCAATTGTGAATGGCGAAGAGTAAGGCAAGAAGTTTCCGGCTCCAGCTGTTTGCTGACAAACACTATCACTATTACAAGCTGCGTCAGCTACAAGTGTGACTCTGTAATTAGTTTCTGCAATTCCAGATTTATGAGGACCAGTATCATTTACAGTTAGTGTTATTGGCGTTCTCGAGTTTATCCAATCTATAACCCCTCCATTAGGTGTTGGTTCATTTATTTCAACATTTCCATTAAGAACAACATTGTCTACGTAAGCTGTTTCATCATTCCAACTTGAAGAACCGCCAATTAAGATCTTTATTAATTTAACTTTGTCAGTTGGCTCAAATCTTCTATCATTAACAGCACAGTTTGAAATAACAGTGCTTAAAGTATTGTAACAGTTTGCATCGTTTGGTCCTGCAAACCCATTTCCAGCTGCATTAACAGTCCACCATTGAGCTGTATTGTAAGCATTTGTATTTGTCCATACACCAGTTGTTGGATTTCCTTGGACACCATCCATTTCTATAAAAGTATCGTCCCCCAAGGCACTAGGATTGTGTGGCGACGTTATATGCCATGCTTCGAGATCAGACTCGAAAACCCCATCACCATCTGCATCCACTCCAAGAATAACATTCACGCTAAATCCGTTTGGATTATAGGAGTCTATAAATTCCCAGAAAGCAAGTGAGTTTATATCCTGAAGAGTTATATCAACAGCAGCATCCACTCCAGCCCAATCTTGTGAGCCATTTAATACATATAGTTTTGCAGAATATGAATCTAATTGGGATTTATTCGTCGTCCAGGAAGCATCACCATTTCCAAGCTCTTCTAAGTCATCCAAAGAAAATTCAAGTCCTGTTGAAAAGAATGGCTTGCCATATGTCTTCGTCGTTACAGGAGGCGTTTTATCAACAAGGAATGTTTCAGAATCAGTAACTCTGTTTCCCAAAGCATCCTGGCATTCTATTACTAAGTTATGGCTTGATTCTTCTGGGAAGTGAACTACAAAGTTAGCTCCAACCCCTTGCCCGCCTAGTATGTATTGTCCTCCGTCGACATTGTATCTCCACCTACATTGAACTTGGTCAACAGGATGTGGTTGAGGATCTGTTACGTTAACATGAATATCGGTAACACCATCAATGTAACAAACATCATTAGTGTTTGGTCTTGGAGGACACTGTCCTTCTGATGGTCCAACAATTGTCTTTGTTATTATGGGAGCATCATTATCAACAGCATCAACTTCAACTTGTGGTGTTTCAGCATTTCCTAAAGCATCTTCACACCAGTATTCTAATTTATGACAAGATGTTTGTAAGTTAGAGATTACAACATTACCATCTTGTTCGACACTACCATTAATTGGATTTCCCCAGTTCCCAGTGTTACAATCTTGGCTATAGAAAAGCTCCCAATTCAATTTTACTGCATTAGTAGGATGTGGCTGTTGATCAGCGCAATTAAGTGTTATATCAGTATCGCTGTTTATGTAGTAATGAATAGGATTTCCGTTTCCAGCAATTTTAGGATCTGAAACATTTTTCGTTGTTATTGGTGCCTTCGAATCAACAATATCTAATTCATAATGTTTTGCTTCTGCATTTCCACATACTCCATCAACAGCCCAGTATTCAATCAAGTGACATGAATCCTGATTCAAAGTTAATAAGACATCTTGATTAATCTGTCCTGTTCCTGAAGAATTAAGACTCCACTGAGGATTTCCAACAGTACAATCCTGACTATAATATATGTTCCAATTTATTACAACATTTCCTGCATATTCTCCAGAGAGATCATTGTAGCCCCCGTTAGTGTTCTCATCAGGGTTAAAGTCGTTTGCACTTAATGTTATCTGCGTTCCAGGTTTAACATAATAGCAACCATTAGTTAGAGAGTGTCCATTTGCTTGGGTAGCATTACTACAATCGGCGTGAACATCTCCAGCGAAATTGATTGTCTTCTCTGTTTTCGGAGGAGTAGTATCCTTTATGAATGAAATTAATGGATTAGATGGCTGATTTAGTTTACCCCATGTTTCTTGAGCATCTTTTCCATGTAATTGAACATAGTGTGTTCCTTCTGATAATTGACCAAGATTTATTGTCGCCTGAACATCTTCGCATTGTTCGTCTAGATAATTTCCATCGGAAGCAGTCATATTGATTCCATTCCAATCTAACAAAGGCATGTTGTCAAGGAAATACTCTGCAAGTTGTATTGTTGATTGACTATCACATACGTTACCGGCAAGAGTTGGGTTATTTCCACAAACAAGAATTTCATTAGGATTACATTGCCCGTTTATCAAAATTCCGTTTGGGTTTTGACTATTTGGATTTGTATTTCCTATATTACAAGTTGGATAATTTGGAGGAAGACAATCTAAATCTACATGTACTGCTTCGCAAACTCCCCAATTTCCAAATATATCCTGACCTCTAACAAAAACATTCAATCCTCCATCAGATGCTCCAACGCTGTTCTTCACAACATCTTCAATTAAGCTATTATAAATTCCATCAGTTGCATCAAGAGGAGTTCCTGTTCCTTCTGCTCCACAGGTAGCCCCTCCTTTAAAGTATTCTGCATTCTGAATGGCTGAGCACATATCTGTCTCTATTGCGCTTATCTTTACTTCACATGCGCTAAGAACTTTTGTAACAATCAAATTAGAAGTTACAGGGCCTGTTGAATCAGGAAGATTGTTAGCTACACAACTTCCATTACTACAACTTCCAACAGCACATTGCCCATTCAAACTAGAACATTCAGCGTCTGTTGTACACTCTGGAGCTTCAACTGCAACATTAAAAGCAACGCAATAGTAAGTGCTCCCATCTACTATTGGATCATTTATGAAGTCATAATTATCATAATTAAGAACATCTCCATCACAATAAAATTCAGCAGTTACATTGCTTCCACCAACGCCACTAAAAAGAATATAGCCTGATTTAAGCTCTTCCCTTAACTTAATTTTTCCACTTTCTGCATTATTTATTACTACACTAGTTTCTCCACTAGAATTAGTCGGACCAAACTCTGCCCAAGGAGAACCCGCTTGTTCAATATTATCTCCTGGATTGCTTGCATCAAAAGCCCATTGAAAATCCCAACCGCTTTCAAAATGGCAAACACCTGAGTGACTACTTACATAATCCTGAGCAGTTGATGCATCGATAACTTCGCCTCCACCGCCCCAATTAGGCAAATCAGATTCACTGTCACAAATAATCTTGGTGGCAAAAATTTTTACACTTTTAGGATTATCTACTACTGCAAAAACAAAAACAGAAAGTCCTATTAATGCAATAAGAAATAATGAAAATACAGCAATCTTTGTTTTAGCTACTTTTAACATCTTGAAAGCTGGTGAAACGTCTATTTAAGCATTGTTGCCCTACAATAAATATCTTTTGTTGTTACTTAGTCTGACAACTTTGTTTTACTTACTAGTTTCAAAAATTTTATTATTAAAAAAATAAAAATAAAAAAGAAAGAAAAAAAGAAGAAAAATAAATTATATCCAAGCCGCATTGGCATTAGCTGTTAATTGTCCAGCCTGATTTCCATCTAAAATATTATGTCTCTTAGTTATCTCTTTTGGATATACGCTATAGAAGAGTAATCCTGCAGATGACCAAAATTCTCCAGTGTAGTAATTTCCACTTACAACATTGTCCGTTACCTCTCCTTTAGAAAAAAATCCCAATTGGATTCCATTCTGAGCGATGTAATTTACTGGACCTAGACCCGTTATAGTATTGTGGTTTACATTTACATCAACATCACCATTAGCTACAACACCTGTTTTTTGATAGTTGTTTATTGTATTGTGACTAACTTCAACGGTTACTGTGCCGGGATGTGTTCCGTCAAAAGGAGCGTTTCTTACTTCAATTGCGTTTCCTTCTTGACAACCACTCAAACCCTGATTTATGTCATTTACAACACTGTTTGTAATAGAGCCAGAAGCTCCTTCAAACATAATTCCTCTTAACCTATTATCACCACCATCACAAACATTTGCTAGCCCATTTGTTGCTACGCCTAGATTTGTTACATAAGCTGTCGCACCTGCGTTCTTAATAACTGCACCTAAAAAATGTCCTCCTGAAGGATCAACTGCAGTTATTGTATAGCCATTTCCATCAAGAGTAAACCCATCTGTAACAGAAATTGTTGCATCAGTTGTACAGTCTGCATCAAGAGTCATAGTTGTTCCAATATTTGTAAATGTGCAATCAGTAACCGCACTTATAACTCCAATAGAAACAATCATAATAGAAGCAATAAATAATGTTAATATTTGTTTTTTCATTTTTTTACCTCCTTACATCTATGTAGTACTATAAGGCTATACTAAACTTGGTAGCCTTTTAATTTAAAAGCATTTAGGTGTTAACCTTTCATAACAGGAAGTTTAGCAATTAATAACTCTCCCAAAGAACAAGTTTTCCTTTGCTATCACGCAAAAATAAACTATCTCCTGTTGAGGTCCAGACATAAGTTTCTTTCTGCCAAAATAATGTTTTATTTGTATTTGTTCCATTTCCAACAATTATAGTAACCTCTGAGTTTGGTTCAAGAGAAAACTTAGGAAAAACAAAAGATTTTCTTCCTTCGTCTTTTATGCTCCAATTTGTTAAGTCACATCTTAACTCGCATTTGCTATAAAAGACAGCTTCATCGTTTTGATAATCAAAATTTTTTAGCTCTATGCACTCACTACAGGCATCTTCCGATTTTTCACACAAGTTCTTTTCGTTTTCTAGGCAAATATTCCAGACTTTCTTGAAATCATTGTAATATATGTCTTTTCCAGAGGGAAAGTAATAATTAGCAAAGCCATTTTCAACAAGCTCAAGGTTTACATTTTCTTTGTCTAGGAGAACATACGCAAGTGTTCTATTATAGATGTCATATCTCTCTTTTCCGAATTCCAGCGTAACCGTCTTGTTTAAAGTCTTTAATTCAAGAAATTTCTTTGCCTCGTTATAATATAATTCACCACGTTCAGGAGTGTTTATTCCAAGAAGCCTTACGCTTGTGTTACCAGTAGCAATAGTGTCCCCGTCAATTACTCTGTATATAAAAGCACTTTCTGTTTCATGCCTGGTAAAAAAGCTTTCAGCCTTTTCATTTAGGAAAGGATAGCCAAAAAAAGAAGCGTCTAATACCAAAAGCAAAACAACAAGAAAAATAAGAGTCATAATCTCTCTTTTTTTTGAGCTTTTTTTCTTTGAATTTTTTTTCTTTCTTCGCATTTAGCCTTCAGAAAAATATATTTTAAATAGATTTAGCAACTGGAATGCTACATTCTTCTTATCCAAAAAAGAACTATCAAAATAACCAAAATTATGATTAGAATAAACAGCCAGATTAATACTTTTCCAAGCAATGTTAACTTGCTCTTTGCTGGTTGAGCTTCATCAGTTTCTTCGTTCAGGAATATTGGAGAATCAAACTGACTAAGGTATTTTGCATTGTAAAAATCATCGATAGGCATTGTTCTTACTGTTCCTACTCCACCATTCTTACCACTAGAAGATCCTCCATTAGATGAAGTATCTTTTACAGTTAAAGTATAAACTTGACTAACGCCTCCAATTCCATCTGAAACTACAACTGTAACCGTAAAGTTTGTATTAGAACTTACAAAGGGCGCTGTTCCGCTTATCAATCCTGTTTGAGAATTAATTGAAAGCCAACTTGGAGACTGTGTTAGCGAATATGTCAAAACATTTCCATCAGCGTCTGTAGCTTCAACGTCATAAACATAATTCTGTCCTTCGTTAATTTGAGTAGCTGGACTTGAAATTATTACAGGAAGATTATTTGTCGGTGGAACAACAGCAACGTTAACTACAGTCAATGAATAAGTTTGAAGAACGCTGACTTTATCATCAGAAACACCAACAGTAATACTAAGTGCGCTATCAGAACTTACAAAAGGCGCTGTTCCGCTTATCAATCCTGTTTGAGAATTAATTGATAACCAGCTAGGAGATTGGAAAAGAAAATATGTTAAAGCACTTCCTTCAACATCTGTGGCATCAACATCATAAATATAATCCTGCCCTTCATTAACTTGAGTAACTGGTATTGATGTTATAACTGGAGGATTGTTTCCAGGAGTTCCCTGGACATTTTTTACAGTTATTGTAAATGTTTGAGTATCAAAATCGTGACCATCATAGACTTTCACTGTTGCAATAAATTCATAATCAGATTCTAATTGAGGCGCTGTTCCGCTTATCAATCCTGTTTGAGAATTAATTGATAACCAGCTAGGGGATTGAGTTAATGAGTATGTTAAGACGTCTCCATCAGCGTCTGTAGCTTCAACGTCATAAATATAATTATCGCCTTCGTTAATTTGACTTAGTGGCGTTGATGTAATCACAGGTACGCTATTTCCAGGAGTCTGTGCCAAAACCACAAGAGTTAAATCAGTAGTGTCGCTTTGTCCACTTGCTCCAACAACAGTTGCTCTTATTGTATATGTTCCAGGAATTGAATAAACTGAAGACCCAACAACTAAATATCTTGAATAAGAATCGCTTGTGGTGTGAACATCTAACAAGTTTGTGACAAAACTTCCATCAGCGAAATCTAATTTTACATTCATACTGTTTTCAAATATAGAGTCAGCGCTGATAATTACTCCAACGCTATCTCCATTCATTACTGTAATTGTGTTATCGGTTGTAGAGTCATAAAATACTGAAACTGTTACGCTGCTTGCAGAAACAAGCACAGCTAAGAAAACAAACATCAAAGGCAACAATAATATTTTTTTAGATATTGAATTCATTTTAATCTCGTCTCCTATTTCTGTAATTCTTATACGCTCCATATCCTAATGTCAAAGCTGCAGCTCCAACTCCAATAAAAAAAGGTTCTCTTTCAAGAACGTAAGGACTTTGTTTTATGCCGAGATAAATACTACCTGCTACACCAAGAAGTGCTACAGTAGAAGCTAACCTCAATGGTTTTCTTCCAAAAATTCTTTCCAATTCGCTCGTCTCTTGCTTTCTCATTTTAAAACCTATATCTCAAATTTATTCTTCCACTGTTAGCTTCTCCAACTCTGTTAAAGGAAGCTCCCACAGAAAAATTTCTGTTAAGATTATAAAGTGCTCCCAAGCTCAGCGAGAATTTCTTTGAGTTGCTTCCTTCGCCTTTTTTAGAATTTGTTATTACTTCTGGATTCCCTAATGGCAACTGATTCCTTTCGTGTGTTATTGTGCTCTTTCCTTCGATTGTTTCTTCTCCTTTTGAAAAGACAACTCCAGCTCTTACAGGAATTTCAAGTCCTTCGCTTATTTTGTAAGAAAGTCCTGCTCCAAATTCCGCTCTTGCTTTGTCTTCAGTGATTGTGGTTATTTCGTCTGTTCTTTGTTTGTAAGTGCCTGGGCCTATCAATTCAACTTCTCTGAATGTGGTATCCGTTACGCTAGTTGAAGAGATTGGCTTTCCTTTTGCAAAATAAAAATTTCCATAGGCTTCTACATTAACTGTTTTATCCAAAGGAACCCCC
>Ga0184615_10000533_pt1 | contig 20924 bp, 18 predicted proteins | sample PLM4_65_coex_FD_133134 | JGI IMG/M metagenome (GOLD analysis project Ga0184615, IMG submission 133134) | Groundwater sediment microbial communities from an aquifer in East River, Colorado, USA - PLM4_65_coex | ecosystem: Environmental > Terrestrial > Soil > Riparian zone | place: USA: East...
GTGCCGATCGCGACCGAGGTGTTCGATCGGGTCCTGGGTGCTCGCCCCAACCAGAAGGAGCGGCGCCGCGAGGAGGTGTCGGTGCACCCTGCGGCGCTGCTCGACCTGAGCGTGCCGGGTGGCGCCGTGACCGAGACCGGTTTGCGCGCCAACATCCGGGTCGCCCTGGCGTATCTCGACAGCTGGTTGCGGGGGAATGGCGCGGCCGCCATCGACAACCTGATGGAGGACGCGGCCACCGCCGAGATTGCCCGCTCCGAGCTGTGGCATTGGCGGACGCGCGGGGTCGCGCTGGGCGACGGTCGGATCGTGGACCGTCGGCTGTACGAGTCGATCCGCGACGAGGAGCTGGCCCGGCTTGGCGGGGCGGAGGCGGGTCGGCTGGGCGAAGCGACCGGCTTGCTCGACCGACTGGTGCTCGACGACGACTTCGCCGAGTTCCTGACCTTGCGCGCCTACCCGTTGCTGGACTGACGCTCGCGCTCGACGAATGCCCCGGCGCCGCGCGTCCCGACAAACGCGCCATCGCGAATCACGGCGCGCCCCCGGACGAAAGTGCTCCGGATCGCACCCTTGACCTCGAGGCCCTCGTACGGCGTGTAGTCGCTCGTATGGTGGAGGTCGGCCGCGCGGATCGTCCGGTGGACGGTCGGATCGAACAGGACGATGTCGGCGTCGCGGCCGACCTCGAGGGCGCCCTTGGCCTGGAGCCCGAAGCGCCGCGCCGGCGTCGTGGCGAGGAGGTCGACCAGGCGCTCCAGGGTCAGCCGACTGCGCGCCACGCCCTCCGAATAGAGCAACGTCAGGAGCGTCTCGATCCCGGGCGCGCCGTTGCTGATCTCGTTGAACGGCATCCCCCTGGCCGCCTCGACCTTCTCCACGGCGAGGCGATCGGGGACATGGTCGGTGGCCACGAGGTCGAGCGAGCCGTCTGCGAGCCCGGCCCACAGCGCATCCCGGTCGTCCGGCGTGCGGAGCGGCGGCGAGATCACGAAGCGGGCACACGATGCCGGGTCGGGGTCGTCGTATCGCTCGTCGGTCAGGACGAGATAGTGCGGACAGGTCTCGGCCGAGACCGCGACACCCGCGGCGCGTGCGCTGCGGACTTCGGCGAGTGCCGCCGCCGACGAGAGGTGCACGACGTGAACCGGGGCGCCCGACATCCGGGCGAACGCGAGGGCGCGCGCCGTCGCGACGGCCTCGACATAGCTCGGGCGGGTCGTCGCGTGATAGCGCGGTAGCACGTCACCACGCTGGAGCGCGCTGCTGACGGCGGCATCGAGCAGGACCGGATCCTCACAGTGGACCTGGAGCATGCCGCCCCGGTCGCCCATGACCCGCATTGCCTCGAACAGGCGTTGGTCGTCGAGCCGGAAGTCGAAGACCATGAACGCCTTGCAGGTCGCGACACCTGCCTCGATGACCGCCGGCAGCTCGGAGAGCGGATCGTCCATCCGGCCGCTGATCGCGAGGCTCAGGCCGTAGTCGATGGCGCTGTCCGATTCGGAGGCCGCCCGCCACTCGCGCAGGCCGGCCAGGAGCGATCGCTCGGCGGCGGGCGACGAGCCGGTTCCGGGGTTGTTGAACGCGAGGAACGTGGTCGTGCCACCGAACGCGGCGGCCACCGAATCCTGGAAGAAGCGGTCCGGCTCGGCGTCGGTGGCCACCCGCGTGTGGGTGTGGACGTCGACCACGCCCGGGAGGACCAGGAGACCGGTCGCGTCGATCGTCTCGCGGGCAGTGGCCACCAGGCCCGAAAGGTCAGGCTCGACCGCGACGATCCGGCCGCCCTCGACCGCGAGGTCCGCGCGCCGCGAACCGGCGGTCGTGACCACCGTTCCGCCGCGAACGAGTAATTCGGTCATCGTGCGAGCTTGGCCGGGCTGAGCTGTGTTCCCGGCGTGATGCTCGTCGACTGCATCACCCCGATCGCCCCGGCCGCCTCCGCCCCGGCCGCCTCCGCCCCGGCCGCCTCCGCCCCGGCCGCCTCCGCCCCGACCTTGATGCAGTCGAGTTGCATCAGCGCCGGAGGTCCCTTCCGCTCACTCGACCTCGACGATCCGGATGACCTGCGCGCCATCCCACAGGCAGCGCCGGCCGATCTCGCGGAGCAGGTCCTGCCAGCCAGCCTCGGGGACCACGGTCGCGAAGTGGTTCGCCGCGAGCTGGCCGACCTTCGATGAGGTGGTGCACGCGCCATACGGGAAGAAAATCTCGCACTCGCTGATCCCGCCCGGGTAGATGGCAAGCTGGCCGGGCGCCGGATGCGAGGTGTGGTTCTCGTAGTCGAGCCCGGGACGGAAGTCGCCGAACGGGATCCAGGTCGATTCGCCGGTCCAGCGGCAGTGGATCAGCTTCGATTCGATCGGCAGCATCCGGCGGATCGCCTCGATCGTCCGAGGTGCCGCCTCCTCCCAGCGGGCGCTACAGTGGAGGTCGCCGACGGTGATCTGCAAGGTACTCATCCGCGGAGGATAACGTGGCGCAGGGCGCGACTCAGCCGGCCCCGACCATCTCGACGCACGTCCTCGACACGGAGCGAGGAGCGCCCGCCGCGGGCATCGCGGTGACCCTGTACCGGCTGAGCGATGACGGCCGCCCGCTGCGCCTGACCCAGACGCTGACCGACGCGGACGGCCGCGTCCGGGACCTCCTGGAGCGACCGCTGGTGGCCGGTCAGTACCGGCTGGAATTCGACCTCGGCCCCGGCGTGGACGCGAAGGCGGTTCGCCCGACCGGGCTGTTCCGGCGGGTCTCGCTCGACCTGTTGGTCGAGGACACCGCGAGGAGCTATCACGTTCCGCTCCTGCTGGCGCCGTACTCGGTCACGACCTATCGCGGGAGCTGACCGAAATCGCGTGACACGCTAGCTGTCACATCGCCCGCCGATGGTTCGGGCCATGGAAGCCGCCGCCCTCCCACCGCTCACCGTCGTTCAGCCCGACCCTGATGCCGCCCCGCTCAATCGGATCCGGGTCGATGGCGACCGGATCATCGTCGACCGGCTGGTCGTCCGGGATCCGGCACTGGCCGGCTTTCTGGCCGAACGATCGCCGGCGGACCGCTCCGACCTGGCCGAGCGTGCCATCCGGATCGGCCTGCTCGCGCTCCAGGACGCTGGCGTCACGGTCAACGTGGACGTGGTCCGGGCCGAGTTCGAAAAGCTGGTCCGCCAGGCCGAGTCGGTGAACGACAAGGCGGCCCAGGCGCTCGAGCAGACGCTCCGGACCAACTTCGCCGACGGCGACGGCCGCCTGCCGCGGACCCTCGAGAAGTTCCTCGGCGATCGTGGGGCGCTGCGCGCCATGGTCGAGGAGCTGTTTGACGAATCGAAGCGCGACAGCGCAATCGGCCGGATCGGCCGGATGCTCGAGCGTTACTTCGACGGCGATGCGTCCAAGCTGGCGCTGCTGCTCGACCCGACCCGGCTCAACTCGCCGATGCACCAGTTCCGCCAGGAGATCGCGGCCGGCTTCAGGACGCTCGAGGAGCGCCTGGTCGCGATCGAGGCGGCCGCCGCCGCACGTGGCGCCGAGCGCGCCCGCTCCACCGCCAAGGGCGCGGACTTCGAGGACCTGCTCGAAGGGATGCTGGCCGACCTCGCCCGGGGCAGCGGCGACCTGCTCGACCGGACGGCCTCCGAAGCCGGCACGCTCCTCAAGTCGAAGAAGGGCGACTTCGTCCTGACCATCGACGCGCGGGTGGCGCGCGGCAGCGATCTGCGGGTGGTGGTCGAGGCCAAGGACCGGCCGATGTCGATGCGGGCGATCCGCGACGAGCTCCGGGAAGCCCGCGAGAACCGCGGCGCCGCGGTCGCGGTCGTGGTGTTCACGCCGAATCATGCGCCGACCGGTGTGGCGCCCTTCGCCCTTGTCGGCGACGACGTCTACTGCGTGATCGACCCCGAAGCGCCCGAGCCGGCCAACCTCGAGGCGGCGATCCGGCTCGCGCGATTGCTGGCGATCGCCTCGCTCGTCGAGCACGAGGTCGAGGTCGACGCCGCGGCGATCTCGAACGCCCTGAACGGCATCCGCGAGCAGCTCGACGTGGTTCGCGGTCTCAAGGCCCAGTTGACCTCGATCTCGACGGCCACCAAGGCCGTCTGGTCCGGCCTCGACCAGATGCGCTCGAACATCCTGGCCCGCGTCGGCGAGGCGGAGGCCGAGATCCGGCCGTAATCGGCCCACTTGCGGTGGTGCGCTATCGTGACCGTCCGACGCCCGGGCCGGGTAACCCAGGGCCGTCACGAGCACGAGGAGCACCATGGCACGCGCGATGTGGAAGGGGGCCGTCCAGTTCGGGCTGGTGACCATCCCGGTCAAGCTCTACCTGGCGACGGAGTCCAAGGGCATCAGCTTCAACATGCTCCACAAGGACGACCTGTCGCGGATCCAGATGAAGATCTGGTGCCCGATCGAGGACGAGCCGATCTCCCGGTCCGACACGGTCAAGGGCTACGAGTATTCACCCGGCGAATACGTCGTGGTCACCGACGAGGACCTCGAGCGGGTCCCGCTCAAGACCGTCCGCTCGATCGAGATCGAACAGTTCACCAAGGCCAAGCGCGACGACGCGGCCGTTCGATTCGTCAAGAGCGCCTACTACCTCGAGCCCGACAAGGTCGGCCGCAAGGCGTTCAACCTGCTCAAGTCCGTCCTCGAGGATGAGGGCCTGACCGCGATCTGCAAGGTCGTGATCAAGGATCGCGAGGCCCTGGCGGCGCTCGATCCGTTCGGCGACACGATGCTCATGACGACGCTCCATTGGCCGGACGAGATCCGCTCCACCGCGGAGCTCGACCTGGGCGACGAGACCTACGAGTTCAAGCCGGCCGAGCTGGCGATGGCCAACCAGCTCGTGTCGGCGATGACCAGCGAGTTCGACCCTTCGCGCTACAACGACGAGTACCGCGAGGCCCTCGAAGGGGTCATCCAGGCCAAGGTCGAGGGCAAGGAGACGGTCGAGGTCGAGGCGCCCGAGGAGACCGGCAAGCTGATTGACCTGATGGCCGCCCTCGAGGCCTCCGTCAACGCGGCGAAGGAGCGGCGCGAGGCGAGCGGCAGCAAACCGGTCTCCGTGTCCGAAGCCAAGGCCACTCGTGGCAAGACGGCCACCCGTTCGGCCGGCACCCAGGGCGACGAGGAAGCGCCGGCTCGCTCCGCCCGCAAGCGCAAGACGGCCTGACCGCCGGCGCTGATCGGCGCTCGATCGCCACCGTCCGATGCCGCTCGAGGAATACCGGCGCAAGCGGGACTTCGCGAAGACGCCCGAACCGGCGCCCGCCATCGACGGGTCGCCCGGCGCGGGCGCACGCCGCGGTCGCTACGTCGTCCAGCGCCACCGTGCGACCCGGCTCCACTACGACTTCCGGCTCGAGATCGACGGCGTCCTCGTCTCGTGGGCCGTCCCGAAGGGTCCGACGCTGGACCCCGGGGTGCGCCGGATGGCCGTCCATGTCGAGGACCATCCGATCGAGTACTTCGATTTCGAGGGCGTGATCCCGGCGAAGCAGTACGGCGCGGGCGACGTGATCGTCTGGGACTGGGGGACCTGGGAGGCGGAGGCACCGACCCTCGACGCAAGCGCCGCGGTGGATGCCGGCGAGCTCAAGTTCGAGCTCGACGGCGAGAAGCTCAAGGGCCGCTTCACGATCGTCCGGACGAGCGGCCGCCGGCGCCGTGGCGACGATCCGTCGGCTCGCGCCTTCGAGGACGATGCCGGCGACCAGTGGTTGCTCATCCACAAGCGCGACGCAGACGCCGTGGCCGGCTGGGACGCCGAGGACCATCCCGACAGCGTCAAGACCGGGCGGACGAACGACGACGTCAAGGCCGCCCGCGACGCGCTCTGGAACGGGCAGGCGCCGGCGGCCACGGCCGAGATCGACCTGACCGGCGCCGTGGACGCCGCGATGCCGACCAACATCGAGCCAATGCTTGCGACGCTCGCGACCAAGCCGTTCAGCGACCCCGACTGGCTGTTCGAGATCAAGTGGGACGGGTTCCGGGTCCAGGCCGTGGTCGATCACCGCAAGGTCCGCGTCTGGACCCGCAATCTCAAGGACGCCGCCACGTACTTCCCGCGGCTGCTCGCGACGCCGACCTGGATCGAGGCCCGCGAGGCGATCGTGGACGGAGAGGTGGTCGCCCTGGACGAGGCCGGGCGACCCGATTTCGGGTTGCTCCAGGAACGGCTCGGCGATCCCTCGGCGCCCGATCTCGTGTACCAGGCGTTCGACCTTCTCCACCTCGACGGCCGCTCGCTCCTGAACGTCCCGCTCGAGGAGCGGAAGCGGCTGCTCCAGAGCGTGCTCCGGCCGCACCCGCGCGTCCGCTTCGCGGCCCACGTCGTCGGAGAGGGGAAGGCGTTCTACGACGCCGCCGGGGAGCAGGGGCTGGAGGGCGTGATCGCCAAGCTGCGCCGCTCGCGCTACGAGCCGGGCCGCCGGTCGTCGGCCTGGCTCAAGCTCAAGGTCCGGCCGGAGCAGGAGCTGGTCGTCGGTGGCTGGACGCCTGGGGAGGGGAACGCCCGGGACCTCGGCGCCGTCGTGGTCGGCGTCTACGAGGACGGACGGCTGCGCTTCAGCGGCAAGGTCGGCTCCGGCTTCGACGGGCGGACCCGACGGCTGCTCCGCGAACGACTCGGCCCGCTCGAGACCGAGACGCCACCGTTCGACCCGGCGCCACCGCGCGACTACCGCGGCCGCTGGGGCGGCGAGCTGCGCGAGGTCCGCTGGGTGCGCCCCGAGCTGGTCATCCGGGCGGAGCTCGGCGGCTGGTCGCGCGACGGGATGGTCCGCCAGGCCGCCTTCAAGGGGATCGAGGAGGGACGCGATCCGACCACCGTCGCCCGAGAGCGGCCCGTGGCAACGGCCGACGCCGTCCGGACGGCCGAGGCGGCGGAGCCGCCGACTCCCGCGCTGGCCGTGGAGCCTGCCGATGGCTCGCTCGGGGCGGCGCGCGCACAGACGGCCACCCAACCCGCCGAAGCCGAGCTCCCGGCGGTCGCGACCCCCGACGAGCTCGAGGCGCTGGACCGCCTGGGCAAGGAAGGCGTCTGGCGGGTCGGTGGCAACGACCTCAAGCTGACCAACCTCGACAAGCCGCTGTTCGACGGCGATCCGCCAATCAGCAAGCGCGAGCTGATCGCGTACTTCGCCCGGATCGCGCCGGCGATGCTGCCGCATCTGCGTGACCGCCCGCTCAACCTCCAGCGGTTTCCGAACGGCGCCGGTGCGCCCGGCTTCTGGCAGAAGGACATCCCCTCGACCGCGCCCGCCTGGCTGCGCCGCTGGCACGAAACCGGCGTCGACGGCCGGGAGGATCGCGACGCGAACGACCACCTGCTCGCAGACCGGGTGGCCACGCTGGCCTGGCTCGGCAACCAGGCGAGCTTCGAGATCCACGCCTGGACGGGACGCCTGCCCGACCCGTGGCAGCCGGCGTTCGCGCTGATCGACATCGATCCCGGCGACCGGACCACCTGGGAGGAGACGCTCACGCTCGCCCGGCTCTACCGGACGGCACTCGATCACCTCGGCGTGCGGGGCTACCCGAAGACGACCGGCAAGCGCGGGATCCAGGTCTGGATCCCGATCGTGCCGCGCTATTCGTTTGCCGACACGAGCGGATGGGTGGAGCGCGTGTCGCGGGCGGTCGGCGGCATCGTGCCCGACCTCGTCTCCTGGGAATGGGCCAAAGGCGCGCGCAAGGGGCGGGCGCGGCTCGACTACACCCAGAACGCCTCGATCAAGACGCTCGTCGCGCCATACGCCGTCCGACCTGCGCCCGGGGCACCCGTCTCGGCGCCGATCGCCTGGGACGAGTTGGACGACCCCGAGCTGCGGCCCGATCGTTGGACGATCCGGACGATCGTCGAGCGCGTCGCCCAGGTGGGCGACCTGTTCGCCGCAGCCCAGACCGACGCGCAGGAGCTGCCCCCGGTCTGACCCGGAGGTGGCACCATGATGCCGATGCCAGACGAGATCGCCCTCAGAAACCCGACCGCCGACGAGTTCCGCCGGTTCATCGCCCCGCTCTCGATCGCGTTCAACCGCCGGATGACCGACGAGGAGATCGAGAGCGACCGGCGCAGCATCGAGCTCGACCGATTCGTCGGCGCGCTCGAGGGCGACGCCGTCGTCGGCTGTGGCGGCGCCTACAGCTTCCGCCTGTCGATTCCTGGCGGCGAGGTCGGTGCGGCCGGGATCACCGCGGTCGGCGTCCTGCCGAGCCATCGCCGGCGCGGGATCCTGCGCCAGATGATGACCTGGTGGTTCGAGCAGGCGCGGACGCGCGGCGAGCCGGTGGCCATCCTGTGGGCCTCAGAGGCGGCGATCTACCAGCGGTTCGGGTACGGCCCGGCCACGCAGCAGACGTTCCTCGAAGCCCCGACCGACAGGATCCGGTTCCTTCGACCGGTGGAGATGCCAGGCCGGATCCGGATCGTCGAACCGGACGAGGCGCTCCGCAGCTTCCCGCCGATCTACGACGCGCTTCGCGCGGAGGCGCCGGGCTCGATCCAACGGAGCGAGGGCCGGTGGCGCGACGAGCTGCTCGCCGACGCGGGCTGGTCGCGTGCCGACCAGGGCGACAAGGTCCTGGTCGTCCTCGAGCGCGACGGCGAGGCGAGCGGCTACGCGATCTATCGCCAGAAGCCCGACTGGGACCTCAACGGACCGAAGGGGGTCGTCACCGTCCACGAGGTCGCCGCGCTCGACCCGGTGGCCGAGCAGGCCATCTGGGAGTGGCTGTTCAGCATCGACCTGATCAGTACCGTCAAGGGCTGGCGGGGTCCCGCGCCGCATCCGCTCCAGCTGATGGTGACTGAGCCGCGACGCCTGGCCACGCGGGTAAACGACGGGATGTGGCTGCGGATCATCGATTTCGCCGCGGCCCTCGAGTCGCGCGCCTATGCGGGCGGTGGGACGCTCCGGCTGGACGTGACGGACGCCTTCTGGTCAGCGAACGCGGGACGTTGGGAGCTGTCCGTGCCGGCCAGCGCGGGGTCAACGCCAGCCGGCGGTGCCCGGGTCGGCCGGATCGGCGCCGCGACGGACGTCGATCTCGCCCTCGACATCAGCGACCTCGCCGCGGTCTATCTCGGGGCGTTCCGGTTTGCCGACCTCGCCCGCGCGGGACGCGTCCGCGAGTGCCGGCCGGGCGGGCTGGCGGCGGCGGACGCGCTCTTCTTGACCGCGCGCCGGCCCGGCATCCCGACGATGTTCTAGGCGCTAGGCGAGGGCCAGAAGGCCGAACAGCGTCTCGCCGGTGGACTGGCGAATGGCCGCCGGCTCGATGACGACTGTCACATCGTCCCGGTCGGGCCAGTTCGGGTCGTACAGGCGGAGGGTGATGGCGTCGCCATCGATCGCGAAGCCGTACCCCAGCACCTGGTGGCTCCTGGTCAGGTTCCGCGGGTCGATGCCCTGGTGCCGGACCAATCCGATCATGGCCAGCCGGCCGGCCGCGATGCTGGCGCGGATCCGCGGCCATTCGTCGTCCAGCGTGCGGCGCGCCGTCCGGTCGGCACCGAACGCGCCGATCCACCAGAAGCCGAGTGGTGTTCGGAACCACTCGAGCGACCGGACCTGGCGTCGGACGAGCGCCTGGAACAGGGCGGAACCGTTGACTGGGGCCGAGGTGTCCGGCGGGACCGCCTGTCCCGCCTCGAAGCGCTCACGGACGAGCCAGGACATCCCGCCGCACAGCCCGGCGGCCGCATCGCCGACCCCGATCCAGCGGGGGTCGATCGGCCCGAAGCGCAGCGTTGGGCCGGGCGGAAACCGGTTGGCGAAGTGGAGCCCGTGCGTGCTCGGCAGGAATCCGGGGACGGCTGTCATTTCGGTCATCGCGGACAAGCGTAGCGCGTGAAACCGGTGCCCGTCACCCGATGGGCGGCACTACAATGCCCCTTCCTTGCGCCACCCGGCGTCGCTATTCAGTCGAGGGGAGGTTGCCCATCGCGGACTCGGATACGTGATGCCCACGGGGCATGTTGGTCCATCCACAGGGCAGGGAAGGGAAGGTCATCGATGGACTCCTGGGTCGCGAGCGCGCGGCAATGGCTCATGCGGTGCCGGTCGCTGCTGGCCGCCGGCACGGTTCTCGCCCTCTTGTTGAGCGTCAGCTTCGCCGGCACCGCACAAGCCGCGACGACGCTCAACGTGGGGATCGGCGTCGGTACCGGCACGACCGCCGGCAACGTCTATGTACCGGGCGATGTGACCATCCTGGTCGGCGACAGCGTCAAATGGACAACCGAATCTGACGAACCGCACAGCGTCACGTTCGGCAACGGCCCGGCGGGTGTTCCGCCCCCGGCCTGGCCGGCCGCCGGGTTCACCGGCACGCTCCCGCCGCCTCCGGGCACGGGTTCGCTGACTGCCACCTACAACGGGACCGGCTTCCTCAACACCGAGCTCCTGTTCAAGGGTTCCAATGCGACGGTCACGTTCACGACCGCAGGCGCCTTCCCGTTCATCTGCCAGATCCATCCGGGCATGGCCGGAGCCGTCAACGTCGTCGTCTCGGGTGCGACCACGACGCAGGCCGAGGCCGACGCCAAGGCGGCGCTGACCCGGACCGCGATCCTCGGCGCGGTGGACAGCCTGGAAGCCTCGACGACGGCCCAGGTGTCCGAGACGGAGCGTTCCGACGGCACCAGCCTCTGGAACATCTACACGAACTCCATCCAGGCCCCGGCACCGCAGCCGGGTGGGGGCACCGGCTTCCTCGAGCTGCTTCGCTTCGTGCCGCCGTCCCTTGACATCGAAGCGGGCGACACCGTTCGGTGGACCGCCACGGCGGTGCACACCGTCACGTTCCCGGCCGCCGGCCAGGACCCCGCCACGATCGATCCATTCACGTCGCCGCCGACCACGAACGACACGTACGACGGGGCGAGCCTCTACAACTCCGCGCTGCTGGCGACGGGGGCACCGGGCGCGCCGTCCACCTATGAGCTGACATTCCCCGATGCCGGGACGTTCAACTACGTCTGTGCCCTGCATCAGTTCCTCGGCCAGAGGGGTTCGATCGTCGTCGCGGCGGCTCCGGTCGTGACCGTGCCGCCAACGGACGTCGGTCCACTCGCGGTCGAGTCGGACCGCAGTGGTCTGCCATGGATCGCCATCGGCTTCCTGGCGCTGCTGGCACTGGGAGCTGCCGGAGGGACGCTGGCGCTTCGGCGCCGCTAACCGCTCCGGACCGAACGGCCGGGTGGGCTTCGGCCCGCCCGGCCGTTGCTGTTTGTCGCCGCCTCAACGGACGGTCAACGCCGCGGTCATGGCCGGATGGACGATGCAGCCGAGGCGGTAGTCGCCGGCCGGCAAGGCCGGGATGACGTAGGTCACGGTCGCGACGCCCACGGTGATCTTCCCGTTGAAGACAAGGGCGCCGGCGTTTGAGCTGATCGTCACGTTGTGCGTGTTCGCGACGTCCGCGTTCGCGAACTTGATCCGGAAGTCGCTTGCCGCCGGAACGGTCAGGGAAGTCGGTGAGAAGACGGAGTCGCGGGCCTCGATGCCGATGTCGACCGGCTTCGGCGTGGGCGACGCCGTCGCCTTGACGGTCGGTTTGGCGGTCGGCTTCGCCGTCGGCTTGGCGGTCGGAGCGGGGGTGGCCGTTGCGGTCGGCGTCGCCGGGGCGGCTACCGGACTGCCGCTCGGAGTCGGAGACGAACTCGCGACGGCAATGCTGGGCGTCGGGCTGTCGGTCGACATCGCCATGGCCGATGAGGACGGGCTGGGTGCCTGATGCTCAGTCGCCACCGGGGATGCTGTCGGCGTCGCCGAAGCGGGCGCGCCGGCACAGGCGGCGACGACCATCGCCACGGCACCCAGCCGCGCCCGTCGGAATGGGGACATCGCGGCATTGTAGCGAACGTCTCCGGCAACTCGTGGGCGAGCGGTTGGGCCTACCATCCGACGATGCCCAACCGACTCGCCGGGGAGACCAGTCCGTACCTCCTCCAGCATGCCGGCAACCCGGTCGACTGGTTCCCGTGGGGACCCGATGCCCTGGCCCGGGCGAAGCTCCTCGACCGGCCGATCTTCCTGAGCATCGGCTATGCGGCGTGTCACTGGTGCCACGTCATGGAGCGCGAATCGTTCGAGGACGAGGCGACCGCTCGCTACCTGAACGACCACTTCGTGTCGATCAAGGTCGACCGAGAGGAGCGGCCCGATCTCGACCAGGTCTACATGGCCGCGGTCCAGTCGATGACCGGCGGGGGCGGCTGGCCGATGTCGGTCTTCCTGACCCCGGACGGGCGGCCGTTCTACGGCGGGACCTACTTCCCCGACGAGCCGCGGCACGGCATGCCGTCGTTCCGTCAGGTGCTCGAGGGCGTGGACCGTGCCTGGCGGCAGGAGCGCAGCGAGGTGGAGGCCGCCGGCGGGCGCCTGGTCCACGGCCTGATCGAGCAGGCTCGGCTGCCATCGGCGACGGACGACCCGACCGACGGCCTGCTCGACGCCGCGTCCGCGGCCATCGAGGCGTCATTCGATCCGGTCAACGGCGGCTGGGGCCGGGCGCCCAAGTTCCCGCAGCCGATGACCATCGAGTTCCTGCTCCGCCGGCACCTCGCGACCGGCGACGCCCGGCCGCTCGCGATCGCCCGCCGGACACTCGACGCGATGGCCGACGGCGGCATCCACGATCAGCTCGGCGGCGGATTCCACCGGTACTCGACCGACGCTCGCTGGCTGGTGCCCCATTTCGAGCAGATGCTCTACGACAACGCCCAGCTCGCCCGCGCCTACCTGCACGCCTGGCAGGTCACCGGCGACGCCCGGTATCTCGAGGTTGCCACTGGCACGCTCGACTACCTGGTCCGCGAGCTCACGACCGACGACGCAGCTTTCGCGGCCAGCCAGGACGCCGCCACCGAGGGAACCGAGGGCCTGACCTTCACCTGGCGTGCCGCCGAGGTCCGCGAGGTCCTGGGGACCGAGGCGCCACCGTTCGAGGCCGCGTACGGGGTCACCGGCGAGGGCAACTGGGAGGGCGTCACGATCCTGAGCCGGGTCGACTCCGACGGCGCGCTCGCCGAGCGGCACGGGATCGACGCGAGCGAGGTGGCGCCTCGGCTCGCGGCCGCCCGGGCACGGCTGCTGGAGCGGCGAGCCGGTCGACCTCAGCCGGCGCGGGACGGCAAGGCCCTGGCGGCGTGGAACGGACTGGCGATCGCCGCGCTCGCCGATGCGGCCGGCGCGCTGGCGGCAACCGATCCGTCCGCGGCGGCGGGCTATCGAACGGCCGCCGAGCGAGCGGCCGGGACGATCCTGGCGGGGCTGCTCGATGGCTCCGGGTCACTGAGCCGCTCGTGGAAGGACGGCCGGGCCGTCGGCTCGGGCGTCCTCGAGGACTACACCCACCTCGCGGACGGTCTGCTGGCGCTCTACGAAGCGACCTTTGACGAGCGCTGGTTCACGACCGCCCGAGCCCTGATGGATCGGGTCCTCGGCCATTTCGCCGATCCCGCCGGCGGGTTCTTCGACACCTCCGATGAGCACGAGCGCCTGGTCACCCGGCCCAAGGACGTCCAGGACAACGCCGTCCCGTCGGGCAACGCGATGGCCGCCCTTGTCCTCCTGCACCTGCACGCGCTGACCGGCGAGTCGGCCTACCGGGACGCCGCGGACGGGGCGATGCGCCAGGTCGTACCCTTCGTCGGGCGGTTTCCGACGGGGTTTGCCCAGTGGCTCGTGGCGATGGACCTCGCCGTGCGCCCGATCACGGAGGTCGCGATCGTCGGCCCGGCCGGCGACCCGGGCACCCGGGCCCTGGTCGCCGAGGCCCGTCGCGGTCTCCAGCCGGGCCTCGTCCTGGCCGTGTCCGCGGATCCGACCCTCACCGCCGTCCCGTTGCTCGCCGACCGCCTGATGCTCGATGGCCGGCCGACCGCCTTCGTCTGCCGCAACTTCGCCTGCCGGCTCCCGGTCACGACACCCGATGCGCTGCGCGAGCAGCTGGAGGCCGCGAGCGAGGCGCGCGACGTGCCGTCGGCCGGCGTCGGGTGACCGGCGGAACCGGCGCGCCGGTCCCGGCCGCGACGGTCGTCCTCGTCCGACGAGGGCGATCGGGCCCCGAGGTCCTGCTCACGCGACGCCCCGCGTCGATGGCGTTCGCGGCGGACATGTACGTCTTCCCGGGCGGTCGGGTGGATCCGGCCGACGCCGACCCGGCCCTGGCGGCGCGGTCGGTCCTGTCGGCGGCCCAGGCGGCCGCAGCGCTGGGCGGCGATCTCGAACCCGACCTGGCGCTGGCCGCCCACGTTGCCGCGATCCGGGAGTTGTTCGAGGAGGCCGGGGTGCTCCTGGCCGATCCGCCGGGCGGGCCCGGTTCGCGCGCGTCGCTCGGGGCGGCCCGGTCGGCCCTGGTGGGTGGCGACGCCACGTTCCGGGCGATCGCCGCGGAGCTCAGGCTGCGGCTCCGGACCGATCTCCTCGTGCCGTTGTCGCGCTGGGTGACCCCGCCGATCATGCCGCGGCGGTTCGACGCGCGGTTCTTCGCGGCCGAGCTGCCGGCCGGCGCCCGTGTCTCGTTCGAGGGCGACGAGGTGGCCGATCATGCCTGGCTCACGCCGGCGGCAGCGCTGCGGGCGATGGCCGCGGGTGAGATCGGGATGTGGGTCCCGACGAGCGCGACGCTCCAGCAGCTCGAGCACGCACGGTCGGTCGACGAGATGCGCGACCGGCTCAGCCCGGGTGTCCTGGGCGCGATCGAGGTGGAGACGATCGCCCCAGCGATCACGCGGATCGCGATGCCGGCCGGCGGCGGCGTGGCCGGTCAGCCGGTCTTCGCGTACCTCGTCGGCCGGGAGCGGTTGGTCGTGGTCGATCCCGGCGATCCGACCGGACCCGGCCTCGACCGGGCCATCGCCCTCGCCGCCGAACGGAACGGGACCATCGCGGCGATCGCCCTCACCCATGCCGACCCGGACCACGCGGCCGGCGCCGAGGCCCTGGCCGAGCTGCTGGGCGTTCCGATCCTGGCCGGCCCGGGATCGGGCGACCAGCTCCCGTACGCCGTGACGACCGTCGCGGACCTCGGCCCCATCGACGCCTGCGACGTGCCCCTGCTGGCCGTCCATGCGCCCGGACCGCGCGTCGATCATGTCGCGTTCATCGTCGGGGAACCGGGGTCGCCTCGCTTCGTGATCGGGGGCGACCTGGATGGGCGACGAGGTGCTCGAGCGATCGTCGCTCCGTGGGATGCCCCCGCAGCCTCCCGGTCCCTGGCCCGAATCGCGAACCTCGCGCCGGAGGCGGACTGGCTGTCCGGACATCCTCCCCCGCTCTGATTTGACGTGGCGGGTCCGGACCGCGAGGCTCGTCGTCATGCATGACGCGATGACCGATGCACTGCCCGATCACGCCGAGGCTGCGGCCGCACCGATCGAGCCGCGCGGACCGCACCTCCCCGATCGCCTGACCAGCCTCCCGTACTGGGCGGTGCTGATTGGCCTGCTCGCGCTCGCTCGACTGATCTGGTTCGTCCGAGAGACGGAGCTCGGTCCGTCGCCGTCGCCGTCGGTCATCCTGACCTACGTCGGTGCGCTGGTCCCGGCGGTCGTCACCGTCGTGCTCCCGGCGGCCCTCCTGTTGCGCCATCCCGATGCCTGGACGAGCGCACGAACGCTCCTGATCGGGACGGTCCTGCTGGCCGTCGTCGAGGGCATGCGCGTCCTGAGCCCGGCGCTCCAGGGGTTCTTCGAATCGGTCACGCCTGGCAGCGAGGAGACGCCGTCGCTCGTGCCGCTCGCCCTCTTCTACACCGCGACGCAGGGGCTCGTAGCGACCTTCGCGGTGGCCAACATCGGGCTCGGCCTGGCGCAGGCACGCCACTATCTCGATCGCCGGGGAACCCTGTTGATCGTTCTGGTCGCGGGCGCGGCCGTCATGGCGGGAGCCGCGGCCCGGGTGACCGCGGTGGTTCAACTCCCGTTCGACGAGATCCCGATGACCCCGACCGTCGCGGTCTACCTCGCGTCGGCGATCGTGCTCGGTGTCCTGACCATCACCGCCTGGGGCTACCTGGCGGCCACCGCGGCGAGGGCCGCTCGGGCCGGCGAGGAGCCCCGCGGCGGGTGGCTCCTGGCCACCCTTGGTTCGTGGCTGATCCTGGCCGCATTCGTGATCGGCTCCGTCGCCAATCTGGCCGAGCCGACGCCCGAGACCCAGGGGCTCTTCACCGGCCTCGCCCAGGCCATCTCCGTCATCTACACCCTGGGATTCCTGGGGCTGGTCGCCGGGTTGCTGGTCGGGCTGCCGTCGCTCGTGCCGCCCGAGCCGCTCGATTCGACCGACGATGAGGACGCCGACGAGGAGCTCGTCGCAGCGGCGGCCACCGAGGACGGCGTTCCGCTCGCCGTCGGCTAGCCGCGGTCGACCGGCAGCGCGGCGGCGAGGTTGCGCAGGAAGTTGAGGCCCTGGTCGACCTCCGCAACCGGCGCGTACGGACCGGGCATCAGGAAGCAGGGCCGGCCCGCGAGCGCCACCCCGGCGAGCTGGCCCCACGATTCGGCCAACCGTCGGCCCGCGCAGATGGACGCGGCCCGCTTGTAGACGAAGACGACCGCTGCGGGCCGCCAGATCGCGATCTTCTGCCAGAGCGACCCGACCCCGGCCGTCAGCGTCTCGTCGGTGGCGTCGTCGCGCGGCGACGGCTCCTTGCGCAGGTCGGTGATGCCATGTCCGGCGGCCAGCAGGGCGTCGTCGGCGGTTTCGATCGGGGTTGCGGGCGGCAGGATCCCGGCCAGCATCAGTCGTCGCCAGAACGTCCGGCCAAGCCGGCCCTGGTGGTAGTGGCCGGCCTCGACGCTGACCGGTGACGGATTGAGCCCCACGAACAGGAGGCGGTCGCGCAGCGGCGGGAGATCGACCAGGGTCTCCGTGGTCATCCCGCGAACCCGGATGCGCATCCGGTGGGTGCCCGGTCCCGGCCGGTGGGTCAGCGCCTCGAGCTCATCCGGGGTCATGCTGCCAGCCGCCCTGGCGGCGGGAAATCAGGCCGGCCGGTCGTCGCCCGGCTTGGCCGGCTCGTCGGAACCGCCCATCCGGGCCTGGATCTCATCCTGGGCCTTGGTGGCCTCGGTGCGGGCCTCGCGCACGCCCCGCCCGAGCGCCTCGCCCAGCTTCGGCAGCGTCTTCGGGCCGCGCCACAGGACGGCCAGGACGAGGATCACGATCAGGATCAGCAGCAGGTCAGCAGGCATGCGCGGATGGTACAGCGCCCGGGTGGCGGCGCTCCCACCCCGCGTCGGCTCGGCCAGCGGCGCCGGCGCGGCCAGCCGGGCCGGTTCCGCCGCCGGGCCGGTTCCGCCGCCGGGCCAGGTCGGCCGTCGGCGGCGGTATCGTGCCGTCCATGCTCCTCGTCTACGGGCCGCGCTCGAAGACCTACGACTTCGGGCCGGGGCATCCGCTCACGCCGCGCCGGTTCGGTCCCGGGCTCGACCTCTTGCGATCGGTCGGTGCCGAACCCGGGCTGGCCCCCGAACCGGCCAGCGACGACGAGTTGCGGCTGTGCCACACCGCGCGCTACCTCGAGGTGGTCAAGGGCTTCTCGGCCGCCCCGTTCGGTGGCGACGTCGAGGCCGGGATCGGCGAGGGTGGCGACGATCCGCCGTTCTCGGGCATGCACGAAGCCGGGGCCATGGTCGCCGGCGGATCGCTCCGGGCGATGGAGGCGATCCTGCGTGGCGAGGTCGAGCACGCCTTCCATCCCGGTGGCGGGCTGCACCACGCGATGCCCGGGCGCGCGTCCGGGTTCTGCATCTACGACGACCCGGCGCTGGCCATCGCCAGGGCCCGTCGCGACGGGCTCCGTGTCCTCTACGTCGACCTCGACGTCCACCACGGCGACGGCGTCCAGGCCATCCACTGGGATGACCCGGGCGTGCTGACGCTGTCGTTCCACGAGAGCGGGCAGTACCTGTTCCCGGGCACGGGTGGGGTGGGGGAGCTGGGCGAGGGGCTGGCGGCCGGGACCGCGGTGAACGTGCCCCTCGAGCCGGGCACAGGGGAGACCGCCTGGCTGGATGCGGTCCAGACGCTCCTGCCCGAACTCGCCGCCTCCTTCGGGCCGGACCTGATCGTGTCGCAACACGGCTGCGACTCCCATGCCTGGGATCCGCTCGCCCACCTGCGGGTCACGACGACCGCGATGGGCGCGGCGGCGCGGCTGGTTGATGCCGTGGCGCACCGGTTTGCCGGCGGTCGCTGGCTGGCGACCGGTGGTGGCGGCTACGACGCCTATCGCGTGGTGCCGCGCGCCTGGAGCCTGGTCTGGCTGGCCGGGGCGCACCGGGACGTGCCGGATTCCACCGATCCGGCCTGGCGCCACCGCTGGACCGTCGAGGGGAGTCAGTATGGCCAGGCGCCCTTGCCGGTTACGTTCGAGGACGCGGTCAACGCCGGGCTGCCGCTCGACGCCACGCAGCAAGCCGCCGAGGCCCGCTCGAGGACGATGGCGGAGCTCACCCGCAATCTGGTCGTACCACGGCTCGTCCGCGAGGCGGTCGATTGTGGCTGGTGGCGACCGATCGACGCGCCCGTCTCGGCGATGCCTGGCGCCCCGACCCCGGGCGTCGGCCGGCCGGCCATCCTGCCCCGCGTCGAGGCCGATGTCTGGAGTCGGCTGACACTCGCGGCTCGTGTCGTGGCACCGGCCGATGCGGCCGCCGTGCATGCGATCGTGCTGGCCGCGGTCCGCGATGGTGCCGCGGTGTCGGCCGCCGTCGAGGGCACGACCGTGATCGGCCTGATCGTCACCCGTCACGCCGACGCTGCCGCCCGGAGCGACCTGCTGGCGCTCGGTGTGGCGCCCGCCTGGCGACGGCAGGGTCTCGCCTCCCGGCTTCTCGCGACCCGATTGGAACGGACCCGACCAGGCGACGTCGACCACGAGGCGCTGGTCACCGTGGCCGAGCGCGATCCCTTCGAGCCGCTCGACGTCGCCGAACGCGTCGCGATCGCGCGCCGGTTGCTGACCGGGGCGGGGTATGAGGTGGCCCCGGCCGGCGGATCCGTCGGCACCGCCGACGCGACTGCGATCCGCGCGACGCGCCGCGATCTCCGCCGTGCGGACTGAAGGTCACCGTCCGAAGGGAACCGTCCTGGGCGGGTGTGCGAGGATCCTGGCCGTGTCGGCATCCACGGTCGCCCACAGCATCGCGCTGCCCGGCCAGGGCGCGGCCGGGCTGATCAGCGCGGCGTGCGCGTCGGCCGTGCGGGAAGGGTAGGCAGTCCTGAGCGTCGCGGCGATCCGGGCGGCCACCTCGCGGTTGGCACGGGTCGAGCGCAGGATCAGGAGAAGGTCGATGCGCGGTGCAGGGACCGCGAATCGCCAGAACGCAGCCGAAGGGAGAGCATCGGCCTTCTCGTTCAACCAGCGCAATTGCTGCTCGAGCCGGCGGACTTCGGACTGCACTTCGACCGCCAGGACGACGCCCGCCGACCGATCGTGTGCGACGAGGTCGATCACGCCGCGCGACGGTCGATAGACCGGCACTTCGAGCATCACGATCCATCGACGATCAAGGATCCGGACCAGCTCATCGACGATGCGGGCCTGAATTGGATCCAGGACGCGCGGTCCCGTCCCGGGGTGGAGGCGCACGTTGACGGTCCCGCCCAGCGCCGTCGAGGTCGCGACGAGGACCGCCAGGCTGGGCTCTCGAAGCCCTCGCTCGACGAGCGACAGGAAGCTGTGGTCGATTCCTGCGAGCGCGGCCAGGCGTCGCTGGCTCAGACCGGCGTCGACCCGCATCCTCCGAAGCTCCCCACCGACCGCCTTGCGCAGGTCGCGTGTGACGCGTCCACTCGAGGTTCGCGCGGCCTTGCGCGGGGTGAGGAGCTGACGTTCCGCCATGCCGTCAGCGAAGCACGGGCCGCTCATCGGCCAGTTACGTGGATCGCCGGCCACATATTGACGGTGACCGGCGGTCAACGAATCCAGCGCTCGTCGCCGATACCGGCCTGTACCCTCGACGCGGCGTTGACCATCGGGCAACGAACTGGCAGTGATAGCAGCGTCGACCGCGCCGCCTGGGCCGATCGTTGACTCCGGGTCGCCACGCCGGAGGGGTGGGACGCGCCGTCTCCCTCCGGCGAAGGGATCGTTGCCCGACGGTCACCGGCCGGCGTGGTTATCCGCGTGCGTCGCTGCGGACGCATCGTTCGTTGACCGTGGGTCACCCAGCGGGCGCGCGATCCTGGACTCCGAAATAGAACGTCTGGTCGATTCCTCGCGGTCGCCGTATACTGGCCGTCCCGTGGGAGCCCCGACCCGTACCCGTCGACCCGCTCGCTCGCTCGCCGACCCCGCCGAGCAGAACGGTCACGCCAGGGACGCCCTCGAGCGATTCTCGCCGGCCGTCCGCGACTGGTTCAACTCGAGCTTCGAGGCACCGACCCGGGCCCAGGCGGAGGGCTGGGCGGCCATCTCGGCTGGGCACCACACGCTGATCCACGCCCCAACCGGGAGCGGAAAGACCCTGGCCGCCTTCCTGTGGTGCCTGGACCGGCTCGCCCGCCACCCGACACCTGCCCCGAAGCGCGGGACCCTCGCCCAGGTCCGGGTCCTGTACATCTCGCCCCTCAAGGCGCTGACCTACGACGTTGAACGCAACCTGCGCGCGCCGCTGACCGGGATCGGGCTCGCCGCGCAACGCCTGGGCGGGACGCCGCCCGTGATCAGCGTTGCGTCGCGGACCGGCGACACCCCCGCGGACGACCGCCGCCAGATCGCCCGCCACCCACCGGACATCCTGATCACGACGCCCGAATCGCTCTACCTGATGCTGACCAGCGCCGCCCGCGAGGTGCTCCGCAGCGTCGAGCACGTGATCGTCGACGAGATCCATGCGATCGCCGGCACCAAGCGTGGGGCGCACCTCGCCCTGAGCCTGGAGCGCCTCGA
>Ga0184615_10000534_pt1 | contig 20918 bp, 26 predicted proteins | sample PLM4_65_coex_FD_133134 | JGI IMG/M metagenome (GOLD analysis project Ga0184615, IMG submission 133134) | Groundwater sediment microbial communities from an aquifer in East River, Colorado, USA - PLM4_65_coex | ecosystem: Environmental > Terrestrial > Soil > Riparian zone | place: USA: East...
ATCGTGGGCGTCCGTCTGGGCCACGCCCAGGGAGTCGCGAGTAGCGAGTAGCGAAGCGGTCTTCGCTCTTCGCTCTTCCCATGCTGATCATCCTGCGTAGCGACGCATCGCGATCCGATTGCGACCGCGTGGTCGCGCTGATCGAATTACTGGGGTATTCCGCCCGCGTCATCGAAGGAGCCCAGCGCAACGCCGTCGCGGTGGTGGGGAACGACGGCAGGGTCGATGCCGCGCGCTTCTCCGCGCTGCCGGGCGTCGACGACGTCATCCAGATCACCCGGCCCTTCCGGATGGTCTCTCGGGAGTGGCGGGCCGAGCCGACGGTGGTGTCACTCCCGGGGGGCCGTTCCATCGGCGGCCGGGATCTGCTCATCGTCGCCGGTCCCTGTTCGGTGGAGAGCGAACCGCAGATCTTCGACACGGCGCGCGCCGTGCTCGCGGCGGGAGCAGGCGCATTCCGGGCCGGCGCCTTCAAGCCGCGCACCTCCCCATATGCTTTCCAGGGACTCGGCGTGGCGGGTCTCGACCTCCTGGCGGCGGTTCGCCGGGAGACCGGACTGCTGATCGTCACCGAAGCCATGGATGAAGAGGGGCTGGAGCGGGTGGCGGAAGTTGCCGACATCGTCCAGATCGGCGCCCGCAACATGCAGAACTACGCGCTGCTCAAACGGGCCGGTCGCGCCGGCAAGCCGGTGCTGCTCAAGCGGGGCATGTCCGCCGGCGTGGCCGACCTGCTCCTCTCGGCCGAGTATGTGCTCTCCGAGGGGAATCCGGACGTCATTCTCTGCGAGCGCGGCATCCGGGGTACCGATCCGTCCACGAGGAACCTGCTGGATTTGAGTGCGATTCCTTTGGTGCAATCCCTGTCCCACCTCCCCATCATGGCGGATCCGAGCCACGGCACCGGCAAACGCGCGCTGGTGCCCTCGATGGCGCGCGCAGCGGTGGCGGCCGGCGCCGACGGGATGCTGATCGAGGTGCACGTGAATCCCGCCGAGGCGCTGTCGGACGGGGCGCAAAGTCTCTATCCCGAGCAGTTCGCGCTGGTGATGGAGGAAATGCGGGGAATCGCGGCGGTGATTGATCGGAGGGTTCCGTGACGTGCTCGGTGGCAAGGAGGCAAGGAGGCACGGTAGTGGCTCACCTTTGCCTCCTTGCCGCGTTGCCTCTTTCCGCCCTTCCCGCGCAGGACCCCGTCGCCCTCGTCCGCCGTGCGAGCAGCGCCTACCGGGGTCTTTCCTCGTTGCAGGCGGAGTTCGTGCAGGTCATCGAGGACGGAAACCTGGGGGACACCCTCACCACGACGGGCCGGCTCTACCAGTCCGGACAAAACGCGTTTGCCATGCGCTTCACCGATCCGCCCGAGGAGGCGATCGTCATCGACGGCCGTTACACCTGGGTGTATACGCCGAGCACCTCGCCGGGTCAGGTCATCAGAATGTCGGTGGAAAGCGATCCGGTGTACGGCGTGAATCTGCTGGCCCGGCTGCTCGACCGCCCCGCCGACCGCTACACCTCCACCTGGCTTCGCACCGATCAGGTGAATGGGCGGCCGGTGGCGGTCGTGGCGATCGTCCCCCGCTCCGCGAACGCCAATTTTTCCCGCGCGGTGCTCTGGCTCGATGCCGATGACGCGTTGCCCCGCCGAATCGAGCTGGACGAGTCGCCCGGGGTTCGCCGCATCCTGACGTTGTCCCGGCTTCGCCCCAACGCCACGATCCCGCGGGAGCTCTTCGAGTTCAAGGTTCCCCGCGGCGTGCGAATCGTGGATCAGTAACCGCTAGAGCCCCGCCGCCTTGGCGAGAATGACCTGGTGCAGCCGGATCTCCCACCGCCCGGTGCTCTCACACGCCATCGGCTGGCGCGCCCCCTCCGCCACGTTCACCGCTCCGCCCAGCAGCACACTCCGGACCGAAGACCGGTCCGGGCCCTTCGGCTCGATGGTGGTCATCACGATCATGTACACCCGGTAGCTGTCGGCGTACGGCCCGGTAATTCCGTCGCCGCATCCCAGGTAAGTCGAGATCTGCTTGCCGCCGAGGTCACCCCGCCGGTGGAACACATTGGTCTCCACCCGTCCGCCGGTGGAGTCTCGAATGTCCGCCGGAATCTTGAGCTCGTTGAACGCCGCGAGCACCGCGGTGTAGACCCTGCCCGCGGGGAAGGGGACGGCGTAGGCGGTGCCCGTGGTGTCGGTGATCACCTGGGTCAGTTGCCCGGGAATCACGATCACGGTGCGGGCCTTTTGCGCGGCCAGCGGAGTGGCGATGCAGAGAAGTGCGAATAGCGAAGAGATTCTCATGGAAGCCTCGTGGTGAGGTGAGCAGTGAGCAGTGAGCGGTGAGCGGGAAACGCACTCCCCGCTTACCGCTCACCACTCACCGCTCACCGAGTAGCCCTAGCACGGCCTTGGCGCTCCCCGCCCGCAGCAGGAGCCGACGTGCCGCCGCCAGCGCCTGGTCGGTGGTGCCGGTGTCTCGCACGGCGCGATCGGGCACGATGCCGCCGCCGCCCTGCAGCCGCCGGCCCCCGTCGCTCTTCAGCGTGGGCCGGGGCGTCGAATCGGCCACCGCGCGGGGAGGACGCTGAATCTGTCGTCCGCTCGGCGTCATCCAGAGCGCGGTGGTGAGCCGGAGCGAGGCGCCGTCCCCCAGCGGGAAGGTGCTCTGAGTGACGCCCCGTCCGAATGTGGTTGCCCCGAGTATCGCGGCGCGATCGTGATCCTGGAGCGCACCCGCGGCGACTTCGCCGGCGCCGGCCGTCCCCCCGTTCACGAGAACCGCCATGGGGAGGGAGTCGAACGCTGACCGGCTCGAGTCGGTCAGTGTAACCGAGGGTGCGCCCGGCCGCCCACGGCTCACTACGAGTGTGCTGCTTGGCCCGAGGAAGAGATCGGCCAGCGACGCCCCTTGCTCGAGCGCGCCGCCCACCGCGTCGCGAAGATCGAGCACCAGCGACCGGGCACCCTGCCGGCGCAGACCTTCGATCGCAACGCGCACGCTGTCCGCCGCCCCGGGAATGAACCTCCTGAGCTCGACCACCCCCACCTGGCCGGGAAGCAGCGAGGTGGTCAGGGCGGGAAGCTCCCGGCCCCGGCCGCGAACCACATCGAGCAAGATGATGCCCCGGGTACCTTGACGGTGGATCCGCAGGGTCGCCCGGGTCCCCGGCTCACCGTCGAGCAAGCGCATTCCCCGCTCGAGGTGCGAGGCGTCGACCGGAATGGAATCGACGGCGAGGAGCACGTCGCCGTTTTCCACACCGGCGGAATCGGCGGGAGAGCCGGGGACGGTGGCCACCACCACGGCGGTGCCATCCTTCCGGTCGAGATAGACGCCCTGCGGACTCGCCGAGTCGGGAGAGACGTATTGCTGGCCCTGCAACACGAGCACAGCATACGGATCGTCGAGCTCGTCGATGATCCCGGCCGCGGCCCGGCGGTAGAGCTCCTGCGCGTCGAGCGAGTCGACGGCAAAGGACTGCACGTGGGAGAAGACTCCCTCGAACAGCCGGGTGCCGGCGACCATCGGGGCATTCGCCGCCGGGGCGGTGACCGTCCCCGGCGTGACGAGGAAGCGCGCCACGGCCAGGAGCGCTCCGATCACGACACCGATGACGAGGAACCAGCGCGCGCGCATCGGTGCGGCTACCGCACGCCGGCGGGTGCGAGCGCGGGACGCGCGGCGAGCAGGGCGGACCATGCCCGGCCGGCAAGCTCGGCGGCCGGAAGCGTGGCGTCGAGGTGAACCACGCCGGGGCCGGTTTCCGCACGGTACCTTGCGGCGACCCGCTGGTGGAAATCGAGCGGCTCCCGGTCGAGGCGGTCCTGCGATTTCCCGGACGCCACCTGCCGGGCGGAGCCGGTCTCCGGCGGGACATCGAGAATCAGTGTGAGATCGGGCCGGAGCCCCCCGGTCGCGGCATCATTGACCCACGAAACCATCGGCAGCGGCAGCCCGCGCCCCGCAGCCTGGTAGGCCATGGTGGTGAGGTCGTACCGGTCGCTGAGTACGATTTTCCCGGCGGCAAGCGCTGGACGGATCACCAGCCCCACCAGATCGGCCCGTGCGGTCACGAAGTAGAGGAGCTCTTTCTCGGGTGTCCACTGCCGGTCGGCGTGCAGCAGCTCCTTTCGGAGCGCTTCCGCGGCGACCGTGCCCCCGGGCTCCCGCACCATCACCGGCTGATGCCCCAGCGCGCGGAGGCGGGACGCGATCGTCAGCGCGAGGGTGCTCTTCCCCGCCCCTTCGGGACCCTCGAGCACAACGAAGAAACCGTCGCTCATGCCAGGCTGATGATGCTGCTGGTGGACCCGCGCTCGATCCCCGCGCTCATCTGCTGATTCACTTTCGTCATCAGCTTCTCGTAGTTGGCCCGGGCGGTGACGTAGGCCTGGCCCTGAGGACTGACCTCGAGGTCCCGCACGGCGGTTTCGTACGCCAGGACAGTCGCCTCTTCGGGCACCTTGCGCGCGGCGACCTGTTCGTCGATCTGCCGGGCGAGCTGGTCGATCTTTTCCAGCCGCGCGCGGGTCTCGGCGTCCTCCTGGAGGCTCTTCTCCGCGCGCCGGAGGGTCTGATACTCGGTCGACTGGCCGATGAGCCGTCCCAGCTCCTGCGCCCTTTCCTCGATCATTCCCCTTGCCCCCGGCGCGCCACCAGGTAGCGCGCGCGCCCGAAAAGATCATCCAGCACGTTGACACCGCCGAAGCCCGCCTCGCGCGCCAGGCCGGCCACGGCAGCGCTGCGAGTGAAATCTAGCTCCATCACCAGCCATCCTCCCGAGCGGAGGAGCCCGGGCACCTCCGCCAATATCCGGCGCGCGAGCGCCAGCCCGTCGCGTCCCGCAACGAGCGCGACCCGCGGCTCCCACGACTTCACCGAAGGATCAAGCGCCTCGTATTCCGCCTCGGCGATGTACGGCGGATTCGACACCACCAGGTCGAACCGCCCATCGCGCAGGCCGGCACCAAGATCACTGCGGGCGAGCTGAACCCGAAGGCCGCAGCGGCGGACATTCAGCGCGGCGAGTGAAAGCGCCTCCCGGGAAATGTCGCTGCCGGTGACGGAGGTGAATTCCCCCTCCTGCGCCAGCGACAGGGCGAGGCAGCCGCTGCCGGTGCAGAGATCGAGCGCACGGCCGGTGCGGACCAGCCCGAGGGCATGATCCACCAGTAGCTCGGTCTCGGGCCGGGGAATGAGGACGCGATGGTCGATCACCAGCTCGAGATTGCGAAAACCGGCCGAGCCAAGCACGTATGCAAGCGGTTCGCCGGCGGCGCGTCGCTCGACGGCCCGCTCGAACGCCTGCCGCGTCAGCGCTTCGCAGCCGCGAGTCCGGTCGAGCACCGCCTGTCCCGGGGTAGTCCGGTTCTGCCACGCCCAGAGCCGGCTGGCTTCACGCCGTGCTTTGGCGATGCCCGCCGAGCGCAGCCGGTGGGCGGCCGCGTCGAGAAGACTCCCGATCGCCGGGAGATGCTCAGAGCTCACGGGCCTCCTGCCGGCTGGCCAGCCGCAGAGCTTTCACCATCTCCTCGAGGTCGCCGTCCATGATCGCGGGGAGATTGTGCACCGACAGGCCGATGCGATGATCCGTCACCCTGCTCTGCGGATAATTGTAGGTCCGGATCTTGGCCGACCGGTCGCCGGTGCCCACCATCGCCTTGCGCTCGCGCGACCGCGTCGCTTCCTGGTCCGCGATCATCTTGTCGAGGATGCGGGAGCGGAGCACCGACATCGCCTTGATCTTGTTCTGAAGCTGGGATTTCTGGTCCTGTTGCTGCACGACGGTGTTGGTCGGCAGGTGGGTGATTCGGACCGCGCTGTCGGTGGTGTTGACGCTCTGACCGCCCGGGCCGCCGGAACGGAAGACGTCGATGCGGAGATCCTGGGGCTCGATCTTCACATCCATTTCCTGGGCTTCCGGAAGCACCGCGACGGTCGCAGCAGAGGTATGAATTCGACCCTGCGATTCCGTTTCGGGCACCCGCTGGACGCGGTGAACGCCTGACTCCCGGCGGAACAAACCGTACGCGTCGTCCCCGCGTATGGCGATGATCGCCTCTTTGACTCCGCCGAGAGTCGCGTCGCTCACCGTCAGCGGCTCGACCTTGAGGCCCCGGCGCTCGGCAAAGCGGGTGTACATCCGGAGCAGGTCGGCTGCAAAGAGAGCGGCTTCATCCCCTCCGGTGCCCGCGCGGATTTCCACGATGGCATCGCGATCCTCGAGCGGATCGCGCGGAACCAGGAGGTCTTCGAGCTCCTTCTCGAGGGCGGCCACTTCACCGGGGAGCCGGTCGATGTCGGCCTTGACGAGCGCGGCCATTTCGGGATCGGCCTCCATGGCCAGCTCCCGGGCCTGCTCCAGATCGTTTCTGAGACGGAAGAGCCGCTCGGCGGCGCGGACGATCGGAACGAGGCGGGAATGTTCCCGGCCCAGGGCGGAAAGCCGCTCAGGATCCTTGGCGACGCCCGGGTTGGACAGCGCCGCGGAGACCTCCTCCGCCCGCGCGAGCGCCTGGCGGAGTCGGGCCTCCACGGGTTACTGCGCGGCGGTGGGGGCCGCCTGCTCCGAGCCGTACTTGCGACGGAACCGGTCCACCCGACCCGCCGTATCCATCAGACGCTGCTTGCCGGTGAAGTAGGGGTGGCAGGCATTGCAGACTTCGACGTGGATCGAGGCCGCGGTGGTTCGCGTCTCGAACTTGTTCCCGCACGCGCACACCGCTTCGATGGTGCGGTACATGGGATGCAGATTGGGCTTCATGAGTCTTTCCCGTAAGTCGTTGCGAGCCATGAAACTTAGCGGCGAGAGGGGTCCGATGCAACCCGGATGCCCGGACCACATTTGACACCGGTTGGGCCGTATCCGTATGCTCCGGACATCTCCAGCCACGAGAATGCATGGCGCCTGATCCGATCGAGGGCCTGCGCACGGTTCCTCTCTTCAGCCAGGTTCCCGAGGCCGACCTCCGCGCGATGGCCGATCTGGTTCGCGAGCGCCGACAACCGAAGGGCAGTTTGATCCTCACCCAGGGCGACGAAGGGGAGACCCTCTTCCTCATCCGGAGCGGCCAGGTCAAGGTCACCGTCATCGCGGAGGACGGCCGCGAAGTCATTCTCTCGGTGCTCGGTGCGGGAAGCTTCTTCGGGGAGATGGCACTCATCGATGACGAGCCCCGCTCGGCGCACGTTATCGCGATGGAACAGAGCGTCCTCCTCGCGCTCCGCCGCGAAGACTTTCGCGCGCGGCTCGCCCGCTCGCCGGAGCTCGGCATCGCGCTCCTGCGCGAGCTGTCCCGGCGGCTCCGCCGGGCCGACGACACGATCGCGAGCCTGATGCTCCTCGACGTCAACGGGCGGGTCGCTCACCTCCTCCTCGAGCTGGCTCGGGAAGAAGGCGGCGAGGGGGACACCACCATCACGCGACGCCTGACTCACGCGGCGATCGGGCAAATGGTTGGCGCGAGTCGGGAAACCGTCTCCCGCACGATGCGAAATCTGGTGCTCCGAAATGTGATCGCCGTCACCCGGAAGGGGATCACGCTGCTTGACCTGCCGGCGCTCCGCCTCGCTGCCCAGCAAGCCGCGTGAGGATCACTTTTTGGGGAGTACGCGGCTCGATCGCCGTCCCCGGAGTCGAGACCGCCCGCTACGGGGGTAACACCGCGTGCGTGAGCGTCGAGGATGGCGCCGGAATTCTCGTGCTCGATGCGGGAACCGGCATTCGGCGCCTGGGAGAAGCACTGGCGGCGCGCCGCCACACCGGCGCCATCGACGTGCTGCTGTCCCACACCCACATCGATCACATCCAGGGGCTCCCATTCTTCGCCCCGATCCACGATGCGGACCCTACAGTCCGGATCTTCGGTCCCGCTCCAGGGCCGATTTCCCTGCATGAAACGCTGGGACGACTCATGACGCCCCCGCTTTGGCCGGCGCATTACGCTTCCATCGTGGAGCGACTCAAGGTGACCGAGATCACGGCGCTCGAGTTCCCTATCAACTACTTCCAGGTCAGGGGAATCGCGCTTCGTCATCCCGGTAGGACGCTGGGATATTCGATCTCGTCACTCGGCGGCGGGCCCTCGGTCAATTACTTGACCGACAACGAGTTAGGCCCATGGACCGGAGTGCCTGACTGGCAGGTCGAGCTGGTAGGCTTCTTGCGAAACGTGGAGCTGCTGATCCACGATGCGACGTATGGCGAGCACGAAATCCGGGAACGAACCGGGTGGGGCCATTCGAGCGCGAATCAGGCGGTTGACCTTGCCGTCGCGGCGGGGGTGCGGAAGCTGATACTCTTCCACCACGCCCCCGAGCACCGGGATGACGAGATTGACCGTATCGTTGCGGAGGCGCGACGCCGGGTGGCGAGCGCCGGAGTCAAGCTGGACGTCCAGGCGGCCGCCGAAGGGTTGGCGCTCGACATTTGAGGAGGAAGCAATGCAACCGGGTATTCGGAAGACTTCTCTGCTGAGCGTGGCCGCATTCATCACGCTCGCGCTGCCTCTCGCCGGCCAGGATTCTCGTCCGGGGATCGCCGTGCTGCCTTTCGAAAACGGCGGCAGCTACGGCAAGGACAAGGAGGACTTCGATGCCCTGCGCAAGGGGATCGCTGCCACGCTGATTTTCGAGCTGGCAAGAAATCCTGCCGTGCGCCTGGTCGACCGCGAACAAACCCAGCGGCTGCTCGACGAGCAGGGGCTCGGCGTTGCCGAGCGTGTCGACGCCGCCACCGCGGCAAAGGTCGGCAAGCTGGTCGGCGCGCGTTACATGATCACGGGATCGTTCATCGACCTGTATGGGGACTTCCGGGTGGACGCCCGGATCATCAACGTCGAAACCGGCGAAATCATGAAGGTGGTGCGCAGCGATCCCAAGCTGCATGACCGCAAGGATATGTTCCGCATGATCGAGTCGGTGGCGAGCCGGGTCATGGCCGATGCCAACCTGCCCCCGCTGCCGGCCGGCACGGCCCAGCGCGCTCCCATCCCCACGGAAGCGCTGGCGCACTTCAGCCGCGCCCTGCTCTATGAAGATCGCGGCGACAAGGCGAAAGCGATCGAGTACTACAAGAAGGCGTTGCAGGCGTTCCCGAGTTACGCCGAGGCCAGCGAGGGGCTCAGGAAGGCCGGCGGCTCCTGAGGCCGGCCCAGACGCCGGTATGGATCGGCAGCGCGAGGGCGATCAGCTCGACATTGCGCTGATCGAACGGGGGAAGCAGCTTGAGCAATAGACCCAGCGCCGCCAGCGCCGCCACCACGAGCGCGAGGCGGCGCGCCCGTTTCAACGACCCGGCGCCGCGGCGGACAGCCGAAGGAAGCACCACCGCGAGCCCGAGAACGAGGAGATTGAAGAGGAAGAGGTTTTCGTTCTGATGGGCGGCGCGGTGTGAGCTCAGGAATGAAAGCCAGGTGATCACGAGCCCCGCGATGCCGGCGAGCAGCGCCCAGAGGGTAGACAGGGCGAGGAAGACCGTTTTCAGGGGAACACTTCCGGCACCCGACCAGGCAAGGATCCCTCCCAGCAGGATCCCCACTCCCAGGTACTTCCAGGTCCAGCCGATCGGCCGCGCAGGGACCGGCCAGCGCCCCCCTTCGGCCAGCACCCGCCGCGCCTTCACCAGCGGGCGCATGGCGCCGTCCGGACCGACGATGTTCACGCTGTCGAGATGCTCCCGCAATCGGATGGGAAGAAACATCTGTTCCCAGCGCGACATCTCGACGTCCACCGGCTGACCGAGCGCAAGCATCAATCCGGTATAGAGGAAGGGGTTGTGCTGGTCCAGCCGCCTCGTCTCGTCGCGCCAGGTGAATCCCGAGGGCTGCGATCCATAGCGGCGAATCACTCCGCCCAGCACCCGGTCGAGCGCGTCGCGAATGCGGGTGGAGCAGTTATCCAGGTAGTAATCGTAGGCGTAGCGGGCGTTCTCGGGCCGGATGTTCCATTCCAGAAAATCCCGGAGCTCCCGCCGCTGCTCCGGAGTGAGCTCGAGCTCCTGGGCCCAGATCTTCCGTCCTTCGGCGGCGTAGAACCGGATGTACTTGTCGGGATCACTGTCCTCGCCCATCGAGTACCACATCTTCCCCTGGGCGAACTTGACGAAGAAGTTCTTCTCCCGGAAATCGAAACGGCCGTAATCGTAGTGCCGCTCGCTGCCGGTGGACTCATCCTGAATCAGAATTGCGTTATGACCGAACCGCTCGTATACCAGGCCACCGGTTTCGTAGGTCAGCAGGGTGACCGTCAACGCGGATCCGGGTTCCTGCGCGGTGAGCGGTGAGCGGTGAGCGATGAGCGGGCCAATCCCCAGGAGCAGGATTGCCTGCCGGGCGAGTAGCCTCACAACAACACTTCTTTCCCGTCCGCATCAGACTTGTAAATCGCCTCCAGCACCTTGAGCAAGGTGATGTGCTCGGTCAGCGAGGGCACGTCCGCTTCGGCGGAGATGACCGCGAGGAAATGAGCCCACTGGGCCCGGAAGGACGCCGAGAAGGAGTTCTCCCGGGAGAGACTCCCGGTGGGGGAGACATCCTGAGGCATGCCGTTGAGCTCCTTCCACACATGCAGGGGATTGATTCCCGCCGTCCCTTTGGCGCCCCGAAGCCCGACGCCGAAGCGCTCCCCCTCCCCGATGTGCCTCCAGGTCACGTCCACGAAAATCGACGCTCGATCCTTGCACACGACGTAGGCGCTCCCCGATTGCTCCACGGCCCGTTCTCCCTTGGGACGCACCAGCGCGGCGCTCACTCGCGCCGGGGCCGGATTGCCCGCGAGCCAGAGACAGAGATCGAGCATGGTGAGACCGAGGTCCAGCATCGCTCCGCCTCCCGCTTCGTCCTTGCGTTGCCGCCATCCCAGCGCCGTGCGGGCCGGGCGGGCGACATGCCAGCTCGAGCGGATGCTGTCGATTTCACCCAGCTCCCCGTTCTGGACGAAGCTGCGCACCGCCTGGGCATCGGGACGATAGCGATGGGTCATCCCGACCATCACCACGCGGTCTCGTTTCTCCGCGGTCCTGGCGATCTTCTGCGCGGCGGCGGCGGTGAGCGCGAGCGGCTTCTCCACCAGGACGTGGCACCCCGCGGCGAGCGCCGCCAGGATGTGAGACTCGTGGAGGTGATTCGGCGTGGCGATCAGGAGGGCATCCACCCGCTCGTGGCCCAGCAGGTCCTCGATATCGTCGAAAACGTCCGGTATTCCGAACCGCGTGGCCAGGGCGCGCGCCTTGGGAAGATCGGTGTCGCAGATGGCGGCGAGCTCGACGCTCTTCAGCCGCTTGAGGACCGGCATGTGCGCCACCTGCACCACGGCGCCGGCGCCGATGAGCCCGATACGGACAGGTTCGCTCATGGGTGGGTCCCCTGCCTAATAGGTGCGGATCAGCTGCGTCCCGGGAAAATAAGCCGAGAGGATGTCCTCGTACGAGAACCCCGCACGGGAACGTCCCAGCGCGCCCCATTGACACATCCCCACCCCATGACCGGCACCAGAGCCCGAGATGATGAGCTCGACGATCCGCGGTCCTTCCCGCGCCACCTGGACGGTGAAATTGGCACTCCGGAGGGAGCTGCCATCCCGGGTGCGGAGGAGCAGTCGCGCGGCTGGTCCCGAAACCGTCAGCGACCCGCCCCCTCCCTGAATCTCCAGTTTTGCCACCCGGCCCGTCGCGGTCCAATCGAGGATCCGGATGTCCATGAGATCGTCCGCCAGGCGGGGATTCCCTCCCGCCGCAGCCAGCGTCGAGCGGAGCGCCTGCGACAGCGCCTCACCGGACCAGCTCTCCCGCCAATGGTAGCGTGGAGAGATTGCGCACCAGGCCCGGCCATTCGCGTCCACATCCCGTATGGTGGTCAGGTATGGCCGGGTAGCGTAGCTGAACACCTCGGGGCCGGGCGCCGTGAGGCCGCCGCAGGTCGAGTGGAAGAAGATGTCGATCAGGCCCCCGTCGTAGCTCAATACCTTGCCGGTCGTCTCCGCCACCGCCTGGTCCGACGCCGGACTCTCGAAACCCACTCCGGCATAAGCCTGGTCGGCTACCGTGGACATCAGATCGTATCCCCGGGTCCTCCACCGGCCCAGATTCCTGAGCGCCAGGGTTCGGGAGACCACCGCCTGGGCCCGGAGCGCGGCCAGGTCCTGCTCGGTCCGGCGACCCATCTCCGCGCCCACCACCCCTCGCAGGTATTCCTCGACGCCCAGGATGTTCAGGGCCGCAACTCCCGACGTTCCCCGGGAGAGCACCACCTCGCCACGGTACTCTCTGCCGTTGAAACGGACCGGCGCGCCGGAATCGGCGGGTGTCACCCGGAAGGAAGCGACCTCGGGCGACCCGTCGCCACCGGACACGCGCAACCCCATGGCGGTGGAGGTGACTGTCGCCATCGCACCGGCGGGAATGGGGATTCCAACCCCGCCGTCGGGAGTGGCGACGAAGAGCGCGCCGCCCCCTCCGAGCGAGACCGTCGCGCTGCCCGCGGGCAGTGCGATACGAATGCTCGGGACCGTGAGAAGTGGGGTGACGGGGCCGGTGTCGGGGCGGGCACAGGCGGCGGCGAGCACAGCAGTGGCGAGCCACCGGTGCCTCGCCCCGCTAGCCACGATAATTGCCGAACTTGAGCTCCAGCTCGAAATCCTGCGCCTTGAGGAAGGCGATGACCGCCTGGAGCTCGTCCTTCGACGGGCTGGTCACCCGGAGCTCATCTCCCTGAATGGAGGCCTGCACCTTCTTGAAGCCTCCCTCCTTGATCGCCTTCTGGATCTTCTTCGCGGTCTCCTGCGGGATCCCCTGGGTCAGCGCGATCTCGCACCGGACCGAGGTGCCGGCACCGGGAATGAGGTCGCCCGTCTTGAGATTCTTGAGCGGGACGCCCCGCTTGGCGCACTTGGCCTGCACGACGTCGAGCACCTGTTTCATCCGGAACTCGTCGTCGGCCGAGACTTTGATGACCGCTTTGGTGCGGTCGAATTCGATGCTGACGTGACTGCCCTTGAAGTCGTAACGCTGGGCGATCTCCTTGACCGCCTGATTCACCGCGTTGTCGACTTCCTGGAGGTCAGCGCCGGTCGAGACGTCGAAAGAGGAAGTGCCTGCCATGCTCAGGAGAGAAAGGATTCGAGGGCCTTGGAGCGGCTCACGTGCCGGAGCCGGGAGAGTGCTTTTTCCTTGATCTGCCGGACCCGCTCCCGGGTGATCCCGAGAAGCGCGCCGATTTCCTCCAGCGTCATCGGCTCCGGACTGTCGAGCCCGAAATAGAGCCGGAGGATCTTGGCCTCGCGCTCCTTGAGCCCCTTGAGCACTTCCTCGATGCACTGGTTGAGCGCGTGCTCAAAGGTCTCGGCGTCGGGGCCGGGATTCTGGTTGTCCGGCAGGTAATCGAGCAGGCGGTTGTCTTCGCCCGGGCTCATCGGCGCGTCGAGGGAGAGATGATTCTGCGAGATGGAGAGGGTCTTCTGCACCTCCTCCATGTCGATATCCATGCCCTCGGCGATCTCCGCGGGAGTCGGCTCCCGACCCAGCTCCTGGAGCAGCGACGCCGATCGCCGGGTGATCCGGTGCAGCGTGCCGGCCCGATTGAGCGGAACCCGGACGATCCGGCTCTGCTCCGCCAGGGCCTGCAGGATCGCCTGGCGGATCCACCAGACCGCGTAGGAGATGAATTTGATTCCTTTGGTCTCGTCGAATTTGTGGGCGGCGCGGATCAGGCCGAGGTTTCCCTCGTTGATCAGATCGGAGAGCGACACGCCCTGGTTCTGGTATTTCTTGGCCACCGAGACGACGAACCGCAGATTGCTGCGCACCAGCTTGTCGAGCGCCTCTTCTTCACCCAGGCGGATACGCTGCGCCAGGCGAACCTCTTCGTCCTGAGGGATCAGCGGATACTTGCTGATCTCGCGGAGGTACTGGTCCAGCGAGCCCTCGTCCGAGGACGTGGAGCCGCTTTTCGAGGAAGACCCGACCTGCAGCGGTTTCATTGCGGGAGAGCTACCTCGGTGACGCAGGGGTCAGTGGTCAGTGGTCAGTGATCAGTGGGAGGGATTAGGGTTCAATGGCTTTGCTGACCCCTGATCACTGATCTCTGACCCCTAACGAATAATCCCAATTACCAAGGAGTCAATCATAGTTGTCGATCTGCGCTCTCTGCAGCATGCCGCTGTAGTCAACGTAGCACACTTTGGTCTCGGAATAGAATTCGTAGACCTCCCAGCCGCCCTCCCGATGTCCGTTCCCGGTTTGCTTGACACCGCCGAACGGCAGATGCGCCTCGGCGCCGATGGTCGGCGCATTGATGTAGGTAATCCCGTTGTCGAGATCCTGCATGGCGCGGAAGGCGAGGTTGGTATCGCGGGTGTAGACCGAGCTCGAGAGGCCGTAGGGGACTCCGTTATTCACCCGCACGGCCTCCTCGAAGCTGCTCACCCGGATGACGGTGAGGACGGGTCCGAAAATCTCTTCCTGCGCGAGGCGGCTCTTCGGCCTGGCGCCGGCAAAAATCGTCGGACGGTAGAACCATCCATTCCGGAGACGCGGGCTCCGCGGCCGCCGCCCGCCGGTGACGAGCTCCAGCCCTTCGCTGCGGCCGATCGCGACGTACCGCTCCACCTTGTCCCGCGCCGCTTCGTGAATCAGCGGACCCACATCGGTGCCGTCCTTGCGCCCGTCTCCCAGCTCCAGCCGGTCGGCCGCCTCCTCGAGACGGCGGAGAAAGCGATCGTGAATCCGGCGATGCAGGATGAGCCGGCTGGTGGCGGTGCACCGCTGGCCGGTCGTGCCGAATGCCCCCCACAGCACACCGTCGAGCGCCAGATCGAGATCGGCGTCGTCCATGACGATCATGGCGTTCTTCCCGCCCATCTCGAGCGAGAGCCGCTTGTGGGTCCGGCCGCAAGCCTCGCCGATCGCCGAGCCGGTCGCGGTGGAGCCGGTAAAGGAAATCACCGGCACGCCGGGATGCTCCACCAGCGCGCGGCCGGTGTCACCCCCGCCATGCACCAGTTGAATCACCTCGGGCGGCAGTCCCGCCTCGAGGAGGATTTCGACCAGCAGATGCACGGTGTGCGGTACGTCCTCGGACGGCTTGATCACCACGCTGTTCCCGCACAGCAGCGCGGGAAACATCTTCCAGGTGGGAATGGCGAGCGGAAAATTGAACGGAGTGATGAGGCCGGCCACTCCAATGGGGCGACGGTAGCTCATCGCCCACTTGCTGCGCAGCTCGCTCGGCACGGTATGGCCGAAGAGCCGGCGCCCCTCGGAGGCGGCGTAGTACGCAGTGTCGATCCCCTCCTGCACGTCCCCACGCGTCTCGGCGAGCACTTTCCCCATTTCGCGGGTCATCGCCCGCGCGATGGCCTCCTTCCGGTCGGTGAGGAGGTCGCCGACCCGCTTCAGCACGTCGCCGCGCGCGGGGGCGGGAACCCGCGACCACTTCCGGAAGGCTTCGCTGGCGGACCGCACCGCCGCGTGGACGTCCTCGGGGCCCGAATCGGGAAACCGCCCGATGAAGTCGCGGACATTCGCCGGGTTGCGGTTCTCGAAATAGCGGCCGTTGGTCGGGCGGACCCAGCGGCCGGCTATGAAGTTCCTGAACGTGGGAGGCATTTTGTCAGGAGTCAGGGGTCAGGAGTCAGGAGTCAGGGTTCAGGGACCGCACGACCACGTGGCGGGCTGCTTCGGATAATTGGTCCGATCGAGTAACACCTTTCCCGCCAGCACGGTCCCGGTGATTGTCGTCAGAAGGGCAATCATGTGGGCGAGTGCTTTCCGGCTCTTCCAGCTGGCGACCACACCCCACATTCCGACCAGGACGACACCGCCGGCCGCCGCGAGGTAGCCGTAAAGCGGGATACCGCACCCGTGCGCGTAGGGCCACGCGACGCCGACCGCGGCCGCGACCCCCACTCCCAGAAACACTTTGACCCAGGTGAGGAGACTTTCGCGCCCGCCTCGACTCGGCGCGGGCGCAGCGGCTCGCTGGGGTGCAGGGAGTGCCGCCGGCGCCCCCCTGACTCCAGACTCCTGACTCCTGACTCCTTGCACCGGCTGTTTCGCGATGATCTTATCGATCTCCGCCATTTCCTTGTCCCAATCCCGCGGCGGGCCGGTCACGTGTCCTCTCGGGTGAGCTGATACTTCTCGATCTTCTTATACAGGTTGGATCGCGGCATGTCCAGCGTGCGAGCCGTCTCCGCCACATTCCAGCCGTGCTCCCGGAGCTTGGAGAGGAGAAATGCCCGCTCCGCATCCTGCTTGAAGTGCTCAAACGTCGGCGCCCGCCCGGTTTCGGAAGCCAGACCGGCCGGGGCGCCCGACTCTCCCGTCGGGAGGAGGCGCTCGACATCCGCGGCGGTAATTTGCTTTCCCGCGGCCAGGATGAGAAGCCGTTCGATCGCGTTCCGGAGCTCGCGGACGTTGCCGGGCCAGTTGCGCCGCTGCAGCGCCTTGATCGCATCCGGAGTCACCGGACGGGGCGCCACTCCCGCGCCGCCCGACAGAGTGGCCACGAAATGCTCCACCAGCGCCGGGACGTCCTCGAGACGCTCGCGGAGCGGGGGCACCGTGATGGGAACCACATTGAGCCGGTAGAAGAGATCCTCACGGAATCGGCCTTCGCCGATCTCCTCCTCGAGGTCCTTATTGGTGGCGGCGACGACCCGCACGTCGGCCTGCACCGACTTCGACGCCCCGATCCGGGTCACCATCCCCTCCTGGAGTACCCGGAGCACCTTGGCCTGCGCCGAGAGCGACATGTCGCCGACTTCGTCCAGGAAGAGTGTGCCGCCGTCCGCCAGCTCGAACTTGCCGGCGCGGTCGGAGAAGGCCCCGGTGAAACTCCCTTTCATGTGCCCGAACAGCTCGCTCTCGATGAGCTCCGAGGGAATCGCGGCGCAGTTCACCTCGATGAACGCGCGATCCCGCCGGGGCGAGGCCTCGTGGACGGCGCGCGCCACGAGCTCCTTGCCGCTCCCGTTCTCCCCGCTGATGAGCACGCGGGCATGGGTCGGGCCCACCCGGTCGATCAGCGCGCGAACCTCCTCCAGGGCGGGACTGGTGCCGACCATCGGGTAGCGGGTGTCCAGCGCGCGCTTGAGCTCGCGATTTTCGCCGGCGAGCGCCGACTGTTGCAGCGAATTGCGCAGCGTCACCAGCAGGCGGTCGGTGTCGAGCGGCTTCTCCAGAAAGTCGAACGCGCCGCGCTGGGTTGCGGCCACCGCCGTGGCGATGGTGCCGTGCCCCGAGATCATGACCACGGTCGCGGGAGGATCGAGGTCGCGCAGCCGGGTGAGCGTCTCCAGTCCGTCGAGCCCCGCCATTTTCACATCGAGCAGGACCACGTGAGGATGGAACTCGTTGCAGATGGTGATCCCTTCTCCGCCCGAGGCGGCGGTCCGCACGTGCCAGCCCTCGTACTCGAGCACCTGGCGGAGCGCATCCCGGATTCCGCCTTCGTCGTCGATGACCAGAATCCGGTTGCTCATCGCGCCGCACCTCTGCCGTAGAGGGTGACACCCGACGGCGAGACGCGAAGCCCGCTCACCGTTGGCGGAAGGCTGAAGCCGATGGCGCTACTCTCCGCGGTGCCGGTAAAGCGGCGTATGAGGCGTTGCACCACTTCGCCGGGGAGCGGGAGCCCGCGCACCCGCACCCGCTCGAGCCGCCACTCCGCCCGCCCCGCCTGGCGGAACATGATCCGTCCGCCCGCGTCCACGAATTCGTGATCGCGGACGACGCTCCCGATCGCTCCGAGCGAGACCGGCACGGCGCGGGTATCCACGCGCGCCCGCACCGAAAGGTCGTCCTGATCGAGCGTGACCTCGACCGAATCCACCGCTCCGGGCGCCACGACCGACGCGAGCGAGTCGAGGAGGCTCGCGACCTCGGCGGCCGATAGTACCACCGAGTCGGCCCGCGAACCCAGCAGGTCGTCGATGCGCCGCGCGGCCGGCGCCGCCCCGCCGCGCACCGCCATTCCCCGGCCCGATGCAGGGCCGCTCTCCGCGGTCCATTCATGCACCTTCCGGCGGATCTCGTCGCGGTAGGACCAGGCCACATAGCCGAGCAGCACCAGCAGCACGAGCGCCGCGAGCCGGAATGGAAGGGAGAGGCAGCCTCTCATTGGGTGAGCAACTTTTCCATGCGTGCACTGTATGCCGGTCCCGCTCTTGTCAGCCGGCTCTCGAACAGCACGACCCGGTCCGCCTCAAAGGGAACCCCATGCGGCAGGGCCTCCAGCCGATCCATTGCCCCGGGGGGAAGGCGATGACCCTCGCGCACCCGGCCCAGGGTGAGGTGGGGGCGGAACGGCCGGCCCTCCGGTGGAAAGCCGATCTCTTCCCCGCCCCGTTCGATGCGGTCCTGCAGCAACTCGAGGTCGGGGGCTGCCTCCACTTCGAGCCGGAGGACCCGGGGGTGCTGCCGCGACGGAAACCCGCCCCCCCCAAGGAGGGTCATCGGCATCGGGCGGAGTCCCTCGGTGGCGAACTGAACCATTTCCTCGATTGCGTCGACCCGGCCGGAGGTCACTTCCCCGAAGAATTTGAGCGTGAGGTGGAGCGCATCGTCACGCACCCAGCGAACCGGCCACTCGAGCTGCTGGAGTTCGCGCAGGAGTCCGCTCGCGTGCTCGAGCGCCGGTGACGGAATCGGAACCGCGATGAAGAGCCGCATCAGGCGATCACCAGCAGGCTGCCTCTGCGGTATCCCCGCGCATCCCGTTCGACCTCCGCGAAGCCCAGATCCCGGAACCGGGCGACGATCCCGGCCCACTGACCATCGACCAGCCCGAATTCCGCGGGTCCAACCTCGATCCGGGCCCGGCTTCCGAGGTGGCGGACGCGAAGATCGCCCGTCACACCGAGCCCGCGCAGGAACGCCTCGGCGGTTTCCACCTGCCGCAATCGCTCCGGTGTAATCGCGAGACCGTATTGTACCCGGCTCGAGAGACAGGGGGACGCGGGCGCATCCCAGATGGGTATTCCGAGACTCCGTGCCGCCTCGCGAATACCGGCTTTGGTCATGCCGAGCTCGGCGAGCGGAGAGCGGATGCCGAGCTCGACCCCTGCAGCCCGGCCCGGTCGATGCTCACCCAGATCGTCCGCGTGAGTGCCGTCGATGATGCTATCGAATCCGAGGTCCCGCGCCAGGCGCGTCACCCTGGTCCAGAGCTCCGCCTTGCAGTAGTAGCAGCGGTTGACGGGATTCTCGAGATAGTTCGGATCGTCGAGCTCATGGGTGTCGAGCTCCCGGACCGGAATGCCGAACCGCTCCGCCAACTCGAGCGCGGCGCGGTATTGTACCTCCGGATACGAGGCGCTCCGTCCGATCACGGCGAGGAATCGTCCGGCCGGGAATACCCGCGTCGCGGCCACCGCGAGCAGCGCGGAGTCCACGCCGCCCGAATATCCGAGTACGGTGCGGCCAAGGCTCAGGAGATAGCCCTGCAGGCGGGAGACTTCGTCCATGCACAAACGTAACGCCGTCGCGGGGCAACGGAAGCGGATTTAGCTTGGAGGATGGCCGCCGATCCCTGGATGTTAGCCGGAACCAACCTTCGGATCCCGAGAGCAGAGGTGAGCTTCCGCGCCACGCGCGCCGGAGGTCCGGGCGGCCAGCATGTGAATACCTCCTCCACGCGCGTCGAGCTCTGGTGGAATCTGGAGGAGAGCTCCGCGCCGAGCGCGCTTCAGCGGGCGCTCTTGCGGGAGCGGCTGGCAAAGCGGCTCGACGGCGAGGGGTGGCTCCGGTTGGTGGAGGCCGGGAGCCGGAGCCAGCTTCGCAATCGCGAGGCCGCGGAAGCGCGGTTGCTCGCGCTCCTTGCCCAGGCGCTCAAGCCGAAGAAGCGGCGCAAGCCTACCAAGGTTCCGCGGAGCGAGAAGGCGCGACGTCTCGAGGGCAAGCGACTCCGCTCCGGGATCAAGCGGCTTCGGGGAAAGGTGGCGGGGGATGAGTAAGTGGCTGGAGGATGTCGGAGAGCGGGTCTTCTTCTATCGGGTTGCCTTCTTCTCGCTCGCATCGTGCACCGTCTTCGCCGTGATGGTTTCGATGCTGCTCATGGATCAGAAAAAGATCGGACTGCGCGGCGCCGCGGGAGTCGTGGTGCTCGGCTGGGTCACCGCCGGAGTGATCACCGCGGTGGTGTGGACGGTCTCCGGAATCGCGAGCCGCGGGCTGGTGCAGACGATGACCGGAGCGGGCAATCTGCCTCCGGCCCCGAGCTTTTCCCTGCAGGAATCTCTCGTCGCCCGTGGAAAGTACCCGGAGGCCGCGAGCTCCTACGAGGAACACCTCGAGCGGTCACCAGGTGACTTTCACGCCCGTCTGGCGCTCGCCAACCTCTGGCGCGATCACCTGGGCGATCCCGGCGCGGCCGAGCGGCTCCTCCTCGAAGCGCGCCGGAAGCGCCCCCCGCCCAACTTCGAGTTCGCCATCGGGAATTCGCTCATCGACCTCTATCACCGGACCGGCCAGCGCGGCCGGGAGCTTGCGGAGCTGGCGCGGTTCGCCGAGCGGTTCAAGGGTACCGCGGAGGGAACCCGCGCGCGCGAGGCGCTCACCCGGATCAAGGCGGGGGATGCATGAGCGAATGGCGGTATTTCGGGACTCGCGAGGTGCGGGCCGCCCGCGAGTGGGCGGCAGTCGGCGGCATCGCGGTACATGAGAACATCTGGAAATCCCGGGGGCGGCGAACCTGCCACCTGCTCGCGGAAACCGAAGCCCAGTTGATCCTTGCGGCGCGAACGGTCGGGTGCGCCGATGCCTGGATTCAGCGGACCCGGACCGTGCATTTCGACCTCGTGGAGATCTACCTCGAGCGGGCGCTGGTGCTATGCAGTGCTGACGGCTATCCGCTAACGGCTCACGGCTGATGGCTGCTCTCAATGCCCATCCCCCTGCACCCCGCCACCCGCCACCCTCCG
>Ga0184615_10000535_pt1 | contig 20907 bp, 19 predicted proteins | sample PLM4_65_coex_FD_133134 | JGI IMG/M metagenome (GOLD analysis project Ga0184615, IMG submission 133134) | Groundwater sediment microbial communities from an aquifer in East River, Colorado, USA - PLM4_65_coex | ecosystem: Environmental > Terrestrial > Soil > Riparian zone | place: USA: East...
ACCTTGATTCTTCTTGTACGGAAATACCCGGACACGCTGCAACGGATCAAGCAGTTGGCGGCTTAACCGAATGAAAGAATCCCCGATCACCCCTTCGACTTCGCTCAGGGCAAGCCTTCACTGTTGTTCTCTGCGTTCTGTGTCTGAGCGGTTAAATAGTTTTATCAAGGTTAAATTGTTTTACTGATGCGGATTGACACGAGGCGGGGGCGGGTGCCAGACCCAGTTGCCCGACAAGAAGCTGCTGCAAGCCAAACTCCATGAGTTTTATATGCAAAATATGCGCGAGGAAGGTGATCCATGAGCTTTATGCGATACGAGCAATACAAGGATAGTGGTGTGAACCCGATCCCCGATCCTCGTTTTAAATAATATTAATACAGGTTGACACCTTGTTGGGGGCGGGTGTACAAAGGTGGGGCTTTTATTTCATGCGTATTTGTTATGGGAGTCGGGGGATGGTTGGAGTAGTGATAAAAGTATAGTGCGCTGTTGAAGCCGCCGGGTCAGGGATATACTGACTGGTGGCTTTTTTGTTTTTGGAGATGATTTGTGATTTCCGGCATCGACAATGTGAAGTTCCTACATCCTGTTGGGACATCCACCCTCAGATATGGGGTGACTATCCCTATCGAGGCCCAGACAGAGCGGATGTCCGCCATTGAGAAGGGCGGTAAGGTGCCGGTCACGGTTCAGCCGCATTATTTCCCTGAATAATGATTTTGTAACTTATGGTTTGACATTTGGACATTTCGCCACTTCTGACAAGTCCGCTCACTTCATTTATTCAAAATCTTCTTTCGCCCCGGCGGCAAAAATTTCTCCCCTGTCACCAGACTCCTGCCGGTCTTCTCCTCAAGATCAACCCGCGCTTTCCGGGCAATACCGCGACAATCAATTGTTCACGCAACGACGCAACGACGCGACGAGAACCTTGAAACCGGAAAACCGTTTTCTTGTTTAACCCAGACAGAACCCATAAAGGGTCAGGGCTACATTCCACACATTTTCAGCCTGCCCTTTATTCGGGCCACCACTTGATGGGCATCTGCAGTTCTATTCCATCCTATCCACCCTGCAAAGCTAACCTTCTCTGTATTTTGCCAATGGCGACAAGGGAAGGCTAGAGGGACGTTCTTGTCTATTTATCTATTGGAAGGCTAGAGGGACGTTCTTGTCTATTTATCTATTGGGGGTAGCGGGGCTCAGGTCTCCACGATACCAACTAAGCGCCTTGCCATTCATTCCCATACATCCTTTCATTCATCTGTAATCGCAGATAATTTACCGTTTCATTGTCTTGTGGAGACTCATTATCTACGATCACATATTATGACCTGTCAATTTCCCATTTTGGCAGCTATAATATACGAACGTAAATATTGTTGAGGGGGCGATATGAAGATTGCTTGTGCGGAAGACATTGGACGGATCATCAAACAGAAACGCAAAGACGATGGCCTCACTCTGGAAGAGGCGGCCGCGATATGCGGGGTGAGCTATGCCTTTTTGTCTGCCCTAGAGAATGGCAAGGAGACGGTTCGCCTGAACAAGGTGCTGCAGGTTGTCAAATGTCTCGGTATCGTGTTGGAGGCGAGCATCCGTACATGGGCATCGCCGGGAGATGAATCATGACCGCCGGCTTGCTTGTCAGGATTGATGAAGATGTCGTGGGGCGACTCTGGCTGGACGCGAAGAAGCGCTTCTGCTTCCTGTACGACAAGGAATGGCTGGAGCGGTCGAGAATCCCTATATCCCTCTCGTTGCCGTTACGTGTCGATCCCTATCTTGACGATGAGTCGCATCCGTTTTTCGCCAATCTCCTTCCTGAGGAAAAAATTCGTGTAGTGATTGCACGGAATCTTGGCGTTTCCCTCAATAACGACTATGGGCTCCTGGAGCGGATCGGCGGAGATTGCGCCGGTGCTGTATCTCTTTATCCCGAGACCGGAGAACCGCAGCGCGAACCCGGCACGTATCGCCAGCTCACGCTGGATGAGTTGAACACAATCATCGTCGAACTCCCGCAACGGCCGCTCCTGGCTGGGGAGAAGGGGATACGGCTCTCACTCGCCGGCGCCCAGAAGAAACTTCCGATTTTTTTCGATGAGCAGCACTACTATCTTGGGTATGGCGCCGCTCCTTCCAATTACATCATCAAGCCGGCCATCGAGAATCTAGACGGCACAGTGGAAAACGAGGCCTTCTGCATGGCCCTGGCCCATGAAGTCGGTCTGGATGTGCCCCGGTCATTCATTCATCAGCATGAGGAGACAAGGGTCTTTGTCGTAAAGCGCTTCGATCGCGTGGTTGCCGGCGAGGGGACAAAGCGGTTGCATCAGGAGGATTTCTGCCAGGCGCTCCAGATTCCGCCTGAGTACAAGTATGAATCTGAGGGAGGGCCGTCACTGGCGTCGTGCTTCGACCTGGTACGCACTGCCAGTATCAGGTCTGGAAAGGATGTGCTATCGCTGCTGAATTGGGTGATTTTCAATTATCTGATAGGCAACTCGGATGCTCACGGGAAGAACATCTCACTATTGCTGCTGACTGAAGGACCGAAGCTGGCCCCTTTCTACGATCTGCTTTCGACGAGGATTTATGCCCATTATGGCCTGGCGGAAGGTCTGGCCATGAAGATCGGTGGTGAGAGTGATCCTCAGGCAATCCAGAAGAGGCATTGGGAACAGTTTTCCGAGGAGATTGGCATCAAGCCGCGGCTGGTGCTGACTCGTGTTGCAGATCTGGCGCAAAGGATTCAGGTTGCCCGCTTGCAGCTCTTCAAGGGCGTCTTTGCTCCCTATAAGTGTGATGCCTTGTACCGCTTGATGGAATTGATGGGGGAGCAGGCGGAGAAAGCTATACGAAGGCTTGTGTAAAAAATCCGCTCACCGGTTCACGACAGCTTCACTTCCGGGCAATGGCAATCACCAGCAGCATGTCGTCCAGGATATCGTCATCGGTAAACCGCACGTTGTGAATCCGCTTGAACTCCGGTTCGGCGGAGCGGTAGAGCGCCCTGATCCCGTCCATGCTCTCCTGCGAAATGGCGCCGTTGTCGATCCACTTGTTGACCGATTCGACAGTCACGTACTCAATGTCTTCCACTTCCCGGAACCCCTGTTTCAGCAAGGCGTCAGATATGTCATGCGGCATCAGGTAGTTTCTGCGGGCCGGGTTGCGCAGCTTCTGGATGGCGAAGGTCAGCTCGCGATCGGTTTCGCTGTAGGCAGTGAGATGGCAAAGCACCACGGTGCCGCCAGGCTTGAGCACCCGGTGGATCTCGGGGATCGCCCGGTCCAGTTCGGCAAACTGCAGGCCCTGGCGGCAGACGCAGGCATCGAAGCTGTTCTCGGGAAACGGCAGCTCCTCTACCGGGCCAAAGACGATCTCGTCCATGCAACCTGCTGCGTGCTTGGCCATATCCGGGCTGATGTCGAGGCCGGTGACCTTGCGCACCTTGCCGTAGAACTCCTTGGCGATCAGTCCGGTGCCGGTGGCCAGATCGAGCACCAGTGACTCTTTGCCTGCCCCGGAGAGCTCGAATATTCGCCGGATCAGCTGCTTATCCTCGACCCAGTTGGAGGAATGGTTGTACTTTGCCGCCCGGTTTTTGAAGTGTATATTTGCGTTTTCCATCTAAAACTCCTTCAACCGTTCCTGGCGGATTTGCAGCAGCTCGGCAAAGGCGGCGCGCAGCTCTGGTTCCGGCAGGTCGGTCAGATTGATGATCGCATCGTTGGCATCGTTTACCTTGCGCTCGGCCAGGGTTTCCAGATAGGCCAGCGGATCGGTAATGTAGCCGCGCCCCACCGCCATATCGTAGATTTTCGTCCCGGGAAACGGGGTCAGGTATTTGATGGAGATGGGGATAACCTCGCTCTTTCTGCAGAAATCCATCATTTTCCTGAGCGACTCCTCGCTCTCGCCCGGCAGGCCGACAATCAGATTTGCCGCAACCTTGATGCCGGCTTTGACCGTTTCAGCGACGGCATACTCGATCTCTTCCACCCTGGTCATCTTGTCCGCCAGATCGAGCACCGCCTGATCCACCGATTCCACACCGTACCAGATGTCGCGGCAGCCGCACTTATGCATGTAGGCCAGCAACTCCGGAAGAATTTTCTCCACACGGGTAGAGCAGGTCCAGGTGATGTTATGTTTGGCGAGTACGTCACATATCTTGTAGGTTCTTTCCAGATTGGAGGTGAAGGTCAGGTCGTTGATGTAGAAATAGCGAATCTGGTGTTTGCCCACCAGGTCGGCCACCTCCTGCTCGAAGCGGGCCGGGCTCTTGTAGGAGAGCTTCTCCATGTTCAGGAAACAGAAGGAGCAGCGGCCATAGCAACCGCGGGAGGTGGTGAGCCCCAGTTCCGGGATGGTCGGGTTCTGCTGTACGCTCGGGAAGAGGAAGAGGTCAGGAATGGGGAGTACGTCCAGGTCCATCAGTTGCGGTTGCTTTGGGGTAAAGTGGACCTTGCCGTCCAGCAGCAGGCCGAGGCCGGCAATCTGCATGGCGCCGGCGGGGGTGCCGTTGTTCTCGATGTGGTCCAGCAGCTCCAGGAGCGTCGCCTCACCCTCGCCGAGGATGGTATAGTCCGGCGTGAGGCTGCGAATCAGCGGATCGGGGATGGACGAGACCAGCGCCCCGCCGATGAGGGTGGTCACCTGCGGGTTCAGCTCCCGCAGCCGTTGCATGATCCGGAGATTCACCGGATAGGAGTCGATGAAGGTCGGCATGGCCACCACGCCCCCGCGCTCCGCCGCGTCCCGGCAGGCATCCTCGAAATCCTCGCCCATGCGCAGATCGCGGATCTTCACGTTCCAGCCGGCCAGCTTGGCCACGGTAGCGATGTGGCTGACCCCTTCCGTCGGGGTCTCCAGCAGGAATTCCCGGTTCGGGGTCGGCACCTGGGGGGAAGTGGGGAGGATCATGGTAAAGGCCGGCCGCGAGTTGGACGGACGGGGATTCTCGGTCAGTTCTGCTAGTTTCTGTTCGTCAATGGTTCTGGTCATGGATACCTTCTTTCCTGGCACAAAAAATCCTTAAATCATGACAACGCAACCCCTGAACCGCGAAGACGCAAAGTACGCAAAGGAGAAAAGCTCTTGTCTTAAAGAATTATAGAAGAAAAAGTTATTAAGGATTACTTCGCGCTCTTTGCGCCTTTGCGGTTCAATGTTTTTTCTGTTTCGTTCAAGGGTGACTCTCGCCTGGCTTCCGGGTCACGAATTTCTCCGCCTGTTCCAGATAGACGTTGCCACCGTTGCTGTAATCGTAGGGGCGCACTTCGATGCGATAGTTGATGTCGCGGTAGACGGCGCGTAACTCTTCCCTGGTCAGTTGCTGCGTGAACTTCACGAAGCCGGGCTGTTCGATATCCTCTTCTACCGACTGCTCTGCCGATAGCCACTCAAGGTGTTTCACCTCATCCCTGATCAGGCCATCCTGCAGGCACTGGCGGTAGAAATCGGTCCCCGGCAGGGCGGAGAGATACTTCACCCGCGTCACCTCTTTGAACTCGTTGCAGAACGCTACCAGTTCGGCCATGCTCTCGTGATTGTCGTTGGGAGCGCCGATAATGAAGAGCCCGCCGATCTTCACCCCGCATTTACGGTGCAGCCGGAGGGTGTCGATCATGGCGCTACGGGAGATCCCCTTGCGGTACCCTGCCAGCACCGATTTGGAGACCGACTCCATGCCGTAAAGGACGATGTCGAGCCCCTTCGACTGCATCAGCAGCAGCGTCTCTTCGTCCATCCCGGTAACCCTGCTGAAGGCGGTCCAGCGGAACTGGTGGTGCTCGAAAATAGTGTTCATGAGCCGATGCACGTACTCCCGGTCGGTGACGAATGTCAGGTCGTTCCACCAGGCCATCCGGAAGCCGCTGGCGCTGTAGTAGTCGACCTCTTTTTTAACCCGTTCAACCGATTTGTAGCTCAGTTTGGGGAAGGCGCGGTAACAGAAGGTGCAGTTGCAGGCGCAGCCGCGTGAATAGGAGAGATAGATTTCCGGAATTTGTTGTCCCTGGAAACGGTCCCAGACGGAAAAATCCTGGAAGGGAACAGCATCGAGGTCGGTCATCTGGGGGCGCGGGGCGTTGATCCGGATCGTGCCGTCCCCACTCCGCCAGGCCAGGCCAAGGATTTCCTCCCGCGGCATGGCGAATGCGTTTCCGGTCAGATGGTCCAGCAATTCCGTAAGGGTCAGTTCCCCTTCGCCGGCCACCACGAAATCCGCACCGGTTGTCTCCAGCAGCAGCTGCGGGATAGCGGTTGCCAGCGGACCGCCCAGGATCACCGGTCTCGCCGGGTTCTCCTCCTTGAGGATCGCCACCGCCCGGCGGACATAGGTGAAACTGTCCCCCCAGACGCTGATGCCGATGATGTCATGGCCGGCGGTCAGTCCGCGGATCTGTTCGGGATCGAAGGCGTCACGCTGGTCGAAGAGACGAAAGGGGTAGCCAAGCCCCCTGATCAGCGAGGCCAGAATGGACGGCCCCTCAAAAGGTGCCGTATGGGTCCATTCCCAGCCGCGAGGCACTACAAATACCGATGGGGGGACAATGAGGCCGACCGAGGTCTTGTGCAGCACCTTTGCAGCGTGGGGGAGCGGAATCGCGGTAATCCTGCGGATTGTCTTGCTGGAGTTCGTCAAGGAAAACACGTCTATCTCTTCTGTGCGGTAAAAATTACCCAGTTCCAGTTTTCAAAAACTTCGCCGTTTACTACCTGTACCTCATGCAGCTGCCGATAGCTCTCGGGCGCATTTGCGATCAGGCCGCAGACTTCCGCCCGTTTCTCCTCCGAAAGTTCGGGTGCCGCAGCCATCCAGCGGTTGATGTTCTCGCGCACGGAAAGCCGGTGGGTCGCCACCACTCGGAAATGATCCCGTTCCAGTTCCCGCACCAGCGTCTCCTCGGTGTAGAACTCCCGCAGTTGAAACTGCTTGGTCCGGTGGATTTTATCCAGCCAGGGGCTATCCACGGCCGAGTACGGCACGGTCTGGCTGAGGACGAATACTCCGTCCGGCTTCAGCACCCGGCGCGCCTCTGCCAGCACCTGCTGGCCGTTTTCCAGGAGAAAATAGGCCTGGCGCAGCACCACTACGTCAAACGAGTTGTCAAGGTAGGGAATCTGCTCCGCTGAGGTGCAGATGCAGGGGAAAAACCGGTTGGCCTCCTCGGCCATCCCTTTCGTTAGATCGACCCCGCAGACGCTCCACCCGGCAGCCTGGAACTGCCGGCCGACCATGCCGGTGCCGCAGCATATTTCCAGCAGATGTCCCGGTGGTTTCCGCGCAGAGGAAACGACATGAGCCTGGAGGAGACCAGGATCTGAAATCCAGTTGGCGGAACCAGAATATGTGCCGGCTCTCTTGTTAAACTGTTCAACTACCTTTTCCATTGATATTCATTCCTGTCAATTTGATTGATTACCCTGGCTTCCCGGTTCGGCCCCTGTCGGCAGAACTACCATGTAAGCTGCAAACTTATCCCATAATTAAAAAGAGTGCAAATATTAAAATACTAGTCGAGTATTCCCAACGGTCGAAAAGAATGCCACCTCTGGCGGTCTACAAGGAGGAGTCGGCAAGATCATGCTGGGCAAATTATTTTGCCTTTGGTATTCAGATAATGTTATAGTAAAAACGTTTGTTAACGACGCCATAAGGCACATCGAGACGATTTCCCGGTAAAAATATCCTCTTTTTTGCGTTGATGCTTTGGATAACTCCCACAATTATGACCATTATATCCACTAATCAGACAATCAGACTGCTGATCATTGCGCTCTGCCTGCTGCTCCCCTCCTTTGCAGCTGCAGGGGTGATTGCCACGGATACCGTCTGGCAAGGCGAGGTTGCGCTTCAGGACGATATCCTGGTACCGGCTGGTGTTACCCTTACCATCAGACCGGGGACGATTGTACGGGTGGCCTCGGCGGAGAGCACCAAGACTGATCCCGAATTTTTGTCGCCACTTACGGAGATCACGGTGCGGGGGACCTTGAAGGTGGACGGGACCGCAAATGCACCGGTGCTGTTCAGTGCTGCCGGGGAGAAGAAGACCGGCAGCTGGGCTGGCATTGTCGTTGATGGTGGTGTCGCTGTTCTCCAATCGTGCCGGATTATGCATGCCGAGTCCGCCCTTTATGTCGTTGACGGTATCGTCCGGTTGGGTGACTCGGAACTGAGGGACAACCGATACGGCATTGCTGCCCTTGGCGCAAAGAGCAGCATGACGGTTACCGCCACTAAGATCACTGAAAACGACTACGGGATATTTCATCTCAAAGAGGCAAAGATTGACATCCGCGACTGCACGGTCAGGGATAACCGGAAAAAGGACCTTTATACGGGCAGCTTTAAAGAATATCCTGAACAGTTCTCGTACACGACCGGAGCGGATTTGCCAGTCAGCAGGCTTTATGGCGATGAGGTGCTGCTTGGTGATACCATTTGGCAGGGCCGGATTGAGGTTAAGGGGATTATCCGGGTGCCGGAGGGAAGCAGGTTGGTGGTAATGCCTGGAACGGTCATTGAATTCAGGAAAAAGGATACCAACGGCGACGGCATCGGTGAAAACGGTCTGCTGATCCAGGGGCTCCTCTTGGCCAAGGGGAGTGCCACAGCACCCATCATTTTCCGCTCCGCCGAGAAAAACAGGCGTCAGGGGGACTGGGATGCCATCAACATCATGAACAGCGATGGTGCGCAGAACCTGCTGGAGTTTTGTCAGATCGAGGATGCCTATCGGGGGCTGCACTTCCATTTTTCCAGCGTGGCGGTCACAGGCTCGGTGCTGAGAAACAATTACCGGGGAATCCAGTTCCAGGAATCAACGGTAACTATGCGCGGAAACTGGCTGTATGGCAATAAAAGCGGCATCCAGGGGAGGGATTCCGAGGTCGATTTTATCGACAATTTTGTCATAAACAACCACATGGGGGGGAATTTCTTCCGGAGCAAACTTCAGGTCAGGGGCAACAGGTTCCTCGGCAATCTGAAGGAGGGCCTGCGGCTGCGGGAAGGCGTTATGGTCGCGGAAGAGAACCTGATTGACGGCAACCGCTACGGGCTGCTGGTGGCCGATACTTTTTACGGCAGTTTCGGCCGTAACGTTATCACCAATAATGCCGAAGTCGGCTTTTCCATGAAAAACGCGGACAACATCGAGATAGCGGGCAATTTTTTCGGTAACAACGGCTTTAATGGCCTGAGCGTTCAGGATGTCAGAGCCGTCATCAAAGGGAACCAGATTGCCGCTAACGGCGAACGAGGTATCGGAATTATTTCTTTTGCCGGCTTGATAAGCGGCAATAATTTTGCCCGTAACGGCCTTTATGCCATTGAGCTGGAAGGGAAAAACGATGTGGCCGCGCCGGCAAACTGGTGGGGTGGGGCGGACGCGGAGCGGGTTATATTGGACCGCCAGGATGACCCGGCGCGGGGAAGGGTCAGCCATGAAGATTCAGCGCCAGCGCCGCTCCCCTATGTGTGGCCGCTGCGGGATATTTGTGCCCCTATCACCTGGGAAGGGTCGGTGGTCGTAAACGGCAAGGTTGAGGTGACAAAAGAGACTACGCTTTTGATCTTGCCGGAGACAAAGGTGGCATTTGCCGAAGGAGCCGGTCTGACAGTAAACGGCAAGCTTATCGCCAAGGGAGAAATAGCGCGGGAGATTACGTTCACCTCGCTGCTGAAAAAGGAAGCCGGCGCCTGGGATGAGATGCTTCTGGAATACGCCAACAACAGTGTCATCGCCTACGCAATCATTGAATACGCTACCTGGGGGGTTCACAGCCACTTCACCAACCTTTCCCTGTCCGACTCTGTTTTCCGCCACAATACCGGCGGCATGCGCTTTCGCAGCGGCCCGGTAACGGTGACCCGTTCCGTCTTTGCGGACAACGAAATCGGCATCAGATCCTACCGCGGCAACGGCATTTTCAGCGAAAATGTCATTACCCGTAACAGTATCGGCGTGTTTGTCAGGGAAAAAGGCGGCAGCCTGACCCTCAACAGGAACGATCTGTTTGCCAACAGCGGCTATAATGTCAGGGTTGGTGATTTTAACGACGAGGACGTGAACGCCAGGGAGAACTGGTGGGGAGGCGGGGACCCGGCGGACAGCCTGTTTGATGGGCGGAGAGAGCCGGGCATCGGCATGGTACTCTATGAGCCATTTCTGCTGAAGCCGGTTTCGGCAGGTCAGGCGGGGGCGCAATGAAACGGAAAGGGTCTGTCCTCGCACTGCTTTTAGCTGTCGTCATTTTCGCTGCTTTTGATTGTTTCACTGCCTGCGCCGGGGAAACTTTTGTCCTGCGCGGCAAAGTGCAGGATCTGACCGGTCGGGGGGTGGCGGGGGCCGAAATCTTCATTTACGACAGCACAAACACAAGGCGTCCCGCCGATTTTATTACCCCAAAGTCGGACCGGGATGGGCATTACACTATCGAGTTGCCGCTGGGTCGGTACTGGGCTGTAGCGCGGGTCAGGCAGGGTGAGAAATACGGTCCGCTGCTGCTGGGGAACAGGCATTCCGGTGAACCGGTTGCGATTGAGACCATTGTTGACCGGGTTGCCGAGCAGGATTTCAGCGTGGCCGATATCCGGGAAGTGGCCCGAACGAAGCAGAAAACCAGGGATGACTATGTAAAGGTAAGCGGCCGGGTAGTGGACGGCAGCGGCGCGCCGGTAACAAAGGCTTACGTGCTGGCCCACCGGGGAAAAGAGGTCGAGCGATTGCCCGATTATGTCTCAGCCTGGACGGATAACGCTGGGCGTTATACCCTCTATCTCCCACCCGGTGATTATTTTCTCGGCGCGGCAACGGCTTTTCCACCGAGACGTATCGTTTCGCCGGGCAGGGCATTGACCCTGGCTCCCGGCAAAATAGATATTGCTATTGATGTTGAAATAACATTAGAATAAATCTTAACGATTTTACCATGACGTATTGAGGTGTTGAGACGCGGGTTAACAAGGATTTTGTGGTTGCCGTTAACAGGAGATACATTATGAAAAAGCTGATTATGGTTATTCTCTTTACCCTGATGATCATAGGTAACAGGCAGGCGACGGCCTGTGTGGGGAAGACCCTTTATATCGGTGTCTCCGGTTCTGCCAATGAGCAATTGCTGGCTGAGATGGTGTCGGTGCTGGTGAGCGAGCGGACCGGCACTACGGTAAAGATTTTGACTTATAAGGATTCCAGGGAAATTTACAATGCGGTTAAGCAGGGTCAGGTCGGGCTTATGATCGAAAACACCGACCATGCTTTGTTGCTGATGAGCAAACCGAAGGAAAACAACGCAAAAGCCGCTTATGAAATCGTAAAGAAGGAATATCGCAAAAACCTGAACCTCGTCTGGCTGGAGCCTTTCGGCTCAATGCCCGCTAGCCAGTCGTCTTATGCGCCGGTCATTACGGCTGAAGTCTTGGGCAACCTGCCAGCTTTGCCGAAGTTGATCAACAAGCTTACCGGTGTTTTAAGTGACGGCTCTTATGCAAAACTGGTCAAAGCGGTGAAAGACGATGAGAAGCCAAAGAAGGTGGCGCGGGATTTTCTTAAGGCCCGGAAATTGATCTGAGCAGGCCTTATGGCATGTTGGACGTGGAAATCCTGATAAGTCAGCTTTGATCGGTGTTCATATGTCCTCTCAGGATGAAAGGTTTTGTCGCGTTTGTTCCCCAAAAAGATCTATACAACTGCAGCAAAATATCTGGCTTCCACTGAATTGGCAATTGCCCTGTTTGGTGCAATATGCCTGGCCTCGATTCCCGGGACCTTCATTGAATCGAGAGCTATCTATTCGAATCCCCTGTTTTTGAGCCTGCTCGGGATGCTGGCGCTGAATCTAATCTGCTGTACGCTGCGCAGGTGGAAGGCCCTGGCAAAATCCACGCTGATTCTGCACGGGGGAGTGTTATTGACCCTTGCCGGTTGCGTGGTCACCTCTTTTGGTTATGTGGCCACGGTCAATATTTATGAAGGAGGCTCTGTTAACCAGGCCTACCGCTGGGATAGAAAGCAGGATGTTCCGCTTGGGATGGCGCTTGCCGTAAAGCGGATAAATCGTGAATATTACCCGGTACCTGTCCGGGTCGGGGTGTTGCGCGGCAAGGAAAAATTTGGCCTCTATACTCTTCTGACTGGTGAGAGCTTCAATCTGGGCGACTACCGGGTTGCCGCCACTGCCTTTGAGCTGGACACGCTCAACCTGAGGCTCACTGTATATAAACAGGGCCGGGTAATCGGTACTGCCGATACCGAGGGGGCAAGCAACCTCCCGGCAGAATTTCCCTACGCCTTCAAACTGGTATCCTACAAGGATCCTTCCGTGAAAAGGGTTTGGGTTGATCTGGTGCTGTCAGAAAAGGACAAGACTCTGGCGGCAGGTACGGCAGAAGTGAACGGGCCGTTCAGTTGGCAGGGGCTCTATTTCTATAATACCCTGACTGGTAAAGATGAAAATGGACGGCCCTACGCCGGAATGCAGATAGTCAGGGACCCGGGGCGACCATATGTGTTCTCCGGATTTGCGGTGCTGGTGTTGGGGGCGATTTTAGCTTTTTTCAGGAGATTTTATGGATATAAGTAGCTTTGGTGTCCTCGGCATCTATAGCGCCGCTTTATTACTGGGTGCAGCCCATTCCCTTGAGCCAGGCCATGGTAAAACCGTTGTTGCGGCCTATCTGGTCGCCTCGCGGGGGCGGAACATCGACGCCGTGATTCTCGGCCTGGTTGTGACCTTCACCCACTCTTTCAGTATCATCATCCTCGGACTGATTGCCAAGGCGTCTTCCCGCTATTTTACCGATCAGGAACTCCACGGCTATCTTGGCATCGTCTCCAGCCTCATCATCCTCGGCATCGGTCTCTGGATGATAAGGTCCCGCTGGCTGGGCCTGCGTGACCCCTCCCGCGCCCATGGCCACCGCCACCTGTTCGGTGGGGGCCACCATCACCACGGGACAAATCACGATCACGGCCATTCTCACGACAAAGACCATACAGACAGTCATTCCATAGACGACGGTCATATCCACAATAATGACCATGATTCTTCCCACGGACATGACCACGGACATGACCACGGCGGGGAACGGCAGTTGGGCCTGGCCGGCCTGATTCTGCTCGGCATATCAGGCGGCATTGTTCCCTGTCCCGCTGCGCTGGCGATCCTTCTTGCTTCTGCTTCGGTGGGTGATATCGGCAAAGGGCTCGCGCTGGTGCTGATCTTCAGTCTGGGGTTGGCCATTGCCCTCGTTGCCATCGGCCTTGCCGTGGTCAACGGGGTGCGTGCCACCAACCGCTTTATCGATACGGAACGCTACGCGCCGAAGGTTGCCTTTGCCAGCGCCATACTCGTTACCATTATCGGGGCAGCCACCATGTATTCATCCCTGACGCACTTTGGTGTGAAATGAACAGGATATGCCGCTACATTTCCTTTGCAGGGGGTCTGCTCCTGGTCCTGGCCCTCCCGGCGGTAAGTTGTGCTCATCCGGAAACCGGATTTCTTCCCGATGCGGTGGCAGAGACCGAATACAAGATAGTTGTGGAGATCAATCCCGGAGACATCCAGACCCGTAACAGGTTGGGGATCGTTCTGTTCCGGAAGAACAAGCTGGGTGAAGCAGCACGTCAGTTTAACGAGGTGCTGAAGATCTCCCCCCGCGACTTTGACGCCCACGACGGTATGGGGCTGGTTAGCAGTAAAACCGGCAGGTATAAGGAGGCGGTGTCATGGTTCACGAAGGCCATTGCCCTTCGTCGTGAGGATACCATGGTTCATTACGGTCTGGGATTCGCCTTTGAGCAACTGGGCAACCTCGATGAAGCAGAAAAATGCTACCGGCAGGCTCTGGTTGTGAACGAATCCCTGCTGCGCAAAGGGGTCAACCGGGAGTTGGAAGTCGGCAAGACCAAGATCGTGCAGTCAGCCTTGCAGAGCCTCCAGGCGAAGCGCACCCTACGGAGAGGAAAACGCTGATGTTGTCACCGTTACGGATCAATGTTCCCAGCCTGCTCGTAATGCTGGTCCTACTTCTTTCCGGCTGCAGCGACAAGACGATCGAGATAGGTAAAACCACCTTGCAGCAGGATACGGTCTGGCAGGGGGTAATTAAAGTTACCGGTGATATTTTCGTCCCCCCTGGTGTTACCCTTACCATTGCTCCGGGGACGACCGTGAAGTTTGTGCGGATTGATGAAAAGAGTGACCGCAACATGTTCGGCATCGATTCCCCCTACTATCCGCAGACTGAGCTGATCGTGCAGGGAAAGCTCATTGCGCGGGGGACAAAGGACAATATCATTGTCTTCACCTCAGCTGAACGGGATGCCAAGCCGGCCGATTGGGGAGCCATCAACCTCCTCGGCAGCAACGGAAACGTCATTGAGTACTGCAAGATACTTTTCGCCTACAATGGCATTCATGCCCACGGCGCCGCTGCCCGTATCGACCACAACGAATTTACCAAGAACGCCGTCGCCATCAGTGTCAAAAAAGAAGAAGAAGCCCCGGGAGTCCCGTGGTTTGGCCGGCCGGCAGACATCACTGCCAACTATAATTATATTCACAACAACAAGGGGGGGATCACCTTCCGCAGCTCGCGCGCTGTTATCACTCACAATACCATTACCGATAACAAATTCTTCGGCATCTGGCCCAAGGAGCAGAGTACTGCGGAGATCACCAGCAACGAGATAGCCGATAACCTGAAGGGGATCTATTTCTATAAGTCAGCAGGTGTGCGGATTGCGGGAAACAATATCCATGACAACAAGGAATATAACCTTGCCATAGCCGACGAGCAGGACGTGGATGTAGACGCACGCAACAACTGGTTCGGCACCATCAACCGCAACAAGATCGATGAACTCATCTATGACCGGCATTCTGATCCTTCCGTGGCAAACATCCTGGTGGAGCCGTTTCTGAAAGAGCGGGTCAAAGAGGCCGGTCAATGAATACCAACGAACGGAAGGTAGCCTGGCTTGCAAGCCTGTCCCACGCGTTCAACCACGGTTACATGACCCTGCTCCCGGCGGTTCTCGTTGTTCTGGCCGGTGACCAGTCCCTCGGCTTCTTCGCACTTGGCGCCATTATTAATGTGGGCTACTGCCTGTTTGGTGTGGGCTCCATCCCTGCCGGCATCATGGCGGACCGACTCGGCGCTAAAAAGATGCTCATTTTGGGCCTCTGGGGAATGGCGGTTTCCGCAATACTCGTAGGCATCTCTCCGGGGAGTTGGAGCTTCGGTTTTGCCTATGCGCTCTTGGGACTCACGGCAAGCATATACCACCCGTCCGGTCTTTCACTTATCGCTCACCATATTGCGAAAAAAGGTAAGGCGTTGGGCCTTCACGGCATCTTGGGCAATCTGGGACTGTCCCTGGCCCCCCTCTTTGCGGGAACGATGGTGATGCTGTTTGATACCTGGCGAGCCGCGTACATTGCCTTCGGTATCCTCGGGCTCATCTTTGCCTTCATTGTACAGAAAACCGTCATTGAGGGGGAGAGCGACTGGTCACGGGCAGACCTGGCTGAAATTCTTTCCTGGAGGCCGTTTCGCTTCCTGGCCAATACCAATGGGGCTCTTTCCACCGATGTACCGACCGTCCAACCGGATATTCAAGCGGCCAAACTGGGGATACCCTTCGGCTTGATAGTTCTCTATGGCGGGTCGATACTGTTCGGATTCATATACCGGGGTTCGCTGACCTTTTTCCCGGCACTGTTCCAGCAGGAGATCAATTTTGTCTCCGCCGCCGACCAGCCGGTAATGGTGGCCGGAATGCTGACCTCTGCAATACTCACTCTGGGAATCTTTGGCCAGTGGCTTGGCGGCTATCTTTCCGACAGGGCTCGTCGCCCGGAACTGGTCCATATTGGCATCTATCTGATTATCATTCCTGCCGTCTACTACATTAGCCGCTATACCAATACCCCCTTGATTGCCGCCAGCATAGCGTTTACTCTGGTCTTTTACGGCTGGCAGCCGATTCAGAACTCTCTCATCGCCTCCTACACTGCCAAAAGGTCCTACGGCAAAGGTTACGGCTGGAACTTTTTCTTCATTATGGGAATGGGGTCTGTTGCCACACTGGTGGGAGGGTACATCGCTGACAGGGAGGGGGTTGATCGTGTCTACCTGCTTCTGGCTGTGTTGTCTGTAGTGGGATTAATTGTGTCGATTCTTGCCTATACCCTTCGGTATCGAGCCGATATTGCGCGGGTCGATGGCAGGCTTGCTAAAGGAGACAACTGAGATGTCGAACGTGTTCCGAAATCCGGATGTGATGTGGCGCGAGGAGGATGATTCCAGCGCACAGGCATACGAAGGGCTTGAAAAAGGGGAGAACGTCGAGGATGTGGGGACTTCACTGCTGTTTTCCGACGGCGAGATGGTCTCCCTTAATCTGCTCGGCACCGAGATATGGAAGCTGTGTGATGGCAGGAGTGTTGATGAGGTCATTAGTGCGCTGCACGAACAGTTTGATGTCGAAACCGATATTTTACGGGCTGATGTTATGATTTTTCTGAACGAACTTGCCCAAAAGGGGTTTGTCCGCTATGAGTGAAATACAGTTAAAGGCACCGCTTACAATTAACTGGGCGATCAACAACAGCTGCAATTTCAGTTGCCGCCACTGTTATAGCCGGAGCGATACGGGAGATGAAATCGACAGCCAGACCCTGTGCAACTGCATAGAAAAGGCGGCAAAAGCCGGAGTCATGGCCATTAACTTCGGTGGTGGCGAGCCGCTGTTACGCAAGGACCTGCTTGATATTGCGGCCTGCGCCGCCGGAAGCGGGATGCGGGTCTCCATGAACAGCAACGGCTACCTGATTGATCGTGAAAAGGCGCTGCAGTTGAAAGAGGCCGGTTTTTCCAAGGTCGGCATCAGTATTGACAGCCATTTACCCGATGTCCATGACAAGTTTCGTGGCATGCCCGGCAGCCATGAACGGGCCGTAAATGCTCTGAAGCAGCTGCAGGCGGCCGGGATCAAGACCTCCATCTCCACGGTTATCTGCAAGTTCAACCATGAGAATATTGCACAGCTGATTGAACTGGCTGAGCATCATGGGGTTGATCAACTGAACTTTCATAATTTCAAATGTTCAGGGTTGGGCCATGCCAACCGGGATGAACTGGATCTGACCCCGGCGGAGTGGAAAGCATTCTACATCAATGCGATACATGAAAAACGCCAGGGCCGAAAACTGGACATATCCCTTGATGACCCGATTATTGCCTCGCTTGGGCTTCAGGACAGCAACAACATGGTCAAGGGGAGTGTCTGCGGCAAGCTGTCGCTCAACATCAAGTCCAATGGCGACATTACCCCCTGCGGCTTTATCCCCATTGTCATCGGCAATATCGTCACCGACGATCTGCGCGAACTCTGGAAAAGCTCACCGGTCCTGGCAAAGCTGAGGCACAAGGTTGCGACCGGCAAATGCGCCGGCTGCAGTGACTACAGTGAGTGCCTCGGTGGCTGCAGCGCCCGGGCTCTGGCCATGACCGGCGATTTCAACAGCCCTGATCCCCACTGCTGGCAGCCATGAATATAAGTGAACTGAAGACGCCGATCAGGATCTACTGGGATCTTGCGCCGCATGAGCCGGGTCAGGACCTGGACTACCTGCAGATCGCGGAACAGATTGTCGGGCTGAAGATCCTCAGCCTGGATCTGACAGAAACTGCTTCCGCTGTCAGCCATGCCTGTCTGGCGATTCTGGAAAGGCTCTCTTTAGAGCGTATTGCCGTATCCCTTACCCTTTCCCTTGAAGCGATTACCCCCGCTGTGCTCTCACAACTGTCCCGATTAAGACTGAAAGTGCTCTTTGCCAGTGTGACGAATTCAGCCGATTTGCCGGCTGTGCAGGCATTGCGGCAATCTCTCCCTAGAGCGGCGGGGCTGCAGATCGGCGTCTCCTGTGCGGTAACACGCGGCAACTGCCATGACCTGCCGGCCATTCTCTCATTCTGTGTGGCGTGTGGCGCTCCCCTGGTGCTACCCATGCAGCGGCTGGAGATGGGTGGCGACTGCTTTCAGCTGGGCAAGGCGGAGCGGCAGGAACTGGCGGGCCGCCTGCGTGAGGTCGGCAATTTGGACAAGATGCGGGTCACTATCCATGACCCCTTTTTGTGGCGGGTATTCTTTCCAGCCGTCAGTTTCCCGAACGGCAGTTGTCAGGCGGCAAACACCATGCTGCATATCGCCGCCAATGGTGATGTCTACCCCTGCCCATCTCTTCCCGTAAGGCTTGGCAGCCTGGCGACGACGCCGCTTTCCGTCATAGCCGTTTCTCCCGAGAAGATGAATCTGCGCGCCAGACTGGTCAGTCCGCCGCAAGGGTGTCTGGCATGTGCCGAAGTGTCGAATTGCCTGGGGGGATGCCGGGGGAGAGGCTATTGTGTCACAGATTCGTGGGATGAGCCCGACCCGGGCTGCGGTGAGTAATATTGATTTCATCCTTGATTTGGAATTGGTAACGGCTACGCTGTCCGCTCACGGCAGAGCAGAGAGGTTGTCAGAATGAAAATGAACCCGACGAGAACTGCCACCTTGCCGTAAATGGGGACGCCGGCTGCGGTGGCGGTGATGCCCCAGGCTTGGACCAGCGCACCGCCGATGAACATCCCGAGGACCACCAGTCCGGCATCGGCATCTCCTTCGCCAGACTTGATCAGCTGTCGAAACGGGCAGCCGCCGATCATCACCGAGATCCAGCCAACCAGCCCCATGCCGAGAAAACTCCAGAGATGCTCCAGATGTGCACCGGGCTGCCCGAACAGTCCAAAGTGAAAGCGGCCGGAGCCGATGTTCCACATAACCGCTGCGCCGCAGAAAGCCATGAATCCCCAGAGCATGTAGGACCTAAGTCCCATAAGCAACGCATCGCGGATGCTGCCGGTAACGCAGAAGCGGCTACGCTGCGCAAGAGCGCCGAGCAGCAGGCCGGCACTGAGGGCGATAGCCCAGGGGGCGTATTGGGCGGCGCTCCCTTTGCCGGAGGATAATACAAAGCCGGGACGGAACAAGAGGAACAGTAGCAGCAGTGCAAAGAAAATAGGAACCAGCAGGCCACTCCCGCCCTGGTCCTGCTTGTGAACCCCCAGCTCAACGCCGTTGGCCAGCCCCCGAAGACCTGCCCATACCCCAGCCACCAGGCCGATTACTCCGGCTGCTGCGGTAAGATCGCCTGCAGTCAGACGCAGAAACAGCTTGATCGGACAGCCGATGAACACTGCGCAGCCAACTATCAGGAAGATGCCTGAAACGAGTCGCGGCAGCGGCGCGCTTCCGCCACGGGAGCGGAATTCGCGGCCGGCGACGGCGCTCAGTACTGCGCCGAGCACAAAACCGATGAGCTCCGGCCGCAGGTACTGCATACGCGGGTTGTCATGAAAACCGAGCGCGCCGGCACTGTTTTCGATGAAGCAGGAGACGCAGATACCCGAATTCTCCGGGTTGCCCCAAACGGCTAGCAGGACTCCCAGTGTCCCCAGTAGTGCGCCGGTTATTACGACAATCCAGAGATGGCGGTCGCGCAGATTCATGGTTACTCACAACCTCCAGCCAGGCGGCTTTGCAGGTAGTTGACGTTTTTCATTGCAATAGCCAGGGAGGCGTTGCCTGGATTTGCCTTGGCGCGGCTGCCAATTTCTTTTACCCCTTCATCGGTCAGGCGTTGAATTTCAGCGCGACGGGAAAGGGGGCTTTTCCTGTCGATGTAGTCGCCGCTGAGCTTGATTCCCTGCACGTAACTTGCAACAGCCTCCTCTTTTGCCCCCAGTTGGTGAAGGATCTCTCCTTTCAGGATGTAGCTGTGGGCTTCGCCGGGATAAGTGCGGGCCAGGTCATCCAGCCGGAACAGCGCTCCCTGGAGATCACCGGACTTTTGTATGGTTTCGACCGGAGTGTAGAGTTTCTGCAGCAATGCCACCCGCGCCTGGTAAGCCGTTTCCTGCTCCAGCGCCTTGTTCAGGCCGGCTGGCGCACGGCTGTTGTCGCCGTTCGGCGCGTGTGCTCCAAGCAGTACCGCCAGGGCGCTCATTGCCACGGCCAGCAGTATCAAGAGGAGTCTATCGAACCTGTCCTTAAACATGGTTCCTCAATAATTCTGGTAGGGGGGCATATTGACCCGTCGGGCCATGTCGCGGATGGGATTGTAGTCGCTGTCGAGAAGTTGTTCGTAACCGTCGGCCCAGGCTGCGTTGAGGACCTTGACCCGCTCACCGTCGATCTCCACGGTATCCGAAGGCTTGAGTTCCAGCAATGCTTTGCGGAACCTGGCGACAAGCTTAGGGTCGGTCTTTTCGGCAGCGCCAAACGTGCAGTAAGGGATGATGGGCGTTTGGGCCAGGATGATAAAATCATCAGGGGTTATTTTCCCTTCCCGTGTCATGACTTCCAGGTCAAGGAGGGGTGCTGCGCCCACATCATACTGGCCGAACAGGACGCCATAGACCAGCTTTTCATGTTTGTAGGAACCGGACGGGATGGCATAGTAGGCCAGGTCCTTCTCCGGATCAATGCCGGATCGCAACATCAGATCGTATTCTGCAAGGTAGCCGGTGGGAGCCAGCATCGGTCCGAAGACCATCCGCTTCCCCTTGATATCGGACAGTTTGTTGATGCCGTTCCCCTTGCGGGCGATAATGGCGCCGCCGGTGCGGGAGCCGAAATTACCGCGTTTATCCGAGGCGATCAGTTCCAGCCTGTAGTTTTCGCGGAGAATGATATAGAGGAGCGAGTTAGTGTGGGTAAAAGCGAACTCACCCTCGCGGAACCGTTTTTCAAAATCGTGGGTATCCACCGGTACCATGACGAACTCCACGTCAAGCTTTTCCGACAGGTAACGGGTCAGGGGGGTGAAGCG